>Ga0209535_1000062_pt1 | contig 61584 bp, 50 predicted proteins | sample LinPmetageLP28_FD_184041 | JGI IMG/M metagenome (GOLD analysis project Ga0209535, IMG submission 184041) | Marine viral communities from the Pacific Ocean - LP-28 (SPAdes) (version 2) | ecosystem: Environmental > Aquatic > Marine > Oceanic | place: Pacific Ocean | collected 2009-08-22 | reverse complement strand
ACCTGTTTCATATTTCTTGCCGATTACGAGAATCAAGTCCTTGCGTGAGTTCTGGACATTATCGCTAGGAATAACCTCGTCAATAATATATTTGACGTGAGGTATTACCTTGCGGGTCAATTCTGTTGTGGCTGCTTCGTATTTCCCCTCGTGGAGAAAGTTGCGCCACTCGGTCATCAACTTTTTCATTTAAGTTCTTTACTTAGAGCAGCAAAAACATTCCTGAGTGATGTCAAAATATCTTGAGATTTAACATTTTTAGTTCCAAGCTTAATAACCTCTCTGAGGAATTCCTCAAACTCTACTCGGCTATTTACTTTATCCAATAGATCTTCAAGACCAGATACGGCACCAAGTCGAGTTTTTACTTTTTCAACATCCGCTTGTTGAGCGGCGGGTTTGGGTTTATTAGCCTGCTGCTGTTGAGTTTCTACCTCTTCGTTTATCAAACCTCTCAAATATTCTTTTGTAATTTTCATTTTATTCTTCTCCTAAGTGTTAAGATCGATGGGCTCTTCTTCTACATATTTTTCAACAAACGGTCTAGTAATCGATCCCAAAGCATCAGCGACAAATTTAACTCCACCTACTATGGGACCCAGAATACCAAGATAAGATTTTATATCAGTCATCGTGCCCAGTATTTTTTTAGAAACAGATTCTAAATTGAATTTTTCAATTACAAATTGATATAAAAGTTTAGCGTTCTCTTCAACATTTGTTAGATTTTTTATAACATCGCCAAACTTATCTTGAATATAAGTAAAGATTACTATTAGACCTGACAATGCCAAGGCACCCTTCCAGCCTCGTGCATTATTGACAATCGAGAATGCTTTTTGTATTGCGTTTTTTATCTTTGTCATCATTGTTCCTAAGCTTGGAACTTCGTCTAAAGCTTTTTGGATGAAGTTGCTAAAGTTCTGTTTTATGTTGTCAACATACATTTTCAATTGTCTAACAAATTTCGTAATAAGATAATTATTGCCAACAATTTTTCTTAAAGTTGTGAATAGATCCATAAGACCTTGACCATATTCTTTTGCTTTATCTTTGATAGAGTCAAAAAAACCCTCAAATAAAATCTGCTCTTGTATTATCTCCTCTACAAGAGTCTGAGAATATTCTGTATAAGATTCGTTAAGAGGTACTTGAACTCCCAAAACTTCTGTAATATACTCGACTGGGAGGGGTGATTTATAAAAGCTTACAACCCCTTTGTTTATTCTTGGCTCTTCTGAAGATTTAAAGTGTCTCCAGTTTTCCATTATTTTTTTCATCGGGTTTGTACGGTGTAGGTTTTTTGTTCACCGCCGCCAAATGTATCTGTTTTGAAATCGTCCTTACGCATAACAGTAATTACTTTTATGGTGTCCGGACCTTTTCGCATATCTAAAACGGCTATAACATTGAGGGCTGGAGCCTTGCCTTTGCCCACCATACGAATATGAAAGGGTTCATCGTTTCCAAGTTCGCCGTTGGCATAATCTTGAATGATTTTGCCGATGGCCATTTCAACTGCTTGGATGATGGCGTTATTAGAAATCTTTTCGTCGTGACGGAACTGGCGTTCCTTGCTGTGCCGAGTTCCCTCAAGGTCAGTATCTTTTAAATTGATAATAACATTGACGCCACGAACTTTTGTGCTATATGCTTGTTCGGCATCAAGGTCAGCAATTTTCTCTTCTGTAAGATGCTGGGCTGGGCGTCCTTGGCTTATCCAGTCTTCAACAACAAATACTTTTTGGTCTTCCGACAAATTCCAGAAAACCTCCTGTGAGTCTTCACTGAGACGTGAGGCATATTGTTTATAAATCTTCTCGTTTACTTTGTGAACTTTTTGAAAGTTCCGCCACTCGGTCATTAGCTTTTTCATATTAGTCTTCCGAAAATGGGCTCTTGGATTGCCATTCGTGAGATACACTATCTTCATCAATTGGTCCACCTTTGGCCCAAGTGTAACAAGCACGGGCTGAATGGCATTTGAAGTGGTGCATCCAACAATAGCCAAGTTCTCCGTCTTCATCAGAGGTTACACCGGGCATACACTCTTTCATTCGAGGGGAAATATCAAAAGCAGTACAGTTAGAACATAGTGATTTTTTAGCAGCATCCTCAGTTGTATTCCAATACTTTGCTATATTTTCCCAGTAATCACCGGGCTCGTCAACGTTCAAAGGACCATATTTGATATGCTCTGCGTGAATAGCAGCATCACGGTTTTTAGTGTTGAGTTTTAAATCTTGGGTTGCAGGGGGACAAACATAATCCTTGACTGCTCCAATAACAACTTTCATTTCTTCTTGGAGAAAATTTCTCCACTCTGTCATTAATTTTTTCATTACCATGCTTTACAAGACCAATACCCTGCGGTTGTCTTATCTCCTTTTTTCATCTTGTCCGCACAGTTATGACGGGCACGGAAGTTGCTACGAGCTTCAGGGTTTGATTTTTTGATCTTCATGTTGGGATCACCAAAGTTTACTTTGACTACATTTCCCTTTTTGTTCTTAACATAAACTTTAGATTTTTTTACATCACCTTGCATGGGCTTATTGAGAGTGACCTTGCGTCCTTGGTACTCTGCCTCTTCTATGACATCATCCCAAAACTCTACGTCTTCGGCAAGCGTGCCGTCTTCATAGGTTGCGTCTTCAATGTGATAATATTCTTCTTCTTCGTTGAGGACGCTTGAGACCTCTTCTTTAATAATCTGTCGTAGTTGTGATTTCGTGATTCTCATCCTTTTTTACCTGCCTTAGATTTTTTGCCGTAGTTACCGCTCTTGCTACACGCTGAGGGTGTAGGTCGGCACTTCGGATATTTTGAACGTGATTCGCCGCTTTCACGACCGCAGGCACTGCATTTCTTTTTACCCGTCTTTTTATCTTTACGACAGGTGTTACAATCTACCCAGCCACTCTTACTTCCTTTTTCACCCTTGCGACCGAACCATTTGCGTAGTCCTTCGCTGTCGGCTTCTTTAAGTTTTGAGATTTCTTCTTCCACAAGTTGGCGGAGGTAGTCATCCTCAACGCCTTCTTTTTTGCTGTTGCCCCAGTTAGCAGCGCCGACCTTGCGGCATTTTACAAGAGCACCGGAAGCGTAAGCAGAAGGCCATACGTCATAACGTGATTTCACTTTATGATAGCAGGCGTCTTTCTTGCCGCCTTTCTTCTTCTTTTTTTTCTTCTTCTTCTTTTTCTTCTTCTCGTCAAGTAAGGCTTCTTCTACCATACCCCGAAGTTGAGAAATTGTTACTTTCATTTTGTGCCCTCATGCCATTAAAGCAATCTTGAATAAATAGGCATCGGAATCAATAAAAGGCGCTTTCTCTTTGCGTTCCTCGAATATATCAGGAGGCATCACGCCAACATCTTTATAACCAGACGTGTCCATAAGCCGAACTTCTACGTCATAAGCCAGCAACGCTTTCACAAGTTTCATAGCTTTTTTGTGTGCATCGTTGTCCAAACCAAGTAGGACCGGTGTGTCGTTCTTTACGATCTTCCTGAAAAGTCTACTGTCTTCTCTGAGGGTTGAGCCGAGGAGCGGGATGCTGTTCTCGCCAGCAACGATGGCGTCGAAGACACCCTCAACCAAAGTGACCTCTCGCTCCCAATCAATCAGAAGTTCGTTGAAGATAATGTCTTTGTTGCCGGGTCCGTTCATATACGGAGGCCAGATGTTAGGGTCATATGTGCGGGACGTAAAAAAGTTGCAATAACCTTCGTCGTCAAATGATGGAAGAATAATTCTATTTTTGTATTCCCCAGAAGCGCAGTAGCCAATCTTCCAAAAGAGGACGTCTTTCTCTACAACGGCACGTTTGCGGAGATAGTTTAGGGGAACTCTTGCAGATGGTGGGTGAGAGCGACCCGTAAGCGTTTGAAACTCATTTGGAAGGTCAATTCGCTGTTTTATTTCCTCTTCCTTCGCAAAGAGGTTGTCTAGGTCGCCTAGCTCTATATCGGCGTCAAAATCCTTCCATCTATGGATGTGACTTATATCACCCCAGCGCCTTACAATGCGTCGTAAATTTTTGGTGCGCCAGTCACAAGCCCAACACTTACCGACGTTCTTATCAAAGTTTACTGAGAGTTTGCGCTTGTGGTGTCCGCAACACCGGGAAGAGTAAAGATATTCCTTGCCTTGGCGCTGAGGTGTGCCAAGGATTTCATCAAGGATTCTTTTCTTCTTCGCCGAGTTGGGGTCGTTAAGCAATTACAGTCCGTCGTGCCTAGAGATGTGATGAGGAGGAATCCAATATTTTTCGTCACCAAATAGAACCTGATAATAATTCGTGATAGCACTGACCACGCCTAAGCGTGGTACAGCACCGTCGAAAGTAAACCAAACAAGTTCACCGATTTCAAATTTGTCCTCTATCAAAACCCTAGTTCTTTAAGTTGTCTAATCGTATTATCCACGTCATCTGGATTATGTTTAATAGCGATGCCGCCGCCGTCACGGAACTCGTTGACATATTTGTCACGGTCGTCAATCAAAAGTCCTTGTTTTCCGTTGTGAACTCCATAGGACTTCTTGCTGTCAGCTAGATTGACTTTTTCAACTGGGACACCCAGTTCTCGCTCAACCCACATCCGCTTGCCGATCTTGGAACCTTCGGCCATCGGTGCTGACAAGATCTCCAAACCGGGAATATCTTTAATATAATTCCAAAGCTCTTTGCCGCCACGCTCCCACTCAAGGTTTGCCCACAGATTTACATCATCTTCTACGAGACGATACATAAAGTCTCGGACCCGATAGTTGCGGGCTAAGCTTTTTTCTTGATCAGATCGAGCAATGTGCCACTTGTTAATCTCGACGTCCCAGCCGCCGAGTTCTTTGGCAGCCGAACGGGCAAGTTTGTGATCAGGATGATCTGGTTGATCTTTTAGTTCCTGAAAACGTTGGTTCATAAATTTTAGAACGCCACCCTCGAAATTGACGAGGACACCATCCATATCGCTAAAGACTTGGTAACTCATAGGAGCACCTCCCTTCAACACTATAATACCATATGTTTTGATTAGGTCAAGTAATTTTTACTTGTTATCTTTCGCATCAAGATAGGCAGCTACTGCCATCTGTTGCTTTTTCTTTTTTGACTTGCCCTTGAATTGTGGGGCATCAGATTTTCGGAAGTCTTTAATATAATCACCAGCATCGGCGTCTTTGTCAAGCTTTTCTCCCATAACATGATCATACTCAAGATAGTGCTTGACTGCTCCGATATAATCTGCTACCTTCGTCATCTTGCTTTGAATCCAAGCTGGATACTGTTCACCGTCTTGGATCATATCAAAAATAGCAGTAGCATATTCGGCTGTCTTGAACATTTGGCGCTTCGCCATATCACCTTCATCATCCTGATGATGATAATCTTGATGCTTGTCGTCTGATCCCATCTTGTATTGGTCCGCAGCGCACATTTCACTAATCTCTTCTTTGATAAGATTGCGAATTATATCTTTACTTAATTTCATGCAATAAGTAGTTTGTTAATCAACTAAAACTATTTTTTCTGTCAAGAAGCCTTTGTTGTTCTGGTTCCTCAATATAAACTCTCCAGCCCGAGCAATAACAACAGCATCAGCACGATCATCGGTGCCTTTTTTAAAATTTCTTCCGCCACGAGCCATCTCATATGAGAAATCTGTCTTCTCTTTATCTATTACAGCTTCAATTACCATCTTTTTTCTTTGGGGTCCTTTTGTTCCCCTAGGAAAAGACAGCCCATATAAGGACCGAGCACTATTGACGTTAATATGGGTTGGCTCAAAGTTAAAACACTCATAACACAACCACGAAACAATACCATTAAACTTAGCTAATTTTATAATAGTGTCCGCTCTGGACCGTCCCGGCATAAATTTCTTTAAAGCAGTTTCTATAAATAAGTTTTCAATATTAAATTCAGAACGAAGAGAATATAACTCTGCACCTATAAATTCTGATTTTTCATATGTTGAAGTAATCTTGGAGATATCCCACCCAGTACAGTGGATAAGTTTCCTAGTCTCTTTGTCAATAATCGCTACCCCAACCATGGTGGTAGAAATATCAAGTCCTAATATCATACAAGTAGTATATCAGAAATCTAATTTAAGTTTAAACGTATAAGCGTCAGTTTCTTTTTTTCTAACTGGGTTCGCTAGTTTTGCTACACCAATTAAATTCTTCTGCTCATCAAAAATCCCAATAGAACTTATAAAAACTTGTTTTTCAAATTCATCATCATATCTGCAATATTGGCTTTGAAGAGTGTTTTTTATTACAATATCTTTTGGCTCAACATAAGAACTAGAATCGGAGTTTGTTCTACCTCTCCAATTAGAATTTGATGAACTTATCCAAGTCAGGTTCTGAGAATTGTTTAAAGACCCAGCAGTAGCCTCTGCAAACATAGTAGTTGTTGGGATTTCATTTGTGCCCTTAAAGGATAATGTATAAGAGCTACCTGTGGCTCCGGCTCCGCCTGATCCCGTAGCATAGTATGAGCCGAAATAAGTCCATTGTGGTTTTACTTTGGTTCCTGTTCCAAGATAGTCATCGAGATCATTTGATAGAACCAAAGAAGAAGTCAGTAAAACAAAACCCTCATTGTACAATACAACCCCTACTGTGGTTCCACTTAGCGCTCCAGTTGTAGATATAAGTTCGCCGTTTTCGTTTTTGTCAACAGCTTCATCAACTAAAGTTCCAGTAAAGAAAAACTTAAGATTAACTGACCCTTTTTGTATCCCTGAATCAAACATAATGGAAGGTATGCTTATTAAATTTACTGGTACTGTTTCAAAATGTTTCTGGTATGAATACGAAGGACTCAAGGGTCTATAATAATCAAGAGTACTTTGCAGGGCCAGCATTCTTCTTCTTACAGTAAAATATGAATCAGTTGAACCATCTGTCGTAGAGGGAGCGGGTTCGCTCCTGATGTATTGTCGAGCTATACTTGAAGTCAGAGGATAGTCTAATGAAATTTTTGTCCCGTAGGAAGCTGTAGCATAGTCGTTTGTGGAGATTGGGCCAAAGGATTGAAAATTTCCATCCTTTATTGCAAACGCATGAATTAAATCTGTGGCTCGATCCGCATTAATTTCGTATAGGCTGATTGTTCCAGTTGGAACATTCTGTCCTTCAAAACGCCTTTTGTTTATAAAGACCTTGTTAGAGTACATAGTAACATCATACTGAGGTTGCGTCTCAACGGTGTTCTTAAATATGTCGTTTACGCCAAAGCGCCGGAGGTAAGGCATCCTTCACCCCCTGCTAATAATCTAGCCTGACTCGCAGGGTAAACTCGTTAGAAGGAGTTTTCTTAAGTGGTTCGCTTATTTTTGCTGTAGCCAACATTTCATTATTTGCACCATAAAGACCAACTGTGGTAATATAAGAAACTGGCTCATCAGCCTGTACTTCCTTAACTCTCACCTGACTATCTTTTAGGTATGTTGGGTTACTACTGTAGTTAAACTCGTTTGAGTTTGCTCGGCAGAAATAAATTGTTGAGTTTAGATCAGTCGTGTTAGCAAAAGAAATTCTCTGTATCCGGTTTCTTAATCCATCCGCCGATGACGATATGAAAGTACCAGTCAAAACTTGCTTGACATTCTTATTAAACTCAGCACCATTTTGGAAAATAAGTCCATTAAGTTTAGGGAAACCAGCGCCTGAGCCAGCGCCAAGCAATCTGTTGTTTAGGAATCCACCACTATTATAGCTTTCGAACAACGAGGACGTGAGAACTGCTATACCAGCTTGATAGAAAATTAGACCACAGGGATGGTTATCAAATTGAGTCATAAGACATCCAGATGGACCACTGGAGGTAACAAACAAGAAATTGTATTCGCCGGCTGGTGAGTTGACCCTGAAACTATCAGCACCACTGACATCAGCTACGATTAACTGCTCTCTACCAGAGAATCCAACACCACCCGTTGGGTTAACACCCAAATTCATAAAGAAGGATCCTTTTTGCATTTCATCCTTGTTTAATAATCTAGCAAAGTTAATAAAGAAGACAGAATTCATCTTGTCACGATTCGCCTTGGCAGAATCAAAAGGTGATGTGGCAAAGTTTCCGCTCATATCAAAGGGAAGAATTTCACCAACAGAAGAATGTCCACATAAGACTTGAGCCATCTGGTTGTAGATTTGTATTTTCTGCTTGTTCTGAATCGTTGCGGCACCAGACAAAACCGAAGTCCCGGTGAACCCAGCGGTGATATCAAAAATATGATTCGCTGATGAACTCAGAAAGGGATAGTCATATACAGACTGAAACATTCCATGAGAATAATTTTTAACATTCCCCTCGGAATATGTCCCTGAAATAATCGATCCAGTAATTGGAATAGCCTCATGCAGTTTAGTCGTGCTATTCTGTATGTCGCTGCCAAGAAGTGTCTTAAATGATGTAGCCATTGTTAAATCCTATGTTGCTTTCTTAATAAGTCGAACAGGCATATCGACTCGATACCCTGTTGTAAATCCAGTAATGCGAATTGTAGAATCTATGAAGTGATATGTGGTAGACCCACCACCAGCATCATAATCATCACTGGTTATTGAACCCAGCGTTGTGAAGAAATTTGTACTATTTTCTGCGTCTAGGGAAGATTTTAGCTTAAATCCGAAACGTGTTCCGTATTGTCCAGTGCCTGTCGATATATTTCCTAAAACAGTATTTGGATCGCCTCGTCCAGTATTTCCTTCTGGGATCTGGAAACGAGGAAGATTTGTAGCATCCGCTCCACCAAAATATCCGCTATTAGAATTTAGAGAGAAATAATAACTCGCTATATTATCATCATCAATATACGATGGCGTGGCCACCATACTTGTATTATTCCCGCCGACAGGCATTATGCGCAGAAGACGGTTGTCTAGCTCTACAAGATATTGTGTTTCTCGGCGAGGATCTCCAAGCGGCAAGTTAGCCACAGACAACAAGGTGCTATCCAAACCTTGGTCAAGAGAGACAGGTTTTTGACTAGGCGAATTTGTTGTATCTGTCTTTATAAGCCCATCCAAAGAAACAAGGTTGCTAGAAAAGTTATTAGAGGTTGTAGCATCAACAGATAAAATATATCCACCAGTTGGAGTCTCTAAAGCAGACCAGTCACTGTTTTCATTTGCTGTCTTATTCAAAACATTATTAACTTTTATCACAGGCAAATATAGTAAATCAGATTGTGCATAGGAAACAAGTTTTGACTTAAGCACTGAAGCATTGTCAGTGAAAGCTTCTAGGACTGGGGTTTGCATGATGTTTAAATCATAATACGCTGACCCGCTTGGATGACGACCCTCAGTACTGTTTGAGTTTCTGTACAAAGAATAGTCTATCTCGTCATCACCTAGAGCAAATTTAACAATTCTAAAACTTCCATCTCCAGCAGCCAGTCTTTTACGACCAGTATCAGTTAAAACTGCATCGAGAATAATATCACCACTGTTATCTAAAAACGCCATTTATATTTCCTCTTCTAGAACCTTATCTATCTTTTTTTTCGGGTTCTTATTAAATAGTATCCTTTTCACCTTTTTAAGGATTTATATCTAATCAGATACTTGTCCTTTGTTAAATACTAGATTAATTTCAAATTTTCTGCCCGTGTCTTTAGAAGTCACACGTACTAAAAAGTGATTATTTTGTACCTGATCTCTAGACTCGGAAACAACTCCTCTTTCGCTTATTACATTACCATCATCATCTAGAGAGTTATAGACATAGGATTGCAGGTCTGAAGCTTTTACTTCTAAAAAACGAGCCATTGGTTTAGTTGGACTTTTTCTGTCCTCCATGTTTGGCTGATAAGCTTCTATGGTTGGGTAATAAACGCCGCCTTCATAGTTTAACTTAACCTGATAAATTGCTGAAGGGTTTGACTTTTTATTATGAACATCGATCGTTCGGCATGTATAATAATATGTTATATTAGGGTCCAAATCATCAATACAATCAAAAGCTTCCGCAGCCTCTTCTTCCGGCAGTTCTTCGTTTTGCGAAATATCCAAAACTTTATGAGCAACGCTGCCAAAAGATCTGTACGCATCATTATACTTTTCTACGTTCAACGGCATTTCTGTTGTTCTGTATATTTCAACCCTTTTTGTTTCTGCTGCTGATTCTGATTTAAACTCTAGCTTTGGAGCGATCAGATCAAAGTTTTCAAATTGTTTTTGATGAACAGCAATAGCATTGCGGCCAGTAGTTCCTCCTAGATCATCCTCGTCTAAAGGTATAAAATCTACAGCGTCCTGACCAAGGCGAGCACCTGAACCCGGCTGGATATTTATTAATACTTGTTGGTAATTATTTCTGTACGGAATTACCTGCATCTCTGGAGGCATCGGTGGTCGATCTAACACCTTAACCAGAGGAAAAGAAACTCCAGAACTCAGAAAGGTATCTGTTTGTACCTTGTAAGAATCAGAAAAGATTGTATATTCTACAACTTTTGGATTTGGTATTGTCTCTACATCAAAAACAAAATATATTGGATCCGATGCAGGACGTTGCAAATTCTCGTTTTCCCCAAATGCAGGATATGTCCTCTCCCTTGTTCTGAATACATATTTTGATCCGTACACGACTGCATAGGCTTTAAGGTCATACTTGTAATCCTTGTTGTATTTAACTTGAGTATCTACAAATTTAATTGTATCAGTATAGCTTGTGTTTGGCAAGTAGAAAGTTTGAATAATTTCATCCCTTCTATTCTTCTTAATTAGCTTATACGCAATGGTTTCATTCTTACACAATTTACCAGAAATCATGTCTGTATAACTACGAGCATTTGATCGAGCCAAGGAAGAAATATTATTCCTCATCGCCTGAACCATCATCCTGTCTCTAAATCTTGCACACTGTCCCATCACCCTTTCTTGTCCGTCAGGGCTCACAACCATAGTCTCAATATCATCCATAACTCCATTCATCCACTCATCAAAATCATATACAGGCTCTTCCAGTTGTGTCGTTTTTATAGACACTGATTGGTTGTTTTGATTTGTTCGGGCATCAAAATCCGGAGCTAAGTATGAAATTAGAACTGCACGCTGCTGATCTCTTACGGAGTTATTATCCTTGAAAAAAGTAGAAGAACAATTAAAGGTTTGATTAGTTGAGGGAGTAGATACTAAACTATTCAACATACCAGTGCTGGTTGTTGATGTTCCCATCATATGGGTAATTGAATTTTCCAAAACCGAAAAGGTTGGAATGGTCAACTCAATATACATTGGGAATTGTGTTTTTCTATTATTAAGACTATCATAAAAATTCATTTCACTAGCAGGAGAAATAGTGGTTCGAAAATCTCTTGCCAAACTGCTTGTAAAATCAATAATTACATTGTCAACCGCATTAGCGTAATTTTCTAAATAATTTTCTTCGAATCCGTTATCTTCTGAATTTAACCTTGGTAAGATCTCCCCGGAAAACTCTTCTAATGTTATAAGACGATCGTAATTTCGTCCTGTAAGTTCTGCTTCACGTTCGCCATTTTGCCAGTCTGGTCTGTTTAAATTATCATTGTTATCGCTCATAAAGCTATAAATATACATATTTGGAAGCACAGCCTCGGGCACACCAGATGACGCAATCGCTGTTTCATATTTCTCGGAAAAGAAATTATACTCCGGGTTTATTGTAGCTGCTGATTTTATTTTATATCCACCTTCTCTACCCTCTCTCAGGCTATCTAAAATCTCGTCTAAGAGATAGGTTTTTGCGTATGGGGCATCCGTACTGAAATCATAGAACTCATACTCCGGAGGAGGTGCGTCATCCAAACCTGAGCCAGCTAAACCTAATTGAGATATTGACCTAGCTATATTGTAATCCGGGAACTTCACTTGATCATAACTTGGGTTTCTGGAAAATTCTTCAAAACTTATTCGGGCGAGGTCGCCGTCAAAGGCGTTGCTCCAATTAATCTGTTGTGCGGCTGTTTCTAGTCTTGCAGGTCCGAATTCTTGGTCGCCGCCCTGTGGCGTGAATCCAGCATAACTGTACCAAATCCTCTCAGTATTATCTGATAGTGGGGCTCTGCGCCACTCAGCAGCGCCGGGGTCTTGAGTTATAGCGTCCCATTTTATCATTTTCCCCCAGCGTCCGCCGAGCATCCCATTGAGTGGTGAATCTGGAGTATTTGGTTGACTATCTGCCGGTGGAGTGTTTGATGGAAAATTATTCCAAGCCCTCAACAAAGGGTCAAGGTTTGTTGTTGGCCGACGACAGGTTATAGTTCTTTTGATGCCTGTCATAATCTGCCGATGCCTCGTGTATTAATATTACGTCTAGAGCCCTGTGCTTGTGCATCTTGTCGAACCCTTCTCTCAGGTGGAGAGCCAGCTTGAGCTTGTGCCTCTCGTTGCACTCTGTCAGCTTCCTGTCGAGAAACATTTGGAAGACCATCTGGGGCCTCTAATCTGACCTCTTCTGCCGGTATTCGCATCTGAGGTATCTCTCTTTCTCCGAGTAATTCAGTTCTTCTGTCCGGGTCCGGTATAGAATACCCAAAACTCATATAAAAATATTCATGGTATATAGGTAAATTGAATATTTCTTTTCTAGATAAAAACTCAAAGTTGTTCTCAACTAAACTTCTAACCAAATCATCTGAAATTGTTTGAGAGTTTTCTGATTGATCAGCACCGTGCAGTCCATAATTTTGTATATCCTGATCTACCTGCTCTTGGTCTACTTCTCTGTCTTGTTCTCTCGTGTTTCTTGAATTAGGAGCCGCTTGATAAAGTCTACCTCGGGGTGAGACTCCTCGGGATACTGATACGTTTCTTGCGCCACCGCCGGCAAAACTAAATTGCTGTCTTCTAGGTAAAGCCACTGAAAATTGTGAACCTTGCCCATTATTTTGTTGAACCTGTGGTGACTGTCGTTGAGCCTGTGCTGTCCGTTGGCGAGTATTTTGCGTTCTTGTTACTGGAGATGCAAGACTAGGAGTGGCTAATAAAGGTGATACTAAGTTAGGAGTAGCCAACCTAGGTGATACTAAGTTAGGAGTAGCCAACCTAGGTGATACTAAGTTGGGAGTAGCTAATCCGGGTTGGTTTAGCTGTACTGGAGCAACAGGACTAAGAATTGAGGGCCTTGGAAATCCCGGAGGTTGAAAATTAACTGGCGGGGCGAGACTGGGAATATCTCTAGGTCTTAAAATAAGGGGAGTTCTGAAGGCTTGAAAATCAAAATCAATTGCAGGTAGCTCATCAACTGGGAATGGGTCAAATGCTTGGTTATTATCACGTTCGCCCTGTCCTTCGCCCCGGTTTCTTGTTTCCTCATTAACTCTATCAGTCAATGACCCATCGGCAAGAACATCTTCGTTAGACGCCGTTCGAATGCGACAAAGAACATTTCCAATGCCGAGTTGACCACTTGATAACTGATCGGCAATGTCTGCCGTCATCTTCATCCAAACTGGTCGGCCCAGCTTGCTGCCTCTAACTAAATCATCATCACCATCAATCCTGAATGTTGGGGACACACTATCAAAATGTGACAAATATTCAACAATACCTAATTGTTTATAATTCATCCAAAAAGCTAAGAATTTAGAGTATATCTTCATTGGGTCTCTTGTCATCAAGAAATGAGGATTATCACCAGCAGGGTCATAATATGTAGAGTAAATTGATGGGTCAAAAGGTGAACCATCTGAAGGTACAAGCATATCTTGCTGTCGCAAGAGAACTCTTCTTGCATCAAATTTTGGACCGACCTCCCCAAGTGCCTGTTCTGGAATAGATGTGGACCAAACTAACATAGACTTGAGTTGGTTCGGGATAAAGCCAAGTTGAGGTGTCTCAATTAGCTGCTTGACATTCCGGTGGTCGGCTTCGAAAATTTGTTTCATGCGAGTTGATGAATTAAAATTTTCTTCATAATAAGAAATACTATCTGGAGTTGGCTGAATCTCAAGCTCTCCGACTAAAGTAAATAATAACTTTGTAGCAGGACCAAGAGCTTCTGATAGTCTTGCAGGGTTTTGTGACTCGTCAGACAAACGTTGCTCGTCCAAAGCATCTTGTATTGACTGCGCACTAAACTCAGAAGCAGCGATTCCAAGATTATTGCCACCTAAGATACTCGGTAAAAGCTCTTGTGTACTAAACGTAACTGTCGTAGCCGGTGAAATAGTTGTAGGGCTGGGCACTGTAAATTGTTGATCTATTTGTTCCAACACTGTACAGCCGTGATCTATACTTAATGTTTCTATGAGAGAATTAGCTGTTTTTATTTGTAGAGAATCAATTGTATTGTCAGTCACTAACTCGTAATAAGGTTTTTCTGCATACTTCATAGAACGTTTTGATTTTATAATATCTGCAAAAAAATCTGCATATTCATCAAAATTGTAAGGAGCATTTACATCGTTTGTTATAGGGAAATAGCTTAACTGATCTATTCTTTCTTTTCCGGGGCGGCGGATAAACACAGGAGATAAATACCTATAAGCAGGATCTTGATATTCCATCTGCTCATACACTATAGGACCATTATCTTCTGGCTGGGCAGCTTCTATAGCTCGGCAAAAATACTTATTAAATTCACGACCGACCCTTGTGCGATATATTTCGACAGGTATTCTAGTTGGACCTACTGGTTCTCCAACTTCTCTAAGAATTCTACCTCGAATATCTTGCCCTTGGTTTTGCTCTATCTCTGTTGTTAATAGGTCTCTTTTGAAATCACCAAAATAGTCGTATCCAAGTCCTTTTGTGACACCGGCTTCTACTGTCTCATCAAAATAATTTTCTGCCTCTCGAATAGCGACAGGAGTAGTCGAATTTTCTAAGGTAAATTTTTCACCAGATGCTTCGTATGTTGCACCTTTTGGATTAAGGGTTCCGACTATTGAAGCCAAATCAGATACCAGCATACCAATAGTATCTGCTACTTGCTTAACTGCACCGGGAAAGGGAGAATTTACTAAAGATAAAAGAACGGACTCAACAGAACGATAGTCACGTATAGAAACATTTCCTATCTCTGTTCCCTTAAACTCTGATTTTTTAATTGGTACTCTATATTTTCTCAAGTAAGAAACAAAGATTCGAACTTGCTCCGCTAATAAATCATTGGCTGGAATATTATCAATAGTTATTTCGCTAGGGTCTTTTGTTATTTTTCCTGTGGCTGGGTCATAAAGATTCAAAGAATTTATAACAGTATTGTAGTATTCATTTACTAAACCTTCTGCTCCAATTAGTCTTTGCAAGCTTCTTTCTATATAAAGCTGGGCTGGGTCTGATACATAACACTTAAACCCATACTGGTATTTGGATACATTTTGCAAAAGATGTTCACTCTCTAGAGAATCATACCCCTCATAAAAAGTTATCCCGCTACCTCGGAAAGCTGATATTGGGTCTTGCCCTTGTCCCGGAAGTCTTATATTCGGAAGAATTTTAGGAGATTGTATAATTTTTTCTGTTAAGTGAGCTTCTAAGGTTTTTCTCTTTTGACGGACAACTGTGCCAAGATCGTTATCATTTGTAAAAGCATTAAAATCTACTAGACGCTTTTTTGCTTCTATATTTAAAACCCTAGCTCGCTCGTCAACAACTTCATTAAATTGAATAATGTCACCGCCGCCGAGTAACTCTTCAGAAGTTTCTCTATTTGTATATAATCTTGGGAATTTACTATTTTGTGCTAAGAATGATAAAATATTAAATGCGTAAGTATACCGAATATTATCATCATCATCTTTTGAGAACCAAAAGTCAGAGAAGAAATTATCGTTATGTATTATCTTTAAGTTACTTTTTCCCAACAAGGAATTATCCAAAGAACCGTAAAAAGAATCATAAAATTTTGTTTTAAATCTATCAAATTTTGGAAAATTTGTTCTTCTGAGGTCAAACAACAGATTCTGTTGTGGGGAATTTAATTGTAAGGTTGTCGTCTCGCCAATGCGGTCAGAAATGTTACCAATAGATTGATTGGTTGAAACATATTCAACTAATCCTTCTGTTGATTCTGTTGTTCTAATTTCTATAGGATCATATGAGGTCTGCTTTCCGATGACGGTTGAGTTATTAACCTTTCCCATACCAGAATTTAAAGAGTTTAGAATATACCTAAACTGCATGTTCTCATTTTCTTCTTCTACTCCTACCTGTTCTACGAAAAGTCCGTAATCAATATATGAAAAAGCATATAAACTTAAATGAGATAATTGACCATCCGGATAAATAGTGCCGGGGCCAACTGAAAGTTTTATTGTTTGTAAGGGTACCTCATCATATAGAAAAGTCTCTTCTTGATTGACAATGTTTCTTGCAATCTGCTGCACTTCTCTTGCCGGCACTTCGCCCTCAGCATCAAGTAATAACAAATCCTTAAGAGAATCATCAAAAAGAATTATTCCGGATAAATTATTTTCCTGAGGTAGTGCCAAAGTTCGGCTATTTGAAAACCTTTCTTGTGGAGACTGAACATAGTATGGTCTTAAAATTCCATCTTCTGGTACTAGATTTCCATCTTGATCACTGGCAGCTTCGGCTATTAAATCTTGATTCAAGGGTATTTGTACAATAGGACCCTCGGGAGATCTAGCTAGTCGGCTAAAATCGTCTCCATTTATTGGACCCATTTTATTGTATTGAGATTTTACAAAATCTTGTGCGTTAAGATCAGCAATCCCAGCCTCGGACAAATCAATGTATTCATTGAATCTTTGCTGTAAATAGTCCAATGAAGGTGCCTGCGTAGCGTCCAGACAAGCAACAATTCTTACTCTGACAAATCTGGAAAAATCTATATCTGAATACCATCTCTGAGCTTCTCTACCAGATATCTTTTCTTGAGTTTTTGCCTCCACAATGATGGATACGACCTCATTATCGTCTTCTATAGTATTCTCAAGGGTTACCGAATCAATCGTAACACTTGGCATAATATTTTCAATTCGACATGAGCTTCTATTTGGCATTCAGTTTTCCTCTTGTTGTTCTATTCGTCTTCACAAATAGCGTTTGGAAGGCTATCTTCTTTACCAGCGTACAAAGAAGTTTTTGAAATTCTAGGTATATCTTCAATTTCATCGTCAACCCTTATTGTTAAATAGTAATCTACATATGAACTATCTAAAGTTGGGTATTCTAAATTTATTTCCTCTTCGTTGGGAGCTAATCCATTTTTAAATATAAAAGGGTCTCTTTGTAGAGCAAGATAAGTTGCGTTTTCTGTCGCTTCATTCAGGAATTTCAAAGGTATTAGGCGACCGTTACCACTATCCTCTACTTTAAACACTTCGATTTCAAAGTTTTCATTATTTTTAAATACTGTATTTAACTCTTTAATATCCAATAATATTTTATCATTTCCCACTAACGTTGAAATTTCTTCCTCGTTATCGCCCAGTGATACTGTATAGTTTATCTCCAGATTAGAAGAGAATTTTGGTATAGACATTTCACTCTTATATTGTACGCTGCCAGAAAACCCGTTACTACCAGAGAGATTGTATATTTGCCAAGCAGGAATATTTGAGGCCCAAGGGGCAGAATCCCCAAGAACTTTAAAGAATTTTGAATTAGCAGTTGTTAAAGAATCGTATTCTTGCACCTCTAATCCTATGGTACTGTTTTGTCCCGCTGAGGAAGTAAACCTTGTCTGAGGCGTTAAGCGAGGGGTTTCTACGATTCTATCCACAACATCGTTTTGTGTTTCAACTATACCAGCAAACATCCCATCATATACGACGCCATCATCATAAAAAGCATAAAAGGCTGGATTGAACTCGCCGTTCGCAAGCTTACTCTTTCCGTAAGAAGTAAGTTCAATTTGAATAACTTCCTCTTTTTGATTAAAAAAACGGGACATATCTTAATTACTCCTCACCATCTTCATAATCTCTAAATTCTTGATCAAGGTCTGGTCTAAATCCAACCTTTGATGTAATTTTTGCGCTCTCTATTAGAGAGAAATAATCATATGGCCAGTTATATGTTGGTCCACCATTTTCGTCAGTTATTCCAAAAGTATTTTTATACGTTTGTGCAGCCCAAGCATCCTCAATTTGATTTTGTGCTTGCTCTTCTGCCGGAGTCATACCTTCTCTTGATACTCGTCCAAATACTTTTTCATAAGTATCTCCAGCATAGCCCTCGATTTCTTTTTGCATAAATTCTTTATAACTACCAATACCTTTTTGCTTCACCTTGAACACTAGCCACTTAATCTCTGGATGAAATCCATCTTTTTCAAAGGAGGGAGATATATCTAACAAATCAGGCCTTGGTATCCCGGTTCTTTGTCCATCAGGAAGATCAAGCTCTATCTGCTTTGATAAGATTTCAGGAAATTTATTTTCTGTATTCCTTCTTCTATTCCTTGCTGATGACCTCGGCATATAATGGTCTATTGAAGTTACACTTGTTTTTAGAGAGTGTCCAATGTCAGGCAAGATGCCTTGCCATATATCTGCTAAATCTTGTGTTGATAAATTTATACTATGCTCAAACAAATATATCACAGGAACCGTTGTATCATCACCAGAAGTAAGAGCTTTTTCATAATCATCTTCACTAAATGGATTTATATCCTGTGATATTAAAGGATATTTTTTAGGAATCATAGGAACCAATTTTCTAGACAAAGCTGGCGGCAAAGAATATTTAGTGAAAGCTCTACGGAATTCTTTAACTTTTGGACCTAGGCGGGTGAGGTTTGCTCTGAGCGTTATAGCAGTTGGAGCATTTGTTTCTGGATCTTCATAGTATGGCATTGCTATTACTGCTTCGGAAATACTTTTTTCTTGATTAGAGGCAAGTTGTCCAACACGTTTTGCTTTAGAGATTTCAAATCCGTCGGTCATGACCTCGTCTGGATCAAACCCTGTCAGCGTTGCCAAAGAAGAAATTGCACGCTCTGAATCAATCACAAATTTAGGTAGCTTCTTAACTGTGGCATAACCGCCAGCGGTCGAGAACCCCACTAATTTTGTTTCAGTTTCAGTGGGTGTAATGTCTTTTATGTATATATAAATTCCCTGATTTGCATCAGGCAAAGTTCCATATTGGTGCCACATTCCAGAAGTACTGACATCAAGATTTTCTCGTGGACCGTTACTAAACTCTGTTTTACTGCTACCAATAGAGGAAGAGAAATCATAGTCTGTGCTTCTAATTCCATTAGTGAATGTTTGAGTTTTTGGAAAATCTAATACTGGGCATTCCCACTTTGGCATAATCACCCACTTGTTCGGATCCCTAGGAGAATAATATGAGTTTTCTATTGGATGTCTATTATCAATAGTTATTGAAGCATCAATGTCCATCCTGTTTTGCCATGCCCGATTCCAGCCATAGAATGGCTGCTTGGACGTCGAAACAGTAGTCCCCGAAACGTCTACAAAGGATCCGGACGAGAAATCGTATAGACTTCCGCTTTCGTTGCCAAATGTAACATATGTTCTTTGTGCTGCTTCGCCAATGATATCATCCAGTGAAACTTCTCCCACTGTTTGTCCGCCTAAATCCGCAGTTGTTGGCATATACGTAATTGTTACAGTACTTGGTCCGTAATAATATGGAGGAGTGAATGGCGCAAACTCACCACGGTGCAAGGGCCAACTTGTGCCAACAGGTCGGTCTGCCAGCGGAAGACCATGGTCCCAGCCATTAGACCCTGTTGCCGTTGGTACGCCAAAAGCATAAGGATTACTGTATAGATTGAACTGTTCTGTTTTTAGTAACCCTATCTCCATCACATACGCAGTATTTGTATTTACGGTAACAGTTCTTTTTTCTATTCCAGATACGTTATTTTCATTAGCTCCCGCTCCAAGACGTGAGACAAACTTGGTAAGGTATCCTTCACTCCCAAATCGATTAGATTTCTTCTTTAGGAAAAACTCGGGCACAGATGCTAAGAAATTTGATATAGCCTTCTTATAAAGCCCATCATTAATAGTTCCAGAAATACTTCCTGTACAATCCCTATGTAAATTATAGTTTACATCTGAGGATGCTATCCCGCCATATGCGGTATCTTCTAAAACTTTTTTTGGATTTAGAAGATCCTCAAAGGCTACTCTTTCAGACCAGAAGAATTTCCTGATATCTTCACCATAAGTATGTTGGTGGGCTGAATCAGAACCATCTACGTCAACTACGACTGTTGTATTGTACCAGTCGAATTGTCCATTTGATCTTCTTCTTGTGTTCCCCGGAATTTGACCCACATACCTGCTTGAGTCTGCTGTTCCAGAAGTCCATAATGCGCCACTTAGAGGACCCTGAAGAGCTTGGAAACCAGCAGAATTTGTATTAGTCAAATAGTTACTAATTCTATGGAATTGACCATCATCACCCCTAGTTCCTAATCCGCCACGGCGGATGGGATAGTCTACAGCTAGTCCAGATTTAATTGAATTATACAAAATTCCGGGAGCAAAAAACGGACGAAGCAAAGGTCTAAAACTATCTGGTTTGAATATAGATCCCGAAGCACCTGAATAGCCAACAACCCAAACGTCATTTTCCCCTGTTTGGTAATGTGGTTTTGTCTTAGTATACGACTGAGAGAACATCGTTGCGATTTGCACAGTTCTAAGTACCGGATAAAAACCATCGTAAGGCAAAAGCTTTACAATAGCATCAGTTTTTAGCTCTAAGTGTTTTGGGTATTTGTTAAAAGATAAATCTTTACTACCATTTTTTATAAATGTGTCAAGGAACTCAAGCTTATCAGTTTGTGAATACCTATCAATAAATGTAGACTGTTCGCCGGTAGAAACACCAAGACTGGCTCCAGTTAGTTCAAGAACTCGGCGGACTTCTTGATCCGCACTACCTGTAGAATAAGCCTCCACATGTTCACTAATTCTGAACTCTGGAATAATTGTATGTCCTTGCCCCTGCGCTCTTACATCGTCTGCCCAAGTTTCATAAGTGTCATAAAAAGGTGCTCGGCCCTCGTTGAGTTGTCCCTTAGTTGGTCCATCGACAAACCTTCTCTCCCTTCCTGCTGTCCAAGGTGGTCTTGTTATAGCCGCACCCGGTGCATAACCTAGGAAACTTCTAGTATTACTAGGAGATCCATCAATCCACGGCACCGTGTAAATATATTGTGCTCCTATGAACTGAGATTCAGCATAAAGCTTATACGCTGCATCGCTAGCAGTATCCTGTATAGGTCTCCCGTGCCATGGCGTCATTAGTTCTCCAGCAGCAAGATTACCCACAATACCCACCGGATATGATCCGGTTGATGTAAATTCATTGGCTGCCACTGCGTCAGAATATAGATATGAGTCCATTGGCCAGATAGAAGCGGAACCATATAATGCCTCTAAGGCGGATGAACCCGTTGTTTCGCCCCATATTTGTTGAGATGACATATAAACAGCACCCTGAGATGATGAATTTGGAGTTGGAAGAACTCCTACCTCCATTCTTTTCATTTGTCTATTAAATCTACTTATAGCAATGGTGCTAAAGAGCCCTGCTGAGTTCACAGCAGTGGTCCCGCCGATGCCAGAAGTTTTTAAATTTTCATCAAAAGAAATATCATCTCGCCAAAATCTATTTTTGAATGCTCGGCGGCTTCGAGTACCTGATAAATATCCATACCTGTCCTTTGGATAAATTGTTTCCGAGTATACAAACATTTTTATAATATTAACACCGTCTGTGCCAGACATCACGTTTTCGATATAATTGTCTCTTAATATCTCATAAGGCCTTCTTATCGAACCTAAAAGATGATTTTTATTTTTCTGTGATCCAATCTCAATATTTAAATCTTTATTAGCAAATCCCATTAACGTGTTCCCATAAGAATACAACAAAGAAACATCAGATTTTTTATCTGAAGTTGCTATATTGGCATCCGCAATCCCCCGGAACGTTGATATTTGATGTAACAAAGGCTTGTATTTTGAAGTAACAGGTGGCTCGATAAACGATTTCAAGACTCTTTTCTTGACTGCTCGTTGGTCTTTATAGTATATTCCAGCCGTAGCCGGGAAGTTAGCTGGGTCGTTGTTTAAACGGTCATAATGCGCCCTAAAAGGTACCCCAAGTTGTGTTTGGGGGGTTGTGTTCATTTGTTCTTGACCATTTGCCAAAAAGGTAGGAGCGTATCTAGCTGGTGAAATTTCATAAAGATTGTTCTGCCGGTAGTATCTCCCTAGGTTAGTATTGCCTGCTCGAAGCTGTTGCCATGGCACAAAGCCTATTTGCCTAGACCAAGGAAACTCACGCTGTCCACCAGATCCGGTCAGGACGGAGTAACTTGCAGAGAAAAATGAAGTTAAATACCTACCAACATATACAGGATCACCGCCACTCCGGGGGTTTTGGAATGTTGTCCCACTAAATGGTGCTTGCCCTAATTCAGCCAATATTGGCACATCGTTACTGCCATTAGCAAAGCCCGACGCACCGGCAAGAGAGCCACCGCCCTCAAACGCAGTTCCCTCGATCGTATTGTTTCCTGCGGTTCCTCTATAAGTTTGGCGAAGACCAATGATAGGGTTCGCTCCTGATTGATCTATACTAACTGTTATTGCCATATCATTTGCAGCGTTAGCTGCCTCCATAGCTAATAACAACGAGCCGGCAACGAACGCTTTATTTTCAACGCCGCCATCAGCATCGACACCGTATGTATATACAACTGGATTACCAGCAGTTCGACTGAATGCACCATACGCCACACTATCGTCAGCCGTAAACCTTGTAGCTTTTGAAAGAGCATCTTCAATATCTATAGTTTTTCCATCCCAGTCAGATGAAGTGTTGCCAACAACGATAATAGCGCCCAATGCATGCGCTCCCGGTGTTGTCAAAGATGCCGAAGGGATCGTTATGCTAGATGGATATCTTGAACTTGAAATAACATAGCTTTGATAATTGTTATAATCTGAACCCGAAAGTGATTGGAACCAGCTTGACCTATCTGCTTGTGGTATTGGTCTCGTAATTAAACCGGTATCAAAAGTTGATCCCGATATTAATCTAGAAGACTCTGGTGGAAACTGTGGGGGGAATGAAGGTGCTAGTCCAAGCCTTATTCTTTCTACGGCATTTCTCTGGGTCTTATGATGAGGCATCGCAGATGCCTTTTGGTAGGCTGAAGCTGCGAGTGTAGTTGGGTCAACTGCGGCAAAGCCCGCTACAGAAACACCAGTCTTTCCTGTAAGTGCTCCTTCAAAAACCTTTCCGTCTTCCGAGCCACCCATGTCTTTTCTTAGAACTCTTACTACATTTGAAGCCAATATCGGCACGAACGGCCTTTGTGCGCCGCCCACCAATTGTGAAACCCATTGAGAAAGGCTTGTAGCTAATGCTGTAGCAATAGCTGCATCATTCGCACCGCCGCCGCCAGATGATACGCCATTTAAACCTATTACCGTAACAGTTGAGGAGCCCGGATTTACAGATGTATTCACCGCTGCTGAATATGTGTGTCCTGCGACGTTTAACGTCAAGGTGTTTCCGTTAGCAAACTGAGCATTAGAAAATGTTATAGAACAAGCAGCAAACCCGAAAAGATCAAGTCCATCATTTAACTCTTTTAATGGCTCCTGACGACCAAAGAAGCCATGGCTATCGTCGGCTCTAAAAGTATCAAGAACAAAAGGACTGGAACCAGAGAAGCCACCCCATCTAGTGTGACTGTTTAATGCTCCTAAATATGGTTTTCTAACTCCCAAGTTTCGAAATGGTAGCGCATTATTCGGGGACATTTGATCCGAAGCTACATCACGGAACTGTTGTTTTGAATCTAACTTACTTCCGGGCGCAGCAAATCGAGTAGCAATAATAGTTTTATTTGTTATTCTAGCTGATCGTTGCCTAGGCGCATCATAGTCTGCCGAACCTGTTTGAGTAGAGACAGTACGCATTGACGGAGTAGTTAGAAAGGCACTTGGGATTCCAGAACTGTAATAAGAACTGTTATTAAATACAAAGTCCATATTAGCAAATTCTCGACCAAAACCGTGTACAACTTCATACTTGTTTGAAAAGTTTCCTAATGTTTTGACACCAGCACCAGAAGAAACGTCTATACCGGTAGACCCTGTTATGGATGCTATATTCGAAATGTTTACTGGTGACTTTACTCCACCACCCCTGAAGTATTGCCCATGAGATATATCTTCAAATCCTACGGCACTAGTCTTTAATGACCCAGCAAGGTTCCTAAAGACATCGGCTGTTCCATTCGCCAAGAAGGTGAAAGTAGGAGGATTAGGCTCCATTAAGGCATCCGTAGATGGCCAAGTTCCAGCAAAAGCTATTGCGTCCATAGAATTATCGAGAGCCAAGCTTGTAACTTTAATTTTACTAGCAGTAGCACCTGAGTCCGTAAATTCTACGGTTACAGGAAGACCATCCGCATTAATAGATGCGAGCAGACTGCCCATTAAAGATTGTGCGACTAATCCTTTGTTTGAAGATCCTGAAATACCTATGACTGTTTTAGAGGTTGATGCAGCAGCAGTCGTTTTACTTACTGTTGCGCTATAATCAACTCCTCCGGCAGATAGAGTTATAGTTTTACCGTGATAATCATCTATACTGAAAGATCCATCGTCTGTAACTTCTATTGTTGTAAAAGCCCCTGTAGCGGGAGCCACCAAGAGGTTGAATGACTCTTTTCTTTTGGTCGTTATATTGTTCAGACGCAAAGGTCTATTATGTCTTGCTTGAATCCCACCAACGTGCTCGTTAGTATAGGGTCCTTGCATAGGGGTTCCAATATCTTTGTTATAGACTTCATCATTGTGAAGATTAACAAAATCAACATTTTTGATAGTGCCGCCAATATTACCAAAAATTCCTGTTTCAATAGAGGAGCTAATAGCTCTAAATGGTGCAATCATCTTGCCTGAGAAAGTTCCAGCATCTCCATCCGTAGATTTTATAAGAGAAGCAAAAAATGGAAATTCTTTTTTAGTATTTGGTTCTATAGCATCAACAATATCAGGTAAAGGCTTAAACTCTCCAAAAGTAAAGTCTGTTATGTTATTTACTTTATTAAAATATTCTTTATTACCCATTAAAATATCGGAAGATACGCAGACTAATTGACTTCCAGAAACTTCTCTTCTTAAGGCATTAAATACGGTTTGTCTTCCATCAGTTATCCAACTTACATTAGTTTCTGGAGTAGGAATACTATTTCTTGGTGCTCGATATTTCCACCAATAAGCATTTGTACTTTGTTTTCTGTTTACTGGAGCGTGATTAAACTTCCAGCCGGGAGTATCGATACAAACACTACCACCATTGCTTTTTGCTGTACCAGAAAGAATTGGGAAATACCTCTTACTGCTTCCGGGATATTTATAAGAAATCTTTGATCTTTCAAGAGCGTGACTTTCAATAACTGTTCTAACATTGTCTGCAACACGAGCAGAAGCAGGGAACATCTCTTCTATCATTCGTCCCATAGATGAGTCGATCCACTTATAGAAAGCTACATATTTTTGTAAATCTACCCTGTCAGAAGAAACATTCCTAAAGAAAAGTTCTCTTAGTTTTTCTAGAGATTTGTATCTGCCCCTATATTTGTTTACTGGCTCTCCAATAAGATTATTAAACTCATCGATTGATGCAAACATCTGTAGCATTCTCTTAGATACACTTTGGTAAACACTTTTCTCTAGAGCAAAAAAGTAATTCATTGGACGACTTTCGAGCGTAAAGGTATCAACATCTTTGTCTAGGATGCGGATCATATCGTCGTCAGTCACATATTCTGGTAATTGTAGTTTTTCAGTATAAACATATTGTTTTCTTATTGGGGTATCATTTGGAGCAAAGAAATCTCCCCTACCCGTATGTTGACGTAAATTTATGTCACTAAGAATTCCTTGGTAGCTTGACTCATAACTATCCTTGCCCCCGGTGAAATCACCTACAGTAACTCCGGCAGCGGCATCATCGTTGGACCTATTGCCACGAGCGCCGACTACATCTTGAGTTAAAATAACTGTCGCTCCAGCACGTACAGCAGTTATTGTAGTTGCACAAGTTCCGGCGTTTATAGCTGCGGCAAACTGAACTGCTGCTGCGCCATCATCATCATCGCCCTGAGCCGTATCAACACCGATAAGATTATTTGCCGTATTATCATTTGCGTCTTCGATTGCAAAAGTATGATCTCTTCCGGCGGTGTCTCTAATAGTGAATTTTTGACCATCTACTAGATCCCCTGCTCCTGTGATTGTAATTAATGCTGTAGCGGCGATCTCTGGAGCAAACGACCCCGAAGAAAAATCAGATACCAGAAATCTTCCAGATGCGTCTGAGCCTGTTACATTTGCAAAATCCCAGTTTAAAGCCAACGTTGAGATTTCTGGTATGTAAGCTGCTGGTCTATTTGGCGTCTGAAAACTATAGGCTTGTCTATATGGATTTAATCTTCCATAGCTATCAGCATCACGAGCGTGAAGATCAACTGTCCCTGTTGGTAAGTAATCAGTCCAATATCTTAAACTAGTTCCGTGAACATCAGAATTTTCCAAAACAGTTCCTGTATAGTTTGTTCTGTGGGCACCCATATACAGTCTTTTAGAAGATGTTATTTCAGCGGAGCCACTTGGCCACTGCAAAGTAGTGGTGGTTTTGAAGCTCTCTCTTTTGGTACCACCGTCATAATTTGATCCGTAAAGTTCTAGAATAAACTTATGGTTTTTCTTAGCGGCAGCAGAACCTATAGTTGTTCCGCTTACTTCCTGAGCGAAGGGGTATAATTCATTCCTTACGCTAAGTGCTAAATTCCATTTCTGGTCACTATAAACATTACGATAAATATCACTAGTCAGGAGAGTTGTTCCAGCCCTGTTCTTAACAGCAAAATAAACGTCTCTTACCTTATGTGCAGGATTTGACACTTCTGCAAATTCCGCAGGAGATTTAATTGCATAAACCTGTAGACCATCATCTTTTATAGGTCCCCCCATTGAATGCCATGTAAGGTCATCTACTTCAGATACTGAAGCGCTGAAAGCGCCTCTTGGGGTGTGAAATCCAAATAAAGATGCTGTAACTACTTCAACTGGGTCGTGCTCTAAATTATCGATTACTGAATTATCTGGAAAGAGAGCTTCATACTCAATTGTAAAGGCTGAAGCGGATGCATGAGTTCCGGCAATTATTCCATGGGAACCCTGAACGTTAGAATCATAATACTGATAGATTGAAGCTGTAACGTCTGATCTACGTCTACGTCCTGAAAAATCAGCATACTTCTTAGGAGTAGTGCCAGCTTTATAGTTGCTCTGTAAAAAATATTCAACATTATTTCCATATGCGTTCAGAGAGATTATATCTTCTCCTACTCCATAACATCGTATATAATTTCTTATTGCTTCGGCTGTACCTTTTGATTTATATATTTCATTTAAATTGTTGTATAGATTTTTATAGATTGAATTTTTAATATTTGATATAGGCTGATCAAAATTAATTTGCTCATCTCTCTGTGAATATAATTCCAGAGCGCCAATGTTTTCAAATATTTCAGGAGCCTCTAGTCCCATACCCTGAATTAATCTTTCATTGTGTGGGAATTCGTTTATACTGCCAGAGATAGAACCAGAAACATATTGTTTGTCTTTTATTCTTCTTAGTGCCGTTATTTGTCCAAACAAAGTGTCAAAATAGCTCGAAACGATCTGAGATAAAGAAGATAGTTCTCCCCCGTTATTTTCATCCTCTTCTACGATCCAAGAAGGAATAGAATTTATAATTCTTGAATTGTTAGTATAATCATAGTTACTACCTGAAGTTACTAATATATTTTTATCTTCCAGTACTTTTATATTAGAACTTCTTACTATTGGGTCCTCAACCTCTCTTATGGAGGACAAAGATAGCTCATTGATAGAAGATCCAGTATTTCTTACTTGAGCATCATATCCTATAATCGATCCATTTGATACACGACCAGAATAATCAAGAGCAATCTGATCTATACTACTTGTTAAAGTTATACCTTCATTAAATTTATAATAAAGACCCAGATCAACATTAGCAAGGTGCTTATCTGCGCCGCCGTGAACCCCAGTAAACCAATGTCTTCCTATCTCTTCGCCCGAACGGCTTTTTTTCCAAAATCTAAATTCGTCGATAGAGCCTGTAAGCTTTCCATAGCCCTCTAGAGCGCCTCGGTTTTTATTATTTGGACCATAAACATCACCACGCAATGATCCTATATTAGCTACTAAAGCACCCGTGACTTCTCCAATAAGTGAGTTAATATTTATTTGAGGGCCAACACATTGTCCGTTTACATAAAAATCAAGCATTGTATTCGAACCGCTATTAGCGAAAGCAAACGAATAATTTCTCCACTGACCATCAGCAATATTTAATCCACCAGTGGTAGGAACAGGAAGCTCCTGAACACCTGCAACACCGGCACCGTGGGTGCCTGATTGTAGTGTTACATAAAATCTATCCTGCGAACCTGATTTGCATAAAATTGTCATCCTCCCGAATGACGGTGCCGATGAGGTTACTCCGTTCCATATATCAACAACCACTTCTTTACCAGAAACAGATCCCGCAGGATATCCATCCCCAGTATTATTTTTTCTTAAAAAGAATTCAACAGTGGAACCGGAAGGTCCACAAAATCCTAAATTATTTACCCGATAATCTGAAGTAGAATAAATAGTTCCAGAATATGGACCACCTTTGGCCTGAAGGTATTGGTTATAAGTTGAATCTTGAGGCGCAAAGTAGCCCGAAGAATGAGATACTGGTGTTCCATAATCCGAACCAATCGATATAAACCCAGTTGCTGTTGGGTATTTTTCCTCAAAAATATATTTCTCAAGAGGATTTAAGTCATTATAAAATTTTACTTTTTCTAAGGCGGATCCATCATATGGATAATAGTTTGTTATGTAATCAAAAGAATCCCTATAATATTTTTCTGCGGAGCCATATTTTACAAAATTCTCCGGATCAGAATAATTTGTATCTGGTAGAAAAGTTTGTATTCTCTTTATACTTTCACTAAGATGAGCAGAAGATTCTATCCCCTCGCCTACGTTACCAGCCGATGTACTCTTTAAGTACTTCCCAACTGTAGTTGCTTGCTTGCTGTTTTGAAACAGTTTAGACTTGGTCATAAGGCTTCTTCTTCTATTCTAAACTTAAAAGTTTCTGTTTGCTGACGGTATTGCCCTTGAAGTTGGTACACAAATTGAAGATCATAAGAATACCCAGACTCTAAAGTTGAAGTGTCCAATTCAAAATAACTTCCGCTAACATCATATGACAATCTGGTATGATTTTGACTTCCTGTACCAAAAGGTATAATTTCAAGATTGTCTATAGTTCTAGACAAACGATAAAAAGAATTTTCAATAATCTCTGGCTCTATTTCTGCTGTTGCTACTGAATAGATATTTGGTTGCCAATTTTTCTTCCTAGAAAAGACTCTTAGCCTTGGCTTCTGTCCTCTAATGTACGAATCTCTGAGATTTGTAACATCTGTCACATACTCATCTTCATATATTAAATAGCTAGCAGACATAGGAATAGGAACAATCGACCCTGTAAAGTATTCAACTCCGCCTGAATGCCAAACATCTTGAACATATTCAAAACTACTGGTAATGGCGAAAGAGCAACTATAAGTCCCGGTTATATTTACACCATTTTCGGACAGTAACCCTCCGGTCACATTAGTTACTAGAGCACCGCTAGAATCTATGACTCTCAAAACGTTGCCCGTGGGGGCACCTGCACTGCTACTATAAAAACTAACTAATAGTTTTTGACCGGGGCCAGCAAGTCTAGGTATATCTTTGAGTTCTCCTCGTATATTATTATATAAAAATATTGTGTTTAAGTTATCACTTGCAGGGGCAAGGGCACTGGATAAGACACAATTGCCACGGTTATCTTTTCTTGAAGAATCCCACCTTGCCTCAAGGTAAGGCCTCTTGAAGAAAAAGTCGCTAGTTCGACTAAAGAACTTTTTAGTATAAAAAGTTCCTTCATTCCCTGAAATTACATTGTCCCTATGCTTCAGTAATAATCCATAGTTTGCGTTCGCACCGGATCGCCACTTATTAATGGCAAAGTCTACGTTCAGGTCAACATCTTCTAGTCCTCCTGAAAAGAAATAACTTGCGCTATACGCACCATTTCTATAATAGTCGCCACCAGTTGCTTGCCAGTTTGTTCCCTCTATAGCGGCTACCCAGTTAGCTTCACCCAAGTCTGAATATTGTTCCATATCGAGACCTCGGCCTTCAGCCCAAGCAGCACCACTAACCATAGAGAAATCTAAACTATAACTAAGGGGGGTTGTATCGCCGTGAGGAGCATTAAACATTCTCAAGTGATAACTCACGCTACTAGATGGAACTATACCAGTTGTTATATCATCTAACAATTGAACTATAGGAAACTGTACCAGCACTCGTGATTGTTCAGCATTCGTGGCATTAACAGAAGCGCTTGTCTGACCATGGATAACGAAAGTTTCAAGTATATCTGATGCACCCATATTTGAACCAGTGCCTCTCGTAAGTAGGTCTGACTTAAAAGCGTTTGTTATTGTAGTATCTTTTGTTAGGAAATATCTCTTAATAGCCATTATTTAATTGTTCCTGTTATATCTTGATCCGGAATAAGAATCTCTGCAACTGCATTTTCCGGAACAATCAAAAATCTTCCATCATTTGATAAGTTCTCATCAATATCAAAAACATAGTTACTATAATCTCCACCAATCTTGTTCACAAGCCTTACGTCAGTAGCATCTGTAACGCCCTCTACCTCGTTAAGTAGCTTATATATTTCTGAGACATACAATGCCTCACCTATATCGCTCTTAACGTTTAGAAGATTATCTTTTAGAAATTGTATACAATCCTGAAGCACTTGGAATCTGTTTACGTTCAGATCTGTCAAAACTTCAAACTCAATTCCATAATTAATAATGTTTGCATCTAAAATATCTACTGTGTCGTTTACCATTCTTTTCGATGATAACCAAGTTTTTAGATTTTGTTTTAGTAAAGAATTTGCAACAGTAAGATTTCCAGCTATATTCTCAGAAAGAATGTAGATGTTTAAATTTCTTTTAAAAGAATCTTTATCTTGGATTACATTTACTCGTTTTATTTTTCCAAACTTTGATGGCATTCTATAACATAAGTTTATATAATCAGATCTTGTTACTGCTCTATTCTGTGACGAGAAAGTAGAGAAAGCCATATTTCTTATCTCTTCCTTCGAAAGTTGAGATGAATCTCCAAGTATTGGCGTATCGTTAGTAACCTCCAGAGAAGTTTCTACAATATTTATAATATCCCGAGTAAGAGAAGACTCATTTTTAAATGTAAATATTGGGTCTATTACAGAAGTAACTGAATTAACAGCAGAGTTGATATTATTTACAGTATTTGCTGCATATGTGATTGTCAAAGTTGTATCAGTAGGAGCAACACCAAATTTATCTGATTTTATTAAATTTGTAGGGTCAAAGGTCTGACTAGATATATAAGTTCTGCCGGACACTTCCAATACAACGTCGGCAGGATCAACTATAAGATCTCCTGTGATGTTTTCTTCCGATCCATACCCAAACTGAACAAAGGTATTGCCGTTTGTATCATTTTCAGTTATAAACCTTCTTGGAACTGGCTTTACTTTCATAATGTACGGCACTGCCTCTCTTGATGTTTCGTAATTGGTAGATTCCAAATATACTACATCTTGAGACAAATGCTCAACTTCATAATATTCGTGCCCTTGAGAATCTTTAATTGATATAACTTCTGTTATATTTTTTCTAGAAAGTTGAATTCTTCTGAATCTCTCATAGTCACTAACAGTTACAATGTCTGAGAATCTTTGTCCTGAAATTACTTCTCCCAAAGCCTTTATGGCAAAAAAAGTAGGAGCACCAGTGCTTTCATCTACTCGGGCCACAGTTATTTCGTTACTAGATTCCGTAAAATCAACACTTTCATTAAGAGTATATACTGCACCACCACCAGCAGATAAAAGAGATCCTCGCTGAAGAATCGGAAAATAATTTATATCTGGACCTCTACCGTTTATATTGGCTGGCACTAACACGTAAAAAGAACAAACACCAGATGCTGTTGCTGCTCCCGGAAATTTAAAGCCCATTTGTTTAGCAAGACGGACAACGTTCTCATATTGTATTGCACTATCTATGAAACTTTCATTTGCTTGAAAATCAGTATAGAACGACAACTGATCGCCGACATATGAAACCATATCAAGCATTAGCGCACCGAAAGATGCCTCATTGAAATCCTTGAAAGTATCTGGGTAATAACGCTTTGCATAGTTAACCAAATCATCTTTTATAGATGAGAAGTCTCTACTAGTATAGTTGATTGGTTTTTTTGCCATATTTAAGTTTCCTGATTTTACTTATTAATTAGTCGTTATTAGAAGTTATTGTCAGTGTCTCGGTAGGATTTAAATCTCCTAGGTTATATTTTATTGTAACCGAGATTTCATTATTGGAAATTCCATCGTTTTCATCAGAGGTTATAAAGATAACATCTTCAATGTTTAAAAACGGCATGTACTTCCCTACCTGCTTCAATATATTTGTATTTATTCGTTCTAAAAGTCTTGAGTTTACTGGCTCAAATAGTAACCTATGAAAGCCTACTCCAAAGTCTCGAATCATTGGTCTCTCGCCGGGATTAGTTAAAATTAAGTTCTTTAAGTTTTGTTTAACCACATCGCCAATATTCTTATTTAATTCGTAAGGACCATCCTCTTGACTATAAACAAGAGGAATTTTAACTGAAATACCTTGTAATTTACTCATCCTTACCTCCCAAAATATACCTCAGTGAGTTTAATTCCACAGTGTTATTCTTTATTGTTTCTCTAATAGTCCTCAAAGCTGCCAATCCAGTATCTCTATTTTCTACAAGGGTTGCTTCTCTTAAGTAGTTTGCCAGAACTTGCTCGTATGGAAGATTGTTCTGATATTCTCTAAGCCATAGAAGTGCGCCGTTGCGGGCTAGGGTTTGCCTGACGTTCAGACCATCACCCGCCCCTTCTCTTCTCAGGGCTTGCCCAAAACGAGAACGGCGCATTGCCTGTAAAGCCTCCCAAATTACTAAAACCCTCTCTCGGCGATCATTTCCCCTAAGTCTTCCGCTGCCGACATCTTCAACTTCGCCTGAGAGAAATACTTCTTGATTCTCAGGCACCAGTACCGACATAAACTCTCTCCCTACTAAAAAATCTATTCTATTATTATCGGGTGGGCTATAATATGTCCTAAATATCGACCTATTACCAAAAACATTCTCATATTCCAAAACCCTAGGATCATTAGCATCTGGCAAGTTTGCTATTGAATTTGTGATAATATCCCGTATATCGTCAGCAAGTCCCTCTAATTCTTGAGCGTCTTCCTCTGTGAATTCACTCACTGTTAAAGCACGTTCAGATTGCAATATGATATTTTCTTCTAGTTCCAAAATTCTTTTGTCTACTTGAGCAGGTGTCCAAAATTCAGTTGTATCTTGTCCATCCTCAGAAATGTAAGTGTATGGCAAGTTTGCAAATACTGTAGAAAAAGCCGGCACATAATTATCATTTAAGGATCCCAACAACCTATCGTCAGCGTATGCAGAGCGTCTTGTTGACTCAAGTGTAAACTTGGGATATTTCCCCATCAAATCTATTGATGCATCAAAATGAACTATATAGCCACCATATAATATTGGAATAGGTAAATAATATAAAGCCTGCTGAAGCCAAGCACGATCGTTGTTTTCCAAATTTGCTCGTTCACGGTCGCTCACTCCAAAGAATCCCTCGCCGTGAGGTAATGTCAAAAGCTCTACTCTTAGAGCTTCAATCATCTGTGTGTACCAAGTCCACTGTATTTGCTCTTCCCCGTCTTCATTTAAAGATGAGTCTAAAGGATTTTGATTTACTCTAAACACCCCTCGGCTGCCTATCTTCAAGATTAATTTTTCTATAAATTGTCTGATAACAGCCCTAAGAATATCTTCATTGTTCAAATTTTCTGGTAGGAAAAGTTTATCCCCTTCTTGGTCCTCGGAATGATAGACAAGTTTTACTTTTTCCATAGATTGCAAATACGGTCCATAGATAACCTTTTCTTTTAACTCTTTAATTATTTTATTTGACAAATATGTGGTTATTATGTTTATAGTTGTAGGAGCCGACCAACCCAGAAAAGTCGTCATCAACGGACCAACATTCATAAAAAAGGTGATGACCCTACTTTGTATACCATTTAGTGCTGCCAAGGCAATTGATTCATCCCTCGTAGTAGCACAATTATCACTATCAGAAATAAAAACCGGGGCAAGAAGATCTTTTAAAAATAGCGGAAGTCTGGAGCGCCCGATTTCTGAGTAATAAAAATTTGAGATAAGCTTTCGTATCGTATTGTTGGTATGTGCCAATTTATGGTACGGTGGCAGTATTATCTGATCCACTATCAGATGATGACCTTGGAGACCTCGGGTATAGTGGCCGACGGCAGCGTTGACGCCGTCGGATATAAATGGTGGGATTCCTAGTATTCCATCGACCTGAGCCAAGGCTCCCGGATTACCGTTTGACAGTCTTAGTCCACGTAATCTTAAACCTTCTAGGACATTCTCATCGGCAGCTATCGGTGCTTCTGCTATTAAATCACCAATTCGATTAGGAGAAGCTGCAAAATATATTCTTACTGTCTCAGATCCTACTGGCGGGATATCTAAATTTACAGAAGGTGTCCTTGGTCCCCACTCTATGTTTATTCTAGTGTTGGGTAGGTCTGCAAGTCGGGGGCCGAGAACGTTATCTGGAAATAAACGCTGTGCTTCAATTTGAGTTACTAAAGTTTCTGACCTTGTTTCAAATATATCGTCAATAAACGGATATTGTGTAAAAGAGTTCAACCTATTCGGCAACTGATTTGCCAATTGAGCGTTTAAGGCCTGTCCAAATTTAGTATCATTAAAATTTTCGGCACGAGGTGACCACGTCTCTGTTTCGTCGTCCCCAAACAATGACTTGGCTAAAAGGTCTGCCAACTCATTACTTATCCTAGCTATGAAAGCTAATATACTATCATACCATCCTGCACTTGGAAGACCATTAATAAAGGAGTCCATCTGAAATTGTAGGCTAGGTAAATCCCCAAGATTACACAAGGAGTCTATCTGCTTCATTTTAGCCTCTATGATATCGTCATACTGGCGTTCTAACTGTTCTCTTGTTAATAAAGCGTCTACCCTGAAAGGTGATATGTCTTCACAATAAGCATCTTCTGCGCTAGTTGACTCGTCACCTTCAGCAGGTCGATCCAAGAGGTCCAATTTTGCTTGCCCTATCTCATCGCCAAGAGCTTGAAAATATTCTCTCAGTACAGAATTGCTAAATCCAAGAACAGCGTATCTTTCATCGCCGGGGAGTAAGGACTCTTGTCTTTGGGCCATTAAGAGTGGTGTTTTTTCCAGAGGTGTTATTGTTGCAGCAGCAACAGCCCCAGCTACAACACTAAGACCGGTCCAAGCTGTATAATATCCTCCGTATTGTTGGAATCTCTCGATTGCTGCCGTTGTGTCTCCGTCAAACCCCTCAGTGTCAATCTCTCCAGAATTTATCATTTCGTTTATTAATGATAACAACTCATCTGTAGCATCCCCCTCTAGCAAAAGTTTAAGTTCATCAGGAGTTGTTATATTTGATACATCGCTATGCAGTTGTTCTAGTTGTTCTATCCGTGGCGGTGACATGGTTATTGTTTCTTTGTCATTCACTACTTCGATATCTTTATTAGACAGCCCAAATTTTTGTGCAAGCTCTATAAGGTCAATGCCTTCTGTATATTGATTGAGATCAGCCTGCCCATAATCTAATGATTTTATAGCAGATTTCAAGCCTGCTGCGGGGTTATTTGGCTGGTCTGGTCCACAACCCAATGATGCTTTCAGGGTATCTCTTAAAATACCATACATCAATTGTTTAACGAATTGTGTCAAAAGCCTATCCAACAAGCTAGTCCAAGCTTTCCACATATTTCTAGAGGGTGTCTTCCTAAACTTGAAAGATAGTGCTGGTCTGGCAGCAGGACTTCTCAACGCTCTAGATATTAACGGAGGATTGCCGTTTGGCTTCAATACGCTATCCTCAATAAATTCACCTATCACATCTACAATACAAGCCAATTCTCTGTTGACAAACTCCTCCGCATCCCGTAAGGCTTGGTCTGTAGCACTGGGATTATCTAAATATCTTATGCCTCGATTAATACCAACATCCACAATCTCAGAATAACTTTCATTGTTTTCGTTCTTTAATCTATTCTGGACGACCTTACTTTGAAGTATCTCGCCTTTATACCTAAGCACCGCAGTTCTTATAATTGATTTTAAAGATGCCTTACCGTTCACCAAATTAGCAAACATTATAATATCATTAAATATTTGAGCCTGTCCAGTACCACAAGAAGCACCAGCACTTACAATATTTTGATATAACTCTCTTTTATTGAATATTTCTGTTGCCTGAGTTGAGGTAGGTTTGGCTACCCTGTCGATCAATGAGAATATATTTGGAGGGGGAGCGATCTTTAACGATTTCTTTTTTCTTTCCTCACTTATTTTTGACGGATTTATGTTAACGCTTGGGATGGTATACCTGTTAAGAAAATCAGACCAAGTTGGCCAATCTGCTATTATCTTATCTTTTGTTTCATTTACTATATCGAATGATTTATATAGAAAACCCCACAAATAAGGTGAAACACCATTAAATACATTTGTATAAGCTTCCGAAGATACTGGTGTCGGTGCATCACCTCCTGATTTAGGCTTTGTGAAGACTGTATTGCCAATTGCTTGGGTATGCAAAGAGCCATTATAAAAGACATGAGATAAAGTCATATTGGGCGAAAAAACAAACTCAACATAATCATTTTCCGGACTTGTTATCTCAACATTATTGTAGGTGAAAAATGCTTGAAGTCTTTCTTGCAATGTTTGTAAAGACTGTATTTCGGAGGAAATATTAAACCCACCAATCATATCTGGTGTTATGTTTTCTATAAGCATCAACGATCTATATTGACGGAGAATATACAGAAGCTTTTCTATTTTTGACTCAATTGATGAAATAGTAAAAGAAGAATATCTAAATGGACCCCCTGTAACTAAGGACAATAGTATCTTAGATTTTTTATATGGAGAGTATTGTTCATCAGCAAGAGATGCATCGACGCCCGCACCTTCTAATTCATCTACAAACTCTTTCCCTAACCTAACAGCATACACCCAACGAGAACCCGGACGTACACTTAAGAAGCTCCTAAATTCCAAGGGAGAAGAAATATCATCTCCCGGATCTAATATCTGTGCCAAGTTTTCATCAGACAACTTACCAGCTATGCCCAAAATTTTTGTTAGTCCATAATTCTTAGCTTCAACTACTCTGTCTATGGTCGATTGATTCTCTGTATAATTATCATATCCTTCAGGTTCTATAGAATTTGTCCTCTTCACAAAATAATACATTTGTTCTAAGGAATTATAATACTTGACTTCTGATTGGTTTCCTGCTAAAGCATTATTTTGCCAGTCATACAGGTCAACCCCATCTGACTGCAACAACAAAGATGAGTTAATGCTGTTAACCTCAGTCTGTAGAGGTGCGTCTAAAACTGTATTCGATGGATATTGGAAGGTTTTTCTGAGTTTAGATAATGTTTCTATTGATTGGTCATAGTTTATTGAAGGCAACTGTGCCGCAGATTGCAATAAAATTTGTTGATCGCTTGGAGTCGATGATCCGCTAATCTCTGAAATAGCCCCTTGATTTTCTGGGCGTTGAGCTTCCTCTGTTGTAGAGGTCGAATAAACTACAGAACTATTATCCGTTATCAGTATCTGAGCTATGGCTGCTAATTGTTCTTCTGACTCTAGTGGTGTACACTCCTCAAGAGAAAAAAGATCGCCATCGATGACAGTTTTAGCATTTTGTGGATAAAGGGCAGAGTAAGCTTTGGCGTCCTGTAGGGACAAAAATGTATCTTCCGCTAAACCTGATCCCGCTAGAAGAGTTGATCCGATAACGGGCAACTCACCAAAATTTAAATAAATGTCGTGAATACCCTGTATAACCCAAGAGTTTCTTGGATCCTCATAAGAATAATCTATTCCACTTGCCACCAGTAATGAATTAGCAAATGGGTTAATGATATTTCTCTGTCTTCGTGTTATTGTCATATAATATATTACTTTAGTTAGTGTTATTAAACTTACTGTTTATATAACCATCTCCAATTGGAGATAAAAAGTTTTTCCCGTGGGACCATAGGTTTTTTTGATTTGCTTGCAAATCCCCAATTAACAGTGTCAAGTTAGCGAGAGTTGCAGGAGCAGAAGAAGGGACACCAGAGGCAACCGCTGCGGCGGCTATGGGTAGTGTCTCTTGAAGTTTTATTTCACACAATTTTGTAATCACGGCATTGATATCAGAAATTAAATCTAAATTCTGCATTAATGCTATTTGTAAATTTTTTCCCTTAACTAATGGTTGTAAATCCTGATCATTATTGCCGGCAATCAAATCAATGCCAAATATTAAATCATCTATTTTTAAACCTAAGGAATTTCTGGTATCAGTTCCTGTTACTATCTTTATACCCTCTCTCCCGATGATTCTTACAGCGTCCGCCTTAATCGCTATAGCTGATCTTTGAGGAGAAAATCCGACTTTACCTTCCGCAATACCAAAATATTCTGTAGAGTCGATGTCTTTTGCTCTTTGAGATATGTATATTCTTGCTGCGTCAAATTCCGGGCTCTTGTCTGTGACTACTTGTTCTCCGGAAGAGTTAGCTTCACGGGTTAATATCCCAGACATTCCTGCAATGATATCTATACATCCACAGTGGCTAATTGGCTGCCCACCATTACCACTACTTAAATCTCTAGGTCTGTCTCGTCCAAAAACTATAAACGTATTATTTTTTCCAGAATGAACTTTCTCTGAGCTTGATCTATTATAAGTGGGTACTGCCTCAATAAGAGGGTCGCCGTATATACCAGTATGATTTACATCAACTGTTAATCCTGTATGTCTTGGCCTCTTCGGGTTTTCGCTTAATCCGTCGAGTATTAAGGATCTTATTTTAGCCATTATGAAGGGATGTCCGCATAAGAAATACCAACCTCAAGGTCCATGGCAAGGAACTTTACAGGATCCTTGTTACTTCTATTATCGGTCTTGTTTCTTCTAAGTTCAAAATGAAGGTGCGGGCCAGTTGACCTTCCAGTGTTTCCGCTTATGCCTATCTGAGTACCATAATCTACCGTGTCACCTCTACTTACCAAAACATTATTCAAGTGCCCATAAAAGGTGCATATATTGCCAAATTTAGGATGTTCAACTTTAACCCATAATCCACCTCTTTGCTCGTCGTTAGACTTATTAACCCCAACAACTTTTCCGGGAAGGACTGACAAAATTGGTGTTCCTGTTGGGCATTTAATATCCACACCTGAATGTCCTTCTACTCCGGGTTCTCCTGTAGCTTTTGGTCTTTGCCCAAATCTACTACCATATGGATATGATGGCGCTGATGGAAAACGAGGTTTAAACTTTTTATTACTGGCTATGCTTTTCCTTGCGCTAGCAACTTGCTCATTAGCCGTGGTAAATTCCGAAACGCTATAGTTCGAGTCACAAACTGTATATCCCAATTGCACAGGAGCAATTCTATTAGAGTCGGTTTGTGGCGGCGTAGAAGCTTGTTCCGGAATGGGGTTTCCATCAAGACCTATCATACCGGGTGCCGTCCCTCCAGATCCGCCTGTTTTTTTGGCGGGGTTTTTGATCTCAGGGACTGGTGTAGCTACAGGACTTGCCGTTGGACCTTTTACAGCAGGGATTAAAGCACAAGGTACCACTTTTGATCGAGTGTCCACAAACACCCCCGCCGCTACAACTTTTAAAAATTTTCCGTTATTAAACTTCTGTGAAGTATTTTTTGGATCAAAGAAAGCAACCTCAGCTTGCTCGCCGGGCTGGGGGGCTGTTTCACTAGGCCCTATAAATTCTGGACAGGTTGCTTCTATAAGTTGTTTTTGTGAGCCTGCCACTGGTTCAGAAAAATACCCCATTACCTTGGGGATATAAGCTCGAACTGAATACTGAAAAGAACCCGGAGGGGCTTTGGTATCTGTAAATGTATTAAGTATATCAGTTGTTTCCGCAGATTTTACTATAGCAAATTGAGATCCGGCTCGACCTTCCCAGCTATCTACTCTATGACGTTCCGCCTCTTCAGCGATATATGAATTTCTATTTTCAGCAGACCACGGCTTTTCAAGTCTTCGATTATAGGCGTTAAGATTTTTTGTCATTTTTCGCCACCGTTGATAATATCAAATAAATTATCTTTATCTGAATCAGATAAGGAAGCCTCCCCAGAGACACTTTCTTTTTTGTGTACTAGGGTAGCAATTTTTACCAATTGTTCATTACTTCTTTGTAATGTTTCCACAAATTTTGCGGCGACCGGACCCGAATCAGCGTATCTCTCACGAGATATATTCATATATTCTTTTAACTCAGACAAAAGTATTTCTGTTTCTTGTCTGTCGTTCTTTATATTCTCTAACGCTTGTTCTATTAAATCGTTAAGGCTCTTCTTCATATTACTCCCCTAGCTTGTGTAATAATTAGACGCCTATTTAATTTCTCCCGCATCCCATTTCTTCTTAAATGTCCGATATCTTATTCTCATCTTGTTTAAGCAGCTAACTATCTGCTTTGTATTTAGTCCAGTTATCTCACGCATGTAAAGATAAACTGCTTTTTTGTTGAAGATTTCTATTTGCTCTATGTTTTTCATTAGAGTCAGAACAGCATCTAATACTTTTTGTTCATTATCCTTAAGATGCAGATGCTGCCATAACTCAACCTCAGTTAACAAAATTTCCCAAAATTGCTGATCTTCTGCTTTTTTAATGAAATCGTCTTCTCTGAGTGAGTCAACAACTTCAACTTCATGAATCATCGAATCATAATTAACTTCTCTTTTGTTTTTCTGGTTTTGTTTTTTGGCCTTGTGTGTAAACCAATTCTTTGTTACGACTGAAAAATAAGAAAAAGCCTTTGTTCCCTTATCAGGGTTAAACTTCCCAAGTATAGTAGTAAGCCAAATCTTACAATCATCTTTGAGCCTGTCTATATTTTCAAGGTTTGTATACTTGTATGTATAAACAATCTTATCAACCATTTCATTAAATGCAGGCTGTATTTCTTTTATATAAAGAGATTCTCTAGTGGCGTGATCTTCGCTACTGCAAAAATCCAATATTGCCCTCTCTGTATCTAACGTAAAATAATGGTTTGAAGTTCCCTTTTTCTTTTTAGATTTCTTCATTATCTTCTTCCTCAATTAATAAATTGCTGTCTTGGAAATCCTCTAATGAAAAAACCTCCCTATATGATCCTATGTCATTTTTTAATTCTTTGGTATGGGTTAGTAAACCACCTAAAGTTTCATCCCCATAGAAAACCTCTAGCTCATAAATATTCTTTAAATGGTTCTCATAATTTACAACTGTACTATGAAAATTTGTTATGTTGTCCGAGAAAAAACTAAATCTTTTTAAAAGTTCTCTGATATACCAAAAAGAAAAAACATTTAGTAAAAGACTTAATGCTAAGATGGTGTAAATCATTTCTTGATCCTTTTCTTCATAGCTTCTTTTTCTTTCTTGATATCTTCTTTGGTTTCTTCTATTGTTTCATTTACAACACTTCCGATTGACTTCTTGCTTGTTTGGAAATTTTTCTTTACAAGTGAAATTGGAGTCGTTAATTGTTTTTTAAGAAACTCTGTTTTGTTACATTCAGGGCAAGGAGTTGGATCCTGTCTGAACCCGTGTGATATTTCGAAAACAACCTCACACTCTTCGCACTTGTAAATATATCGAGGCATCAGGGCACTTCAAAAAGATTAGGTTCAGTCTTTTTTACAACCGGGGGGTTTAATACAATAACTTGATTATCCTTTACATCCAGATCCCACTCTGAAAGTAATTCTGTAATATCTGTTTCTTCTGTTAAACACTTCTGTAATGTCATCAGAAGAGCGCCGATAGCTTGGTTGGATAGTTTCATTTTTTAATCTCCTTTTTTAATTCTATAGCTGTCTGAGTCAAAATGTTCCGTAGAAAACTCAAATAATTCGGAATCTTCTACTGCTATCATTTGATGTTTTAATTCTCGTGAGACGTGAAAGTTCATTCCGGGTAGTAGTTCTAACTCTTCCGCTTTATTAATGTCCTCGTCCTCTCCGAATTTTACAATCATTTTGCCAGATTGTAAATAAAATACTTCATCTTTTATTTTATGGTAGTGCCAAGAGCATCTTTTGCCTTTTTCAAAATAAAGAAGTTTTCCACAATATTCTTCTTTGTTGACAATCCATTTTTCATAGCCCCACCCTTTGGGTACGTGTTTAATCTTTGAAGAAGTCATAATCATTTATCCCTTTGTCATCTATGTAAGCATCCCCGGCAGGTTTACCAAGGAACAATTTATGATAATTAACTCCCCAGTCATTTAGTTGTCCCAAAGTTAAGTCATAAAATTCTTCGTTTGCTAGTAATGAGTTATTATTAAAACGCCCCATTCCTCTAGCCGTCAGGAAGATAATTGTATGTCCCTCGCCGTACAGTTGATTTACTTTTTTAATTCTATTTTCTTTTGGAGTTGCAGTAGAGTAATCACCGCCGCTTGAGTTACATATGGTTCCATCAATGTCGAAGATATATGTCGTCATTTTTGCCTCTCCAAGATAGCGGTAGTTGAATGATCCCCTATGCGATCAAAATATACAACCTCATTAGTGTGTGATGATCCGATAACCGGTTTTTCTCTCCAATCAGATCCTACCACCATTGCTTCAGGGGAATATTCTTTAACCATATCCTCTAGTTCTTTTGGGGTATTGAAAATAACAACTTCGTCAACACAGGAAAAACCCTCTAACATAGATTTTCTATTCTGCTGTGTATTAAAAGGCCTACTCAATCCTTTGTCTATTTTAACCTTATCATCTGAGTCTATACCTACTCTAAGATTATCCCCAAGGGATCTAGCAAATTGTAACATTTCTAAATGCCCTATGTGTAGTATATCAAAACATCCGTTTACCCAAATATTTTTCATACTATTCCAATTCCTTTTTTCTGGACAACACTTGTGGCGCAGGTATTAGCAAACTCTATTGCTCTTTCAATAGACCGGTGTTTTATGTACGAAGAAACAAGCCCAGCAATGAAAGTGTCACCAGCACCAGAGGTATCTCTTATATCGACTTTTGGCACCGGGAAAACCCTGTCTAAATACCGACAACCGTCAGGTCCTAGGGTTACCACCATCTTATTAACAAAATTAGGAGGTAGTACATTTTTAGTGCGATCAAACTCGAAATTATTTATCTTAATGAATGTAATTTTCTCTGCCCAAACATCTAGTATTTTTTTAGTATCTAAGAAAGTAAGTGGGTGGCTTTCAGAGATCTTTTCGATGTCTTCTTCAGAAAGATATCCTTTATCATAGTCTGATATTATTACAGCTTCATAATCATCAAAGTTAATTGAGTCCAGATCAACACTTCCATATGCGTGGTCACCTGTATCCACTCTTAAAACTATATAATTTGTCCTATAGTCAACATATCTTTTTTTTGAAATATCTTCCCAATTTTTATTAGTAATAATTTCTACATTGTCACCGAAGGATGATATGTTATTATATACATTCATTGCCATACCACCAGTTGATATTTTCATATCATTTAGATGCGGCTCTTTTCGAAAAACTGGCACAGGAGCAGCAGGGGCTAATCTGTCACAAGCTCCATAGATAAAAATATCATTGCAACTCTCCCCAATAACAAGTATCTTCATTATCCCTTGATCACATCACAGATAAAGTCGATGTCCTCGAAACTCATCTCTGGGTAATTGGGCACAAAGAATCCTGTTGAGTGAATTCTGTCGCTCATTGGATCGTGAAACTCTCCGTATCTCTCAACCCAAAACGGATGAAGACCTAAATTGCCAGCAGCAAAGACTCTTGTCTCAATTCCATTCTCAACTAGTCTATTTACAATCTCTTTTCTATGTTCCGTACTAGTGGCTAGAGCGCCAAAAGAGATTGATACCGGGACAGTGTCCCCCCAGTCTTGAAACTCAAAGTGACCTTCGAGGTTCTTCGCATAGTGAAGGTGATTTTCATTTCTTCGCTTAGAAACCCATTCTGCTTTTTTAATTTGTCGAAGACCTAGAAAAGCCTGAAGATCCGTTGCTCTAAGGTTAAATCCGGGAACAAAAAAGGTGAATGGCTTATGAAAATCATCAACATCATGATCGTCCATAAGTTTAGAGTATGCTTCCTCATTTAAATCTTTGCCCCATCCGTGGCTCCTGAGCATCAACAACATTTCATATAGTTCTTCGTCGTCGGTGTTCACCATTCCGCCTTCGATTGTCGATAGCTGATGTCCAAAGTAAAAAGAGAAAGAAGCCATATCACCAATAGATCCAACTCTGGTTCCGTCTTTGTATGCTGCGCCTAAAGCAGCGCAAGAATCTTCAAGTAGGCAAAAGCCATACTTCTCTTTAAGACTTAAAAGTCTTTCTTTGTAATGAGGTACACCAAGAACCTGCACAAAGATAACAGCATCTGGCCTATCCTCTTCACAAATTCTCTCTAGTTGGTCTAAATCCATTCCATAAGTGTTTGGATCGGTTCCAACCATAATAGGCTGTAGCCCCAGTTGAATTGCCGGAGATATCGTCGTTACCCAGCCCACTGCCGGAACAGCGATCTTTTTGTTCTTAATTCTTCCTGCCATCATTGCGGTATATACCATAAGCAAATTAGCTGATGATCCTGAATTATTGAACACTGCTCTTTTAGTTCCAATAAAATTAGCCCAAGCATCTTCTACTTCCCAAGTAAGATCTCCCTTGGTAAGGCGAGGATATCCCTTTAACCACTGACACAACGCATCAATGTCTTCTTCGTTAATAGTTTCTTTTGCAAGTGGGTACTTAATATTCACGTTTACTCCGTTTGGTTATAGTTTATCTGACCAGTATTCGATCATCTCATCTAACATAGATTCGAATGTATATTCAAATTGTACATCAATAACTTCTTTTAGTTTACCCGTGCTTCCTTTTAAATGATTTAATTCTAAAGGTCTCATAAACTTTTGGTCTTGTTCAACATAATCTAAATAATTCATACCTAGCTGAGAGAATGTATAATCGCACAATTCTCTAACGCTATGTGAAATTCCTGTGGAGCAGACGTAATCATCAGAGTGGTCAAGCTGCAAAAGTTGCCACATTATTTTAACATAGTCTTTGGCGTGGCCCCAGTCTCTTGTGCTATCAAGATTTCCTAGAGTTAATTTGTCTTGTAATCCTTTTTTGATCTTAACTGCGCCCATAACCACCTTATTGGTCACAAAGCTAGTTCCCCTGCGAGGCGATTCATGATTAAATAAAATTCCATTTGAACCAAAAATATCGTATGAATTTCTATAGCAACCAACAAGATTATATGCACACATTTTAGCGCACGCATATGGACTTACTGGAATCATTGGTGTAGTTTCCCTTTGGTATCCATCGCTGTCAATAGAATTACCAAACATTTCCGAACTACTTGCTTGATATAATTTAATGTCCTGATTAACCAGTCTTATTATTTCTAAAAGATTTAGAGTTCCCTTTACAATCGTATCAGTTGTGTATATTGGCTGATCAAAACTAACTTTTACGTGGCTTTGAGCGGCTAGATTATAAATTTCATCTGGGTTTACTTTGAGAATGACATTAAGTAGGGAAGACATATCACACATATCAGCATGATAAAGATTATTCTTTATTATAGGGTAAAGGTGTTCAATTCTGGCTGTTTGATTTTCTGGTATTGAATTTCTTTTTAAAGTTCCGTGAACTTCATACCCCTTATTCAGAAGAAGTTCCGCCAAATAAGATCCGTCTTGTCCATTTATCCCCGTGATTAATGCTTTTTTCATTTTCTAACTTCCGGATAATTCTTTTCAAACCACCTGATTGTGTTTTCTAATGCTACATCAATATCGGTAAATTGTAAATTAGGAAGTGTTTTTTTCAGTATTTCTTTACTAGATGGCCTCTTCATCTGCCCGTTTGGCTTATCTGTTAACCACTTTATATTGTCCAATCCATATACCTGAGATATTCTCTCTATCAAGGATTTGATTGTTATCTCTTGATCTCCAGAAACAATTATTTTTTGTGGTAGAGATTCTTTTTCAAATAGCTCTACACAGGCTCTAGCAACATCTTGAGCATATAAAAATTCCCTTGTTGGTGTTCCATCACCCCAAACCTCTAAAGACGTATTATTTTGCTTTGCCAAATAACCCTTATGGATTAAACTTGGAACAACATGTCCATCTTCAAGATTAAAGTTATCGTTTTCACCAAAAATGTTTCCGGGAATTACGGAACAATACTGTCTGTTATATTGTTTCCGATAGGCTTCAATTTGAACATCTACCATCCTCTTAGAATAGGCATATGATCCGTGGGCTTCGAAAGGAGCGCCGTCGTGTAATGATTCTTCTTTTAAAATCTCACTGTCAGCAGGGAAAGCACACACAGATGAAAAAGCTATCAATTTTTCTACATTGTGCTCATGAGCATAGTGTATCATATATGTATTCATTAATATATTGTCAAAATATTGTTGTGCCGGAGTGTTTAAGTTCTTTCCAATACCGCCAACTCGGGCAGCGGTATGAATTACATAATCTGGCTTTTTCTTTAAAAACAATTTATCAATGTGTGATTCTTTTGTGAGATCATATTCCTCTCTGTGTGTGAATATAAAATCGTATTGTGGATATAGACTTGATATATCCCTTATTGCCGATCCGACTAATCCTCTTCCACCTGTAACCAATATCCTTTTTGTCATCGATTTCTAAACCTTCTTTCCCAGACTGGTGGGCTAAGTGTCCAGTTATCATATGGCAATTGAATCCTACCTGACTGATCCTGAGAATAGATTGAAGCAAACAACGGTGCATCATTTGCGTGGTAAGCTTCTTGGACTGGAATGTGGTCTCCTTGACCCGGATTCCAATCACACTCTAATACCAAACTGGGAGAAAGATATACTTTTCCGCCCACTCTCTGCGCTCGGAAGGCAAGATCGTGACAGCACATATTTAAATGTTCAAACCTGCAATCCCAACCACCAAGGTACCTAAAAAAATCTGTACTATACATACCCACAGGTGCTATCATTGAATCTTCTGGAATACCGGGCAATCTTTGGTCAGGGTGTGTCCAAGCTTTCCAGTAATCATCTGGGGGCATCTTTCCAGAATAATTTTCTCCCTCAGAATATCTTACAACAACAACGTCTTCTTTTTTCAGAGTCTTACGAAGATCGATACACTCCTTGATCGCTCCGGGTAGAAATCTTCCATCATCTGAACCCCACATCATAAATTCACCCTCAGCCAAGAGGGTTGCCATTTGAGCACATCGAGTTGGAGTTCCGAAATCTTTTAAAAATTTAAAATTTGATTTACTCATCAACTCTGCTGATGGGTAGTTCGGGCCAACGATCACCAATTCCCAAGTATATGGAGCGGCTGAGGCGGCAAGGGAAGAATACATTGATTCCCACATTTGAGATCTGTGGGCTGGCATACATATAGAAACGTCATACCTAGCTGTCATTTTTAAATCTCCTCTCCCACACTGTGGGGGCTTTTTTCCAATTATCCATTGCTAAACGAGAGTTAATATTTGAAGTCCAATTAGGATCTCTATATCTCTGATGCAACAATGGTTCATCATGTTGATGTTGGCATATAAATATTGGCATATGATCTCCTGTGCCTCCGGGCATATGATCACAAGTAAACAGAGGAACCTGAGCCATCGTTACTTTTGCACCCATAAATTGAGCACGTATTGCCATATCTGCATGTGATGCCCAAGTCCCCTCATAAGAACAATCCCAACCCCCCAAAGAGTTAAAGAAGTCAGCATGTAGAAATGCTATATTGAATAGCCACCAATCTTGTGGTAGGTATGGAGAAGACGCAGGAGTTGATCTTATTTTAAAATATTCATCAGGTTGTAGCGTTTCTCTTTCAGTGCTGCCCTCTTGTCCTTCATAATACTTGGCCACCAACACATTTGAAGGGTCGCTGCCTAATAATTCAAATTGGTCAATGCACTTATCTAATGAATCCTCAAATAATATACAATCATCTGCGAACCAAGTATATATCTTGCCCTCGCAAAGAGATGCAGCAATATTAGAAGCTCTAACAGGTGATCCGTAATCTTTTACAAATTTAATATTCTTAAGATCTTTTAGAGATTCAGGTAACTGATTAGGTCCGCAAATAATTAATTCAAAAGTTCTTTTAGTTGACTTTAAAATAGATTCGTAAAGACTTTCTAATCTTTCAGTTCGGATACTGGGTAATATTATCGATAATTCAGGCTTCATTATTTTTGTTCACCATATATTCTAAAACTTCGTTAACCGAATCTTCTAAAGATATTTGCGCCTCAAATCCCAAAATATTCTTTGCTTTCGAAACATCGGGAATTCTTTTTTGAACATCATATTCATAAGGCTCATCACTAGTATATGAAAATTCCTCTTCTTTGTTAACAAGATTCCACACTATTTCTGCCAGTTCTAAAACAGTTGTTGCCCTAGAGGTTGAAATATTGAAATCTTCATTCTCGGCTGCCGGACTCTCCAAACAAAGGCGAATACCCCTAGCGATGTCCTTACCGTTAGTGTAACACCTAACTTGTCTACCATCGCCAAGAATGTGCAATGGACTTTGACCCTTTAATATCTTATTAATTATATCTGGAAGAACATGGCTCAGCATTAAATTAATGTTTCCGCTTTTAATCTTATCCTCGCCAATAGCCTCTTCTTCTCCAACGCCTACACAATTAAAAGGTCTAATAATACTATAAGGAACACCATACTGCTCATAAGCACCTTTACAAAAATATTCTGTTGCCAGTTTTTGAAATCCGTAAGTGCTATATGGAGGTGGACATCTTTCAATTTCTTCCTCAGGAGTTGGATATAGATCTGTGGACTCATATACCATACTACTTGATAGCACTAGAATTCTTTTTAGGTTATGATTCTTATTAAGATTGATCGCAAGATCAAAAGTATTTGCCATTATTCTTTCGTTTGTAGCCAATAAATCATAAGCATACTTATGAAAATAACTAATACCGCCAATCATAGCAGCAGCGGCGATGATATACTCGACATCAAGCATTTCAGATGGTGGGTTTTTAGTGTCAACATCAAGAACATCCATCTCCAATAAATGAAAATCTGGATGGTTATCGTGAGGTCTAGTGACCGGGCCATATTTTGAGAAATTATCAATTCCTATAATACTATAACCCTTCTCCAGTAACTCAGAACACAAATATGATCCGATAAATCCCTGACTTCCTGTGATTAAAATCTTTTTCTTCATTATTATTCCCTCATACCATCAAAAACTGTTGTTTTGTATTTTCTGTTTTCTTCTAACAGGCTGTCAAAAAATCTAACTGGCAAGTCTTTACAGATCTTTGCCAGCGCAGCCGTATCTTTTGGCAGACACATACCACCAAATCCTCTGAAATTGTCATTGCATTCTAGATAATTATCAGAGATGTGTTTTCTCTGCACCACTGCGTTTTTTATGTTTGCATAATTTACACCGCTAGCCTTGCAAGCTTCATAAAAACTATTAGCAAAAACAACTAGGGTAGCATTATACACATTATTAAAATACTTGGAAAACTCTGCTTCGGCTGGAGTTAATCTAACAAACTTATCTGGCAGCCTACCGTGAGCTTCTTTTATCTTCTTATACGCATCGTCACTGTGTGTTCCAATCATACAGACATCGTGATGTTCTGTAAAATCGGTAATTGCACATCTTTCTCTTAGGAATTCCGGGACGAAACTAACTTGTGTGCCCAATAGGGTTGATAGTTTGTCTGTTGTTCCCGGCGCTACTGTTGATTTGATAGCAATGTGTCCTTTATAACTGACACTGTGTAATTCAGAGATTACGCTCTCAACTATAGAAGTGTCACAGCTTCCATCTCTAGATTCTGGTGTTGGAACACATATAAAAACAATTTCAGTAGCTAGTACATCAGAAATAGAAGTATTTAATTTTATATCGTGAACTTTTACGTTATGTCCGTTTTTCTCAAAACCAAACTTACAAGCATTGCCCACAACTCCAAGCCCAATAATACCTATCTTCATTTTATGGCCTCCACATTTAAACTCATAAGTTTACCGTTAGTTTTGTCCATATGTGGAAGATATGCCTGACTGTAGTCATCTACGTGCGAATGCTCTGTTTTTCTCCAGTCATACCTTCTAACTGTCTTGAAACCAATCTTTTGCAGATCTTTCTCGATCTCTTCAAAATCCCAACAGTGGAAGTGGAAATCAAAATCGTATTTTTGTCCACCATATAGAAGACAATGTATATTTTCTAAATTGCCATCTATTAGATATTGTTCACATACTGCTCGGAAATCAGGGATGGCTATCCTCAATATTCCACCGGGCTTTAAGGAGTCAAACCAACTCTTAAGAGCTTCAGACCAAGTATTTTTAAAATGAGTGGATGATTTTTTTGGGAAATGCTCTAAAACGTGGCAAGCATATATAAGGTCTACATCTTCAAACTTTTCATGAATCTTCGTTACATCACATATAACATCTGGCTCTGTCTCTTTTCTGAGATCAACATTTACAAAGCCATACATTTTCTTATCGCCGGAGCCAATGTTAAGTTTCACCAGTTTGTTATCCGACATAGCCCATCTCCTTGTAACTTTTTGCTATTTCCTCTTTTGTATCTTTCTTAAATCTTCGTTCCCAAACTTCTGGAGAGTTTTTCCAGTTGTCTAGCTCAAGATGGATTCTCGTAGTTGCAATTTCTGGGGTTGCGTACATTGTATCAAATATTGGCTTGTCAAAGAAAGTCTGAGCATCAAAAATTGGTGCGTGATCGACTGTCTTTCCTACAAAGTGATTGCAGGTTGTCGCATCTAATTTTGAATCATATAACTTTCCGCCGTCGGCCTGTACTCTGAACATTAGGTCGTGCAGTGGATGATTAATATATTCAAACTGACAATCCCATCCGCCCAACTCTTTGAAGTATTCCGTACTCATCATATGATGCAATGAAATCTTATAATGTTGAGGTATTCCGGGAAGCCTTAATTCATCGTGAGCCCAAGCTGTCCAGAAATGAGGGGGCAATGTTTGCCCAGAATATTCTGCCCCTTCTCTGTATCTCATATTTATGACATCTTTTTTTCCACAAATAGAATCATATGTTTCGATTGCAGTATCAATAGCGTTTGGTAAAAAGATAGCATCGTCAACACAATGGTATGTCAACCTTCCCTGACAAGCAATAGCACCGATTTGGGCTGCACGAGTTGGGGCACCGAAATCCTTTATGTGTGTAATGTTATCAAAATGTTTCATATTGTCAGGTAAGTCAAAAGGACTTACTAGCACCAATTCAAAACTGTGGTTTCGGCAGGAATTAAATAAACTTCCATACAACATCAACCAATTGTGTGTTCTAATAGCCGGCATTAAAACCGATACATCATATTTCATATCCTATAGCTCCAAATGTTTTTTTCCAGAAGTGAGTTGCCGTATACTTTTCTTTGTAAGTCTCGTGTCCCCGTGAGGCGATCTTATCTCTTTCTTCTGGATTGTTTAAGTAATAATTAATCTTGTTCTTTAGATCTTCAACATTCTCGTACTCTACATAATCCTCACCCGGAGTCAGCATTTTACTAGTAGAATCATTTTTTCTCTCCAGCATCATAGAGCGGCTGGCTAATATTTCCCACACCCGACCTTTACATTGGTCGCCGACATCTGATCCCGGAAAGTTAATGCTTATTTTACTCCTGCGAATATAAGAAGAATATTCTGAGGGTGTTAACCCCTGTTCTCGTTGTCCACCTTTTATTAGAATTTGAGTTCCCGAACTTACCAACTGATTGAGATAAACCTGTCTTTCTTGGTGCCGAGTGCTTCCAATAAAACTTACAGGTATATCTTGGTCTTCAGTTGGTTTATAGAGATTCTTGTCCTGAGGTGCCCATAACCATAACATCTTCTCTCCATAAGATGTAGGAATAATCTTTTCAGACCCCCAACAAACATGAAGATCTGCATATCCTTTACTTTCTAATTCAGAGACTTCAGATATCCCCCAGTCAGGTCGCATATCAGGCCACATAAAGATAATCTTACATCCTAATTCTCTGAAATATTCATAACTCTTGTCTGTGGGATTAAGATGTGATTTTCCCAACAATGAGAAAATAACTATATCTGGCTTTTCTCTCTCACAGAGAGTGGGAATAAATGTGTCAATATGCTGTTTTTTTACTAGAGCATATTCATCCATATGGGCTACACTAAATTCTACGTTATTGAATTCACAACTGTTTAGAGAACCAAATAGATTATGGTAATTGTTAGTCAATCCCATTTGGGGATTAGCCTCGCACCACTTTTCAGTTATAAAAAGAACCTTCACAGATTTATTTTTCATTATAAAAATCACCATACTCAACCAGAATAGTGTTCTTACCATCAGTTCTGTTGTATGCTTTTTGATATGCTGGAAAAATATCTTCTGGTTCTTTCAGTCTGATAATTTCAGTATTCTTCAACATTAGTCTAAAACCCTCTGTAAAGTCTCCAACATGCTGAGCTTGGGGATTTAAGGGTCGTTCGGAACCAATTCCGGTTCTGATGATTACCTTAGGGTAATATTCACCGTGAGTAAACGTTGGCATACGGTCCAAGTGGTTGATTAACTGATTGGCAGCAAGAATAAGAAAATTCCATCGTGGATAAACACTTATTGGCACCTTTCCAGTGACTGCCAGACCGTTAGTAATTCCCATCTGCATTTCTTCGCAGACAGGCATCTCAATCAATTTTTCTGGATCTATGTCTTTTAGTGTATTAGACATTGCTGTTCCCTTGTAGGCCACAGCCTGCCCCAAGAAAACTGTGTCTTCTTGTTCTCCCAAATATTCCATAGCACGTTTTAGTTCATCAAAGTATTTAACCATTTTTTATACCTTTAAAATTGTACTCTAGAGCCAGCGCCTGCGTGAGGATACTTGTCTAGATTGTATCTATAATATGTTACATATTCATCTTGTACGCCTTCATAAGTTAAGACTGAAGAGTTCCACGTAGCTCGTGTATCTGTACAAACTGACTTGCCATTATCCTCTATGACAAAATGAATTGGAAGTTCGTGGTTTCTAGAATATTTGATACATTCATGGGCTTGTCCGGTTTCAGAAGTCATATCCCCCATAAAACAAAATACCCTTCCACTTCCTCCGGATTTTTTAATACTAAGAGCAGCACCCACGGCAATGGGAATAGCTCCAGTTACAATCCCTGAGTTAAAAACATTATGTTCATTAAAACAGAGGGATATTGATCTGCCATCTAAACATGCTTGCTCGACTTCTTCTGAAGGAACACCTTTCAGGAGACATTGATAATGACTTCTCCAAGATCCGAAAACCCAATCGTCCTTGCCAATATTAAATCGATCAAAAATCTCAATAATCTGTTCTTCATTATCATTATAAAGATGAACAGGGGCTTTTATCTTTGCGTTATTAAAATGTGCAGCGATCATATCTTCAAAAGCAATTAACTGATCTTTAGTGTAGAGTGCCACTTTAATCTCCTAGTATTTTTCGTTTTAGTTTTATCTTAGTCATATTCTTAATTTCATCTACGGTAGATTGACCAAATTTACTTCTAATCATATCATGATATTCAGGTCTGTTATAATGTGAATTAAAAGCATTGTCCCTAAATTCTACAACTTCTCTTGCAGTAATATGTTTAGTAGCTAATGGCTTGATTTCATATGAGTGTTGTGAATAAGCCTGATAACTATCTGGAAGATCCCAGCCTTCCTTTTTAGCTTGAATATGTAATGCTGAGCCGGGATAAGCCATTGTACAGTAAAAGTTAGAAAATTCACAATTAAGATCATTTGCCATGTCAAGCGTGTCTTTCATGGTGTCTGCTGTGTCTTCTGGAAGTCCAAAAATGTAATTACCTATAACATTTATACCTGAGTTCCTAATTTCTTGGACTAAATCTCTAATATTTACCTCTGTAAATTTGCCCTTAATCACATCTTTTCTTACGGTAGCGTTACCCGATTCAATTCCTAAAGCTAACCAATTAACGCCAGCATCCCTAAGAGCGTCTAAATACTCTGGACGAACTGTATCGATGCGAGCATAAGCCCAAATATTGAAATCAAATTCTCTTTCTTTTAATTTTTTACAAATCTCTAGAAAGTGATCCTTTCTTAGAACAAACATTTCATCAGCTATTTTTACGTTGCGGATTCCCATATCATGAATTTTTTGAAATTCACCCATAGTGAAATCTACGTCCCACCACCTAAATCGACTCTTTGATTGTAGTCCATTTTCTACGTTATTGTTCCCGAAAGGGGCGTTAATGCAACAAAATGTACACTGATAAGGGCACCCGAGACTGGTATAAAGTGAGGCAAACGGTTCCCTGTCATTGTTATTAGACATAGCATGCCAATTGGCCGTTCGATATAGGTGCATAGGCAATAGATCCCAAGCCATCCCCGGTAGTTCGTGTTCAAGTTCTTTCTGCGGGACAACTGGAGCCGGACGGGTACAAATTATATCGCCATTATCCCTGTACCATAATCCCGGAATTTTATCTAAGTGAATTGGATTGTCCATATCACTTTGCAATAATCCATCAACAGTATATGCCCCCTCTCCTTGACAAACAAAATCTGCTTTTTCACTATTCATTGTTTCTCTAGAAGAAGCCGAAGGGTGGAGTCCGATAAGAACAATCTTTGAAGATGATCCAGAATCTTTAAGTTTGTCGCATAAAACGCTAGCCCCATACATATTTTGTGTGGATGCTGATGGCTGTTGCCCATAGATAACCATTGCCACAAGGCGTGGATTTATATCCAATATTCTTTTAGCACTCTCATCTGGATTTAGACGCTCAGCTTCACAATCTAAAATTGCAACAGAAAACCCATTTTTACGAGAATGTTGAGCTAGTAACCCCGCCCAGATTGGTGGTTCAATAGCAGAATAGTTTTTACTTAGTTCTTGATATATTATACCAGCCCCGTTTGGTTGCACGTATAAAACATCTACATTATTGGAAGCCATTTATGAATCTCCTGTTTTTATTAATAATTCGCATACCAAGGAGATTCAATAATCTTATAACTTTTAATCAACTGGGTGATCCCAACATCTAAATCTCTATTACAAATCATTCCCTTATCATATGCTTTTTGACTACTGACTTCATAATCTCGTACATCAGGGTCAGAAGTAAATTCAGCTTTAATAATTTCTAATGGTAAATGCTCTTTTATTTTCTGTGCCAATTGAAGCTTATTCATATTAATAGTATCATTACCGATATTGTAAGTCTCATTTTTGCAAGTGTCCCAGTTATCAATCACATACTTGAAAGAATCACATACATCATGTATATGGACATAATTTCTCATAAACTCACATTCGTACAATACAAGTACTCGATCCCTAAGAGCCTTTAATACAAAATTGTTTACCAATAAATCAGTTCTCATCCTAGAAGATGGTCCAAAAACTGTAGCCAAACGAAAAGTCAGGTGGTTTTCAACTTCTCTTATGGCTGTTTCTGCATCTACTTTTGTTCTGCCATATAAAGAAATTGGGTTGAGTGGGGATTCCTCTGTGCATACCGCTCCGTCACCCGTTCCATATCCAGAGTTGGTGCAGGGGTAAATTATCCTCTGGTCTTTTGACTTATTTTTTGCTAACCATTCATTAACTTCAAAGTTGATCTCTTTGGCTGCACGAGGGTCTTGATCACACAGAGGAAATCCAACCAAGGCGGCCAGAGGAATAATAATATCTGATTTTGATGCATATCTTTTTAGCGTATTTAAGTCTCTTACATCAGCATTTACAAAATCAAAATTATCGTTTGTAGTATATCGAAGCAAACTAGTTGCATCATACATTAAGTTATCATATGCAACTACTTCGTGACCATCCTTCAACAAGACATCTGTTAGTTCACTTCCAATATAACCTGCACCACCAGTAATTAATACTTTCATTTCCAGCTAATCTCCCAGTCCTTAAAGTCTGCTGCTAAACAGTCAATTTTATAATCTTTTCTGCCACCACAAATTTCCTGAATCTTATTCTTTGCAGTGTTTCTAATCCCGTTTAATCCGTGTGTTAATTCAAGGTCGTTTCCATCCTTGATCCCTTTTCTATAATTTGATTCATTGTGCCAAATGTGTAAATTCATTTGTGACAAAACTACAATCGCACGGATTACATCAGAACCAATTGCGCCATCAGTACTATCAAGGCACATTTGGATATCGTGTACAATATCTTCAATCTCTTTCGCATATTCTTCTTTATGCTCTGCTATAAATACTTCTTTCAATTGTGCGATAGAAAGTCGGTCAACTAACTCAGATAATGTTGGAAGGTATTTTCTTTCCTTATTGCTCATTGGTTTCTCCAGTAAATTGTTCAAAATATGATGTATATGAATTCACGTTCTTTGTCCCAAACAAATGTTTATATTTATAAAAAAGCTTGGCTTCTTCTTTGCGTTGGTTTAAGTTTGTTGTTTCACTCTGGGATAATCCTCCAGCTAAATATAGTCCGACAACAGCTTCAATTTTCTTAAACTTTGAACCATTGTCCACCGCTCTAAGCCACATATCCCAATCATTTGAAAAGATATAGTTTTTATTAAATAAACCACATTTTTTGTGCATTTCTTTTCTCCACAATGGCATTGGTCCGGGTAAACACTTTATCATACTATTTTTGGAAAAATCATAAGTAGAATGTTCGTAAAATTTGTCATCTGAAGTGTTATTATCCATTGTCTCATTTGGGCTGTCTGTTTGCAAGCATTGCCCATACACTAAATCAATACCCGGATTTAAATGCAAATGTTTAGACAAGATAGACAAACAATCAGGATCTCTTATATCATCTATAAGCCCGAATGTTAAAAAGTCTCCCGTGCTCATCTCTATGCCGATGTTTAAAGCTTCGGCAATACTAATCTTTTCGTCCATTCTTTTGTATATGATATTATCATAAGTGGCCGTGTATTCTTTTATTATTTCATACTCATTATCAGGTGAGTTGGCATCTATGATAATAAGTTCACAATTACTAAAGTTTGTTTGAGAAACAATACTATCCAAAAAGCTTCTAATATATTTTGATCCATTATACATTGTACCAAGAATCGTAATCTTGGGAAATTCAATTGGAGGAAGAAAATCTATCTTATCATACTTTCCTTCTAGTGCATTTCGGAAAACATCTAGTATACTTTTATTATTTTCACTCAATATGTCTATTAACTGTTGAGGTTTACTTGAAAAATAATCCTCACTAGCAACGCCTAGCATACCATTAGTTATGAGCTTACAACCTAAGATCCTAGCCTCTAAAGCAACCCTACTGTATGATTCGATCCATTGTGGGAAGAAAACTAAACTGTCAACCTTTGATAACTCTTTAACAAAATCCTCATATGACTGATTTTTGATCATCGTATATTGAATATTTTTTTGCCGGCAATACTCAATTGCAAAAGGCATTCCTTTATTTCTATTCGATGATTCCATTATTGCATAATCAATAGTCTTTTCATTGTTCATGCTTTCCCTAAGTACTTCTATTTGGTAATCCGTCCATAGATTACCTCCAAGGTTACAAATGTTTGATCCAACTAAATTCTTTTGAACAATTTCAGAATGAAGCTTGCTCTGGCATAATACAGCCCTAGCTTTAGAGAAAAAGTCTTTATTTATTACCATATTTTCTGGTACTAAAAAATTATCAAAAAATGCTGGGTTATTGTTGGCAGCATATTTATGATCATGCTCTAAAATTATGTATTCTACTTCTTTCTTTAAGAGTTCTTTGTTTTCTTCTGTAAGGGTCATAAAGTTTGCAACAATAAAGAACTTATCCTTATTCTCTAATATAAAAGAAGGAGTTAACTGAGTACATTGAACTTTTGTAAACGAATATGAGTCGGTTAAGAGACTCATTAAGTTATCGTTATAAAATTCAGCGCCGCCATTAACTCCTTGTTCTAAGAAGAAATCAGAAACAAATACTACCTCTCTAATCATAGCTCACAACTTTATTCAAGATGTTTTGCCATTCGCCGGCGTCTTCTTCGTCCGGGGTAGTCAGATACTCATTGACTGAGTCAAAGAACTTTTTATATTGGTTTTCAGCAGAAAACTCTTTTTCTAGGTAGACCTTTAGCTCTTCTGCTTGTTTCTTCTTCACATTGTTCTTGTTATAACATTCTCTAAGTGTTTTTTTGAAGTGGTCTTCCTCCACATAACACCATTTCGACTCTGCTACCAGAACACCATCCCAGACAGCTTCAGGCTGAATTTCCTTTAGTTCATATCTAATTTTTGAAAACATTGGAACCTTTTTTGTCTTACCAGATTTTTTATTCTTCTGATTAGCGTATAAAAAGTCAACCTGTCCTGACCAAGCAGGTGCGGCAATAGGTAATCCACTATATGCTGCTTCGTATATAGGAAGGCCAAAACCCTCTCCGTGAGTAGCTGTAAAATAAGATTTTATCTTAGGATGTTTATATAAAGAATGTAATTCTCCGTCAGTTAAATTACCGTGTAAAAGGTAAACATTACATTTTCTATCTTCGTACTCCGGGGCATTAACAATACCCGTTAGAAAATCTGTTACATGAAACTTATCTGGTACCGAATGGTTCATCTTGTGACACTTAATCACCAACCCAACATCATCGTCTTTAAACTCGTCCAGAAACCATTTAATAGAATTTACTAAATTTTTTCTGGGACTGTCTTGTGCCACAGTCATAAAGTTAAAATCGTTCTTTAACTCTAGTTCTAAATCAACTTGATCGTGATACTTAACAGGATACCCAACTACTTCTACAGGAACCGTGCATTTTAATGCACCTACTGGCTGTTTAGTCTGTTCATTTAAAATCGTATATATTGGATCTACCAAAGACTTCTTTGCATGTTCCGAAACCACCAAAACTTTATCTACAACTGTATTACAAGCTTGTATCCATTGGCCAGAAGCTCTATCGGTCTCAACAGCGGCAGTAATTCCTATGTTTACCTTCGCTATTTTTTGCCACTCGTTTGGGATCATAACCTGAAAAGAAATATCATAAGTAGGATATACATCCTTATACATATTGTGCTTTTCTATACAAGTTTTAATTAACTTAGTTTCTTCTGTGTCTTTCATTATCCAACTTGAAGCACCCCAAGGAGTTGGTTCAACGTGAACATCAAAATGAGATGGATTATCCATTAATGCTCTAAAGATAAACCTTGCGTGTTCACCATATCCACTACGGCTTAGTACTGGACCTCTTAATAAAACTCTTTTCATAATTCTTTTAATTCCCAACTCTTATAGTTTTTTCTCGTATCCCACGAACCGTATTTTTCGTGAACATTTTCCATCAGATTAATCCACTGATACTTAAACTGGTCAAAATTGTAATTTTTCATTACGTGTCCTCGACCGGCTGCACCAAGGGCGTTCCTTTCTTCGGCTGACATCTCATAGATTTTGACAAGAGCATCAACAAAGTCATCCTCGTTGATTCTGTCTTCACAAATAAATGGGACATTACCTCCTCCGATAACTGCCCTAGAAGATGGTTCTATACCAATACCAAACCAGTTCTCTCCATCTGTGACCTGTTCCTGAAGTCCGCCTGTCATTGTAACTATGATAGGTGTCTCACAAGCCAAAGATTCCAAAGTCGCCAAACCAAAACCTTCAGCGTCGGCAATATTGATTGTACAATCTGCCATATTATAAAACATCGCCAATTGTTCAGGTGGCATCTTTTGTGTTGAGAACTGAACCTGACCAGAAGTTAAATCAAGTTGCTGCAACAGATAATTCAACGGCTGTCCGTGTTGATCATTTACATCTGTGTGCATAATCAAAGTTGCTTTGTCGTGACCTACTTTATCTAAGAACTTTTTCCACCAAAAAATTAAACTGCCACTTTGTTTTCGTCGAGCATTACGATTATTCCAAAAGAAGACCATCTTATTTTTACAGTTGTCTTCCCTCATAGTTTTAACTATTTCTAGTTCTTGGGGGGCAAACATTTTTCGGAAAATAGTTGTATTAACCGCATGCGGAACATATTCTTCTTCTGTGTCTGGGGATACTGTTTGTACAATATCGCTAGTAACCTTAGAGATAGTAGCAATAACATCCGTAGACTCATACCATCGTTTATTATAGGACGGATAAGGATAATTATCCCATACGTGGTAATAAACTGTAGGAACTAAACTCCTTATTTCATCTTCTATTGTCCAAAGCCATTCATAAAAACGTGGATCGGTCATAAACCATAAAATATCTGGCTTATGGTGTAACAACGTGGCTCTAACTTGGTCTGCGTTGCTGTACCCGTCAACAGGGAAGATAACCCAATCGTCACCATACTGTTCGGTTTTAGAAGGAGTATAATCTGGATGCTGAACTGCACCTCCTAATGATATAACCTCAAATCTTCCTGTCTGTAACAGTGCCTCTATTACATACTTGGTTTGAGTTCCTACCCCCGATGGTAAAAGAGGGTGATCACTAATTGTTAATACTTTAATCTTTTTTTCTGACAAGTTGTTACTCCCTATAAACAATATTCCGTCTGATAAAATTCACAAGTTCCAAAACGGTCTTTGCAGCTTGTACAAGCGGTACGATTTTTAATATAATTCTGTTTGTTGATATTATGCAGTGCTTTAGTCAAAGCGTTAAGGGCATCTGTCGTTCTTTTTTTCGCAGCCGTCACTCTAACGAATTCTGCCTTCTTGCCGGCCTTTGCTGTACGCTTGAGTAAAACAAAATGACAATCAATATCCTTGGGTTCTACCTCGTACTTGCGAGCATAAAAATGTTTGTAATAAACCAACTGGTAAGCTAAGATGGTATCGCTCTTCTTTTCACGCTTCCATCCCCACGAACAGGTCTTCCAGTCAATCAGATGAATCTTTTCATCCTTCTTGGAGTAGACCACAAGGTCAATAAAGCCTTTAAACTTTTTTTCTGCTTCCGTGAATTCGGTGATGGGCACATAGAGTTGTTCTTCGGCTTTGAGCACTTCCCAGTCCTCTCCCAGCTTGCCGAACTTCTCGGTCAAGCAGCGGTAAAGGTCGGGAACGATTTCCAAACCACTTACAAGCCACTCTTTGAGCTTAAAATCACGTTTGGCCCTCTGTTG
>Ga0209535_1000061_pt1 | contig 61608 bp, 85 predicted proteins | sample LinPmetageLP28_FD_184041 | JGI IMG/M metagenome (GOLD analysis project Ga0209535, IMG submission 184041) | Marine viral communities from the Pacific Ocean - LP-28 (SPAdes) (version 2) | ecosystem: Environmental > Aquatic > Marine > Oceanic | place: Pacific Ocean | collected 2009-08-22 | reverse complement strand
TTGAGACCTTCCTCCTGCAGCTACTAAAAATACTTCTATATATCCTCCAGCATCAATTAAAGCTTGAGTAGGCGTAAATGTACTAGAAGAATTAAATTCTTCAAACTTTGGTGTTAATCCACCACCGCCTGCTGCTGGAAAAAAATCTGTAAAATTACTCATAATTTATTTATTTATTTATTTTATTGTGGGCCTATAATTACCCAACCTTTTGTCGCACCAGAATATATTAATTCAAAACTTGCTGCTGCATTATTTAATGTTAAATCTGTTGCACTGCCCATTATTAAACTTCCGTTTCTTGCAAGTATACATGTTGCAACTCCCGACAAGTTACTAATTTTTATTGAATCCCCATTTGCAGGCGTAGCGGGTAATGTTAATGTTAAATTTGCTGTAAATACATATAACGTATTTTTAACTCCTGTTATACTTGTTGATATTGTTTGAGTAGCATAATTAGAAGGAGTAAGATTAACAAGCGATGCACTTGTAATAATCATGACCTCTATAATATCTCCTGTAGCCGGTGCACCTGACGTAAATGATAATGTGGTACCTGCTATATTATATGTAGTTTTATTTTGGTATACTCCATTTATAAATACATTAGTAAAGTTTTCATTTGCAGGAGCGGCTGATAAATTAAATGCAATTGTTGTTCCATCACCTGTGGTTTGGAAATTACTTAAGCTATTTGCCCCTGGAACTACACTACTTGCTACTGTTGTTAGTACCTCAATAGATAAATTATTTGGAGGTGCAGTTAAAAATGCTAATGTTGTACCTGTTACTGTATATGTTTCTTTTTCTTGATAAACACCATTTATAAATACATTAGTGTATAAATTTGAAAATGGTGCATTAGATAATGTAAAATCAGTTGTTGTGCCATCTCCTGTATAATCATTTTTAACTAGTGAAGAACTTACTCCACCAATATATGATTTAACCTGTGAAAGATTAGCGTATTTTACAGTATTACCATTACTAAATATAATATCGTCTGCATCTATAAGTGTATCTGATGTGCCATCTGCTGCTGATAATATTATATTACTTGATGTTGTATAATCAGGGGTTATTTCTGTAGTAACAACAGGATTAGAATATGAAATAGTGCTTGTTAAACCTTTAGAATTGCCTATTATTCTTAGTTGTCCTGCATCTGGAACAGTTTGAGGATTATTATTTCCTGGCGCTGCAGCATCTGCAGAAACATCAAATGAATATGTAGAAGGTATTACCCATTGATTATCTCCTCGCAAAAATGATTGAGATCCTGGTGTACCTGTAGCATTTAAATCGCCTGTTAATGTTATAGCACCTGTTTGTGATGTATTAGGAGTGAAGTTTATAAATGTTCCATCAGTTGCTGTAAATGATGTAAATGGTCCAGCTGCTCTTGGATCTATAACTTCACCACCCATTCCCGAATGATTAGTACAGTAATAATAAAGTTTAGGTGTATCTTGTTCTAATATTATTTGTGTATATGCACCAGCAGATCCAGGAGTACCTACTGCTGTAACACCTGTTGTATAAGGTGCTGATGGACTATTGTTAGGATTTGTAGAAAATCTTAATGGATGTGTACTATTTGAAGAATCAGATTGATCTAATCTATATGTTATACCTGCTACAAGTTCTAATGAAATTTGTTGCGCACCATCTATAAAATATTTATTACTTCCTCCTACACTTTGAACTGTAACTATTATTTCATTTATTTCATCAGCTGCTGCAAACGTAATATCAGTTCCACTAGTTTGAGTAATGGTCATATTGCTGCCTGCAGTAAATTGAACTGTTGAATCTGCTCCTCCAGCACTTGTAGCATCTAATTTTAAATCTACATTAGAACCATCTGTTGCAGATAATAATGTATATATTTCCCCAACTGGTGCATCTACCCAATCAGTACCGCTAGCAGTAGAAGACAATAGTTGACCTGCTGTTCCTGCGGATTGATTTGCATCTAAAAATTGAGAATATAAACTTAATGTAGATACACGTACCTGCATTTGTCCTCCATTATTTGGATTGGATAATCTACCTAAATCCATGTATGCACCTGTTCCTCCAGATGAATCAAATAATATTGGGCTTGATGTTATTGCTCCTGATGTTGTAGTCCATTTAGCACCATAATGTTGCGTACCTCCACCACTTACTTGGCTAGCAGATGCGGGAGCTGAATTAGTTATAGTAACATTACCCGTACTTGAAGATATTGATATACCTGATCCTGCTATAAGTGATGTAACACCTCCAGCAGACCCGCTTGATGCTGTAGTGATTCTACCTTTTGCATCTACAGTAATATCAGAGTTTGTATATGATCCTGCAGTAACTCCGGTATCTGGCATTGATACAGCACCTGCTGTTACCGATAAACCTCCAGCTGTTGGGAAATTAGCAATACCTTGTATTGTATCTGTAGCAACGTCTATATTACTTTGAACTTCTGTCCATTCACTTGCTGAAGTAGGATTATCTTGATTAGCTATTACTAAATCACCTATTCCTAAAGTAGGACTCCAAAAGCCACTTGCATCACCTGCAACTGTAACAACATATGTCCATCCCTTTTTAATAGAGTTTGGTGATGTAGTTAAATCAGGTGTATTTGTAGATGCATTATATCCACCTTGAAATATTAAAGATCCTGAACCGACTATACTTGTATCTACATAATTTTTAGTTGCCGCATCTTGAGCACTTGTGGGATCAACAATATTTTGTATTTTATTATTTATATTAGTTGTTACATAAGTTGCAATTTGGGCGCCAGTTGCTAGTCCTGTTGAACCAGCTCCACTTATAGCTTGTGTAGTTATATCTAATGTAGTAGTTGGTCCTGAAGCATTAGTAATAGCTAACTGATTAGGTGTAGTAGTATTTATTGTAACTACCCCTGAAGCAGGGGCATCTATCCATGCCACCTCTTTATCTCCTCCTACCGTTGTACTTGAAAGTAATTGTCCGTCTGTACCGTTATTTCCCGCACCATCTGTAAGATATTTATTTATTTCAGCACCTTGTGTACTAATATTGCCAGCTACCGATATAGTAGTAGCTATTTCTGTCATTATAGAATCTCCTACTTCTGATGTAGCAATCCATTTAGTTATTTTACCAGCAGTACCCGTACCTATTACTGTACCACCTCCACCTGGGGTTGCCCACACATTATCGCCACGTAAAAATGTTTGATTAGAAGCTGAACCTGTTGCAGATAAATCAGCTGTTACTGTTACTGTTCCTGTTGCTGCTGTATTAGGTGTAAGATTTATATAAGTACCATCCGTAGTTGTAAGACTATTAACAGGAGTGAACCATTGATTATCTCCTCTTAAATAATTACTATTACCAGGTGTTCCCGTTGCTGAAAGATCAGCCGTTACAACAACTGAACCTGTTGATGCAGTGTTGGGTGTTAAATTTACAAATGTACCATCTGTAGTATCAAGCGTAGTTACTGGTATTGACCATGTATTATCACCTCGTAAATAATTAGTTCCGCCAGGACTACCTGTTGCTGTAAGATACGGAGCAATTGATGTTACCCCACTTACAACAGCTAAACCTGGATTTATAAATGTTGTTGCAGCAGCGGTAAAGCTTGCAACACCATCATTTGTTATTACAATGTTATTAGCTGTACTTGCTTGTAAAGTTATTCCAGCCCCTGCAGTTACATTTACTGTACCGCTTAAAGCACCAGTTCCATCTGTTAATTGTATTAGTGAAGATGATCCTTGTGAAGAGCTAGTTAGTGTATATTGATTACCTGGCAATACAGATGCTAAATCAGCTATCTTAAATTGCCTTGTAGGATTTTCCCTTTCAGGATTAGACGATGCCGCATCATAAGTTACTGTACCTATTATAAAGTCTGATGCTTTTGGCGTCGCTTGGGGATAACTGTAAATTATTGCCATTATTTATTTTTTTGTTTTTTTATTATTTTAACAAGGTCCAACCCCAATACAAGGATTTCCTGGCGCTCCAGGAGGGTAAACTGTTCCACCAGTACCAACACTAGTTAATCCAGTAAGACTATAAGTATTACCCATACTTCTGTAACAAACTCCTCCAGCACTATAATAAGTAAATCCTGAAGATATGTTAGTTGTTGGTGTGTACCATGTCGTTGTACTATTATCACATCTTATTAATTGTGTTCCTAGCGGCGGAGTTGTTGCTACAGTACCTGTAACTGTTATTGTTACTGTTGTATCTACACTTGCTGATCCTGTTGCAGGAAGAGGTGGATTAAATGTAGGTCCAGAAGTAAATACATATCCGGCATTAGCTGTAATTGTTGGGGTAAAACTATAATTTTGAGGAGGCAATCCTACTACTGCTGCAGGAGTGGATGTGCTATATTGAGTACCAGTTATACCACTAGTATCAAGTAAAGGTGTTATTGTTATATTTGTTGCTATTGCTTCAACTGTTCCTGTTATAGTTGTTAAAACTATTTCAGATGTATTAGAAGTTCCTTGCGCATTTACTATTGTTGGTCCTGATGTAAACTGATAACCACTATTAGGTGTTACTGTTGTAGTAAAGCTATATGAATTTGGACAGTTACTAGAATCTGTAGCCCCTGCTATATCACCACCTATTGTATAAGCAACTGAAGGTTGTACACCGGAATTGTTTATAATACCATTTTGTAGTGCTAATGTCGTAACACATGTTGAAGGTGTTGATACCTGTATTACTCCTGTTATAGTTGTAGTTACTGTAGTATTAGATAGATTACCACTATTATTATTTACAACAGGCCCTGATGCCCATTCATATCCTGAATTTGCAATAGCCTGTGTTGAGAATGCATAACCATCACCACAATTACCAGATCTTGTAGATCCTGTGGTATCGCCAGATAATGTAAATTCTGTACCTGTTATTCCACTTGTATCTACATTTAGTGTTACTGTACACTGCGGGGCTGTTGATGCTGCAATAGTTCCAGTAACTGATATTGGTACATTTTGATTACCTGTAGCTGTACCTGTGATTGTTCCGCTCGCCGATCCGTTAAAAAACGGACCAGATGTAAATGCAAATCCTGAATTAGCAGATGCGGATGCTGTAAATGAATATGTGTGAGGACATGTTCCTCCATCTGTTCCAGGAGTTACACTCACCGATCCATTACCACCACCTGATATATTATTTGTAATTACTGCAGTAGCCGTACACGTGCCAGCCGGTATGGCAGCAATCGTACCTGTCAATGTGTTTGTGACTGTAGCATCTGCTGATATAGCCCCCGAAGGATTAGTAGCGGCGAAGGCGCTCGAAAAATATTTTCCACTAGCAGGACTAGCAGTAACTGTAAACGCATAAGGCGTTCCGGCTACACCAACTTGTGTTGCTCCGTCAGCCGGGCCTGATAATACGTAGTCCACACCTGCAGTACCACCTGTAATATTATTAATTAAGCTTTGAGTAACAGTAAAACTAGGGTTAGATGCTATAACTACATATAATGTATTAGGGTCCTTAGTCCCTATAGCTGTATATTCAGCCGAAGTTAAACTTACAACCTGATTAACTACACCTGTAGTTGTAAATGTATCAGTATTGTTTCTTACATCACCATCATCACCTGTATCTATATATGCTTTTATTAAATCTACTGCATCTATTGGTATTGTACTAAAAGATGTTGATTTTACATTACCAGATGATACTTGATTAAAAGGAATGAAGTCAGTTTGAGTAGGAGTAGTAGGTGTATCAAATACTCTTATATAATTATTAGGGCCATTAGGTTCGACCTGCAACTCAGGGTTAACCTCAGCTACCCCTGTTTCCATTGCAAGTCCTTTACCAGGTTCCACACTCGTTACTGTCCCCAACGGCACGTTTGCCGCAGAAATTTCTATACCATTAAATCCGTCATCAGTTAATGTAATGAACGGTCCTGGCTGTAGACTCACTGTTGTCTGCAATAAATCAGACCCGGTGAGTAATATGTTTGCATTTGCACCACTTTGAGTGCTTCTAATTACGTATGTAGTGTTATCTGCGTTTACAGCTGCCCAAGTATTGTCACCACGAAGGAATGTAGTAGCAGAAGGGGCTCCACCTGCAGTAAGTCCAGCAGTAATCGTCCCAGTTGTAGTAATAGGGCCACCCGATAAGGAAACAAAGGTGTCTCCAGTAGTCAATATATTAGTAACGGTACCACCACCTGGAACACTTGGGTTCACAAGGTCAATAATACTCTGTATTGTAAAGTTTTTTGTTACATTATTCTTGCCATCTGCATCTGTACCCAATAATAGGTCAGTTGCCACAGGATTCGTCTGGTTAGGATAGCTATAAATTATTGCCATGAAATAAAATTTTGTTGATTATAGTACAGTCTCAGTGCCTAAGTAGATATTGGCCACTGCTTCGTCTCCTAAATATAGGGTCGCTACGGTTTCATCACCTAAATAAACTGCCATTGTTCTTTCTCTTTATTATAATAAATATATTTACATGGAAAATTTAAAATTTACACCCCTTTATGCGACAATAGGGGGTTACTCTTATATATAATAGCCTAACGTCACCTGAATGGAAAAAGTACGTTACAAATATATAATGTGGGGGCTACGCTTTATTTTTTTAACAAAGAAATTTTTGAAAAGTTATTTTGATTTTACCCACCTCCCCAATGTTTTCGAGCTTTAGGAAAAATGTTTTGACTTTTGTTAAAATTTTGTATAAGTATTTGACTTTTTACGGGGGAAACACGTACTAATTTGGATAATATATTTGAATTAAATTTTTACATATGAACTCAATTGAAACTATTAAAAAAGAAGTATTGTTCCATGTTGAATGTTACAAAAATGGAACCATTGAATTAGAAGATTTCCAACAAGCATTGGAGGAAGTGCTGGAGGGACCGGTAACACCTCGCGCGGTCAATCTAATTTGCTATTTGGCTTAACCTCACCCGGTACTGCGAGCCCGAGAGCTAACCAGGTACGGAGCAGATACGTCTTGATCTGGATAATAATGTTATAATCTAAAAATATAAATTATGCGAAAGCTAATAGAAAAGTACAACAGAGAAATAATTAATGCTGTTATAGAAATGGATAATTTAACTAGTAAAGAAATAAAGGATCTAGACTATTTAGAAGATAGAATTGAAACTCTTCTTAGCCTAGGATTATGCTGCCCGATAAATCCCGATCCAGGGCCTACCTGGTAGACCTCGCACGATACCGCGAGCCAACCTCATCCCGCACTTCGAGCCCGACTCGAGGTCGACCGAACACGGGGCAAACACGTCCTGATTTGGATAATAAATTTATAACTTAAAACTATACATTATGACTATTAATAATAAACAAAGATTACTTTTACTTGAGCATTTACATTTTTCCCTTGAGCATTTAACAGATGATTTTTCTGTTGATATGGAAGATTATAAGGAAGATATTGAATTGTTAAATTTACTAAGAATAAAAATATGAGAAATATTAAAATTACATTAGAAACACATTTAAGTGAAAAAGAAATAAATAAAGTAATGGAAGAAATGCTCTGGGATAGTGAGTTCAGTTATCAATTTGAAAATTCTGATTGGGAAATTATAAAATAAAATAAATTAAACCTCACATTGTGTTGAGGTTTTTTTATATCAAGCACGAAGCAAACACGTCCTAACTTGGATAATATAATTATAACTTTAAAAATATAAATATGAATTCACAAATATTAAATAGTTTAGTTAAAGAAGAATTAAATAAAATCTTTAAAACAGATTATTATGGTACAAAAGAACAAATCTTTAATGAAAAAATAATAATGGAAAATGTAATAGTTAAAGAAAATTGTGAAATGAAATATAATGAAAATATAGAAGAATGGTATTTAAGAATCTACGATTTTACAAAATAAATTAAATTAAAAAATAAAAACCTCTCCCTTAGTTGAGGTTTTTTTTTAAAGCCCATACGGAGCAAACACGTGCTTAGTTGGATAATAAAATAAATATACACTTATGAAAATTAATAACAAAGAAGAAGGAATTTTAATAGAAGCATTGTTTGTTTATATTTCAAACGGTACAAATAATTTTACAAAAGATATGGATTCATTCAAAGAAGAATTAGACCTCTTGTATAAATTAAGAAAAGAAGCTAAAGAAACTTATATTGTAGTGTGACAATAGCCTGTTATTATATATATATAACTACCTAATGTCACATATAATTGGTATTATATAAATACACATAAAGTGTTACATATACAACACTTTGTTACAATACAAATATTTTACCCCCTTTTGGGAGATAAAGAGGATTTTAATAAGTTTATTTATTTCAATGCTTTAAGAGTTATTTAGCATTAAATTAGGGATATTTTTTTATGTCTGTTGACGGAAGTGTAAAAACACGGAGTAAACACGTGTTGAATTGGATAATATAAATGAACATAAAAACAAATAAAATGTCTAAATATTTTAATAACAATCCAAAATCACAAACATTTTTTCAAATTGCTTATGCACCTGAATTTAAAATGTATGATTTCACAGTACTTAATTACAAAGATGAAGTTATATACCATTATCACTTCTCAAACTTAAAAGACATTACTAAATTAATACAAAAATATAAAACCATATAAACCTTAAAACCAAAGAAAGATGAGCAATATGACCCACTGTAGATTTCACAATACAAACTTAGATTTGCAAGATTGTATAGACTACGCAGAGCAATTAATAAATACTAATGGCAAAGATGAAGATGGCAATGACCTCTCCAAAATGGAAAGTGAAGCAATGCTAGAAATGATAGGCAAAGCCCAATACTTTTCTGAAATTGGTGAAACATTAGCAGACATATTATATAACAAATAAAACCAAAATAAAATGCACAATTCAAATTATAAAATAGACGAGATAGCCCAGGAATTTTCAGATGATGCATGGTATGCATTTCATCAAGGAGAAATAAACGAATCTAATGATTTAGATACTTTAAAAACTGAATGGATTGACAACAAAACAACTAACACTTATGAATGCAAAGAATATTGTGACGAATTAAACTACGATATTTTTGATACACATTTAGATTTTGGTAGACCTAACAATTGGCATCAAGCTGGATACAATGCTTTGTGGGATGCATTAAATGAATCTAATGACACGGTCCAATGGAATGAGATGGAAAAAGTTTTAACTGATAGTACAATTTGGAATTAATATGATGAATAATATGATCTACTTAGGATTAGAAAGAAATGGGCAATGGTTATCAAATTGCTGTGGTGAATCTCCTTTAGGTGAAATAGATAAATACAATACAGGAATGTGTGGGGCATGTCACGAAGGAGCTTTATTCCTATACGAAGCAAACACGGATTGAATTGGATAATATAAACGTAAAACAAAATAAAATGGATATAACTAAAAAAATGATTGATGCAAAGCTATTACAAATAGCAGACTTTGAAAAACAATATGGTACCGATCATGGCCAAACAAATGTGTATGCTATGAAAAAGTATTGTACTGATGAAAAGTATAGACAAAGAGTAAGCGCGTTTAATAAAGCAAGCTTGGAAACAATTAAACATTACAACAAATATGGATACTAATATGAAAAATATGATATCAAAAATTGCGAATCAATGCATTGAAGAAGTTGAATATCACATTGATAAAACAATACATTGGCAACTCACAGATAATAATGATGAGAATTTTAAAAACCCTGATTTATTTGAATTAGAATTTAAAATAAAACAACAACTCTTATTTACATTAATTAAAAAAATGATAAAATGAAAACATTTGACAAATACAAAGTAAATCTAAAACAGATCGGCAATGACATAATCTCATATAATACCCGTGTTGCTGAGATTAAAGATAATAAACTTTACAAATTAAAATGGAATGTAAGAGGTATGACCTCAAGCCCAGCCACTTCAAAGCATATTAATTATGTTGCGAATGAATTAGGATTAACAATACACGAAGCAAATACGTAAGCTTCTGGATAATATATATGAACCTTAAAAAATAAATAAAATGAACTTACAAACTTACTTTGATTACAAAGCAAAATTCGATCGCATGTCTACTATAATTGGCAAATACACAATGGAATTAAATGCTGAACAAATGAAACCTTTAATAGATGATGGCTTTGAATTATCTGATATAGTTGACTATTTTACAATTGAGCTTAGAGCTTATGCTGAAAATCGTTATACTAGACCTGAACCAAAAAATAAAGATTTAATAACTAAAAACAAATAAAATGAATAACATAAAAAAACTGGCCATGCTTTTAGGTGTGGCCGAAATTTCAGAAGATTACAAAACCGGTGTTGAACTTGAAATAGGTGAATGGAATACCGCAGATGGTTATACATTACACGTAATAACACAAGACGCAAGAAACCTTGATTTTGAATATGATGTATATTATTATGAACCATCTTTTGATCAAATTATTGATCGAATTAAAGAGCTTGACAAAGATTCAATTGTATATATATCAGACATAGAAATATATTTGCCTGATAGTGAAGTACAAGACTATATAGATGAACACAATGAAGAAGATGATAAATAAGCTTTCTAATCCTATTTTTAAAAGCGTATTAAAGTATATTGCTATAATATGGATTTCAATTACTATAGGAGCCCAATTGGGTATTAAAGAAACACGAGACAGATACTTTAAAAAACTTGCTAAGCTTCCTAATAAAGAATGTTATGACTGGCGAGATATGGAAACAATATTTAATTTATAAAAATGCAAAAAAAATATATAGACAAAAAAAAATTAATAATAACAGATGCAAAAAAATTTCCTTCGGATTGGTGGAATTATTTAGTCAATCCGATCGTTGGGTATTATGTACACAAACCAAATAAAGAAAGAAAGCCTAAGATATGAAACAAGAATACAAATTTAAAGATATAGATACGTTTTATATTGAAGGAGATTATCCTGATTTTAAAGGAGGTTATTTTTCAACAAGTGATGATCCCGTTGATGGATACAATGAAGCATTAGACAAAGAAATTACAAATATTGAAATCTGGATAAGATACAATAATGGTGATGAGTTAAGAATAAAGTAACACGAAGCAAATACGTATTAAATTAGATAATAATAAATAAATTTTATAAATGAACATAGGAAAAAAATATATATTAAAAAAATTAGTTTCAGCTGTAGATATAAAAAATTTAGTTGAAAAAGAATTGCAAATACATGATATTGGTGTAAAAACTAGAACCAGAGAGCTATCCCAAGCTCGTTTTATATACTTTAAACTAGCTAAAAACTTATGTAGGTATAAAAGCTTATCAGCCATTGGTAGAGCCGTAAATAGAGACCATGCAACAGTTATTAATGGATTAAAAAAATATAATGTGGAAGCTAAGATTGATCGTTATATGGATGAAGTTTATGACGATTTAAAAGAGATTATAGAAGAAAAATATTCTTTAAATAAAGTTAAATATAAAATAAGTATTGATGAACTTATAAAAAAAATAGAACAAATAGAAATTAAATTAAATAAATTAGAAAATGAGAAAAACAATTAAAGAGACATTAGAAGTAAAATCAAAAGCAATAAGTGTAGTAACTTATCAAAAAGACACAAAACAATTAACCGTTGAATTTAGAAACGGAAGAATATATCTTTATAAAAATGTACCTTTAAAAGTATATGATAGATTTAGAACAAATAAATCAATAGGAATGTATTATAATTCAACTATAAGAAAAAAATATGGATTTGAATTGTTATAAAACAAAATTAGTTAATACTGTTTTTAAACACTTTCCTTACAGAGTTTTATGGCAACATAAAGATGGAATAAGAGGAGGCTATGAAGATTTTGCTAATTTAAAGCAAGCTAAAATATATAAAGAAAAATTTAATCACGTAATATAAAACTATGGCTGGAAATAAATTTAACACTATGTTTAAAAAAAGAATTAAACCGGATTTATATAATTTAACTTGGATTGATTTATATGGAGATGAAATTAAATTTTCAGGTACTGCAAAACAAATTATATCTCAAATATTAACAATGGAAGAAATTGAATAATGTTATCAGATGATGAAATTTATAGAATTTCCAATATGATTTTTAAAAAATTAGTTGAGCATTATGATAATTTAGCTGAAGAAGAAAACAATAAGACTTATACTGTAGACCATGAAGATTTAATCCGTCGTGCCGTTTCAGAAGAGGATTTATTATATTTGCAATTAGACCGACTTTATCAATTAGAAAAAAGATATATTGATCACGAAGAATATTTAAAAGCTAATATTGTTTTAAACAAAATAAATAGAATTAAAGAAAAATTAAAAAATTTATAATAAGTCACTAATAAAAATGTGACAATAGGTAATTATATATAAATAGTAGTAGGCTAATGTCATATGACCGACGCTTTGGATATTTAACCCAAAGAAAGATTATTTACCGTCAAAACCCAACAACCGATAAACCATCACAGGTATTTGAATGGGGCGTATATTACAATAAAGGTACTTACCAATGTTATGAACTATTTAGAAGTAAAGCAAAAATAACAACATACCGATCTTTAAAATGGCATTTATTAGTTATATGGTATTTGAATCCAAAGCTTAATTTAAAAAACTTTACAGAAGTAGCATCATATATATGTAATAAAGAAAATGGATTTGTACAATTTTATGTACCTTCATTAATATTAGAAAAAATAATTGTTGAAGTAAACACAGCCGATTTAGATAAACCACCTAAAAATAAATTAAGAAAAATAATATTTAAAGATAATTGTATTTTATCTTTACAAGAGAAGCTTAAAATAGTTGGCCATATAATTGGTAAAACAAAAAAAATAACTGAATCAGATATATATGAATCAATGTTATTTATAAATGAAAGCAACCGTAAAATAACCATTTTAAACCTTTCAAAAGCTTTACATTGTTCAACTAGAACAATTTACAGGACCATGAGCAATAATCTAAAGAAAGAAAAAATGTTATTGAACGAGCAACATGAAAAAATATAATGTAAGAAATTATATCCGATATAAATTAGATTTAACAGATTCAATAAATAATATCGAGCTAAAAGAATTAAAAGAATATAACAGAAACGAATTAATTACAATGTTTTTACCATTAGTCGAAAATATCGGGCGTAAATTTGCAACTTCTCAACAAGCAAGTGGCGTAATGAGTATTAATGATTTAATTCAAGATGGAAGCTTAGGATTAATTAGAGCCGTAGATAAAATTATATGGGAAACAATAGAAGCATCAACTGAACCTGAAAAAACTCTTAAATCATTTTTATCAAAGAGAATTAAAGGCGCAATAAGAAGAGCCATAGATATTAATAGAGGTGATATAAGAATACCAGAACACAAATTAAATGAAATAAGAAAAGACAATGGTAAAAATCAAAAGATGGTAGCTATGTTTTTTAATTCAATATTTTTAAGTATTGATGAACAAATTAATGAAGATGACGATTATGGCTTATATCAAATACCTGATCAATCTGAGCCGTATAATATTGGTTTAATGAATATATATTTGCAAAGTTTACTTAAAAAACATTTAAATAAAAAAGAATATGAAATCTTAAGATTAAGCTATGGTCTTGATTGTGATAAGCATAGCGCTAATCAAATAGCGGATTTATTAAAAATTGAAGGGCCGAGTGCTTATGTGAGAATTTCAGAAATAAAAAAAGAAGCAGTAAAAAAATTAATTGAAAATGTTGAGTCAAATCAAATTTTTGATTATCTTTAACATCAAATACCAAAATACCAATTACTAATTTAAAACACAAACGAATGAAAATAAACGAAAAATTAGCAACCATCCAAGCCGAACTCAAAGTGGCTAAAAAAAGAAGAAATAACTTTGGGAATTATAACTTTAGAAACGCTGAAGATATACTTGAAGCATTAAAACCTTTCATAATTAAATACAAAGTAAACTTTACTATTGACGAAGGGGAATTAACAGAAATTGCAGGGATACCAACTTTTAAATCAACTGCAACAATTACAGACAACGAATCATCAAATTTTATATTTAAAACAGCTCTTGTAGGTGTTGATCTTAATCAAAAAGGAATGGCTATGCCACAAAAATTTGGCTCTGCTTCATCTTATGGTAAAAAATATGCATTAGGCAATCTTTTACTTATTGATGATACTCAAGACAATGATAATCCTTTAATGAATGAAGAGCAAATTGAAAAAGCTAAAGATTATATTGCTAAATCACCAGATAAAAAGAAAGCTTTAAATATTATAAAAGCTAAATATAATGTTGATGATAAAATAGAAAAAGCTATAACAACTCTTTAATGAATAAAGCAGAGATAATTAAAAAGCTTAAAGAAGATGAGCATTATTATGGTTCATTTGGTCAAAAGTTTTTAAGTAATAGTAATGTAAATACTTTAATTAAAGATCCATTATCATTACATAAACCTCAAGAAATGCGACCAGCTTTTTTAGTTGGAGGTTATTATCACACTGCTATTTTAGAACCGGATAAATTAAAAAAATACAGAGTTATACAAAGTTCAACACGTAATACAAAAAAATATAAAGAATTATCAGATGGTGAAATGTGTTTATTAGAACATGAAGTTGATAAGATTCAACTAATGATTGAAAAAACACGCAATCATGAAATGATTAATTACTTTATTAATGAAGGTAATGTTGAATATGAAGTTCCTCAAATTAAAAAAATTGAAGAGCTTATGTGGAAAGGAAAAGCTGATGTTGTAAATCATGATGAAAAAATGATTATTGATTTAAAAACTACAAATGATGTAAGTAATTTTAAATCAAGCGCATATAAGTATGGTTATAACAGTCAAGCCTTTATATATCAAGAATTATTTGGTTATGAAATGCTTTTTATTGCAATTGATAAAAATACTTTAATTCCAAAATTCTTTGACTGCTCACCTGATTTTATTAATAGCGGATACAGGAAAGTACAAGAGGCAGCCGCAAACTATAAATTAGTTTATAATACTCCTGGATTTGATCCAGAACAGTATTTTGAAAATCAAACATTATAATTAAATTTAATCTAATGGCATCAATAATTAAATCAAGTATCAATTTAGACGCAATCGATAAATCTAAAATTATTGTAGGTAAAAAAGGAAAGTATTATCCTATTACAATAACTTTAAATGATGAAGTTGATCAATTTGGTAATCAAGGACCAATTACAGATTCACAATCAAAAGAACAACGAGACAATAAAGAAGCTAAAAATTATTTAGGCAATGTTCAAGTTGTTTGGACTAATGGTGACAATGTAGCTGCAGCTCCAAGAGATGATAATAATCAAGTAAATCAACCAAAACAACCAGCAACACCAGATTTACCGTTCTAAATGGATATAAATAATTCGGAGATCAATGGATTTTTGATCGACCAGTTTAATCAATACGACTTAGAAGTTGGAAAAGCACAAGGCACTTGTCCTCTGTGCTCTTCTAGTCGTAAAGATAAAAATAAGAAAGCACAATGTGCATCTTACGATTGGGGTAGAGGCTTAGGAACTTGTCATAACTGTGATCAAACATTTCAATTACACACATTTCAGCGCAAAGGCGCTAGCGAAAAGGTTTATATAAAACCTGAATGGACTAATAAAACAAATTTAACTAATAATGCAATTAAATGGTTTGAAAATCGTGGTATTTCACAATCAACACTTACTAAATTAAAAATAAGTGAAGGATCTGAATGGATGCCACAAACAAATCAAAATGAAAATACAATTCAATTTAATTATTTTATAAATAATGAATTAATAAATATAAAATATAGAGATGGAAGAAAAAATTTTAAATTGGTTAAAGGAGCCGAAAAGGTTTTTTATAATATTGACAGCACTATCGGCCATGATTATGTTGTTATTGTTGAAGGCGAAATTGATGCTTTATCTTTTGTGGAGGCTAAGGTTAATAGTGTGGTCAGCGTTCCAAACGGAGCTACTATTAATAAGCTTAATCTTGATTACCTCGATAGCTGCATTGAGTATTTCGAAGACAAAACCAAAATTATACTTGCAGTCGATCAAGACGAAGCCGGTCAGAATTTACAAAAAGAATTCATTAGACGTTTTGGAGCAGAAATATGCTATACGATTAGCTTTGGAGACCTCAAGGATGCTAACGAATATATTATGGCTTACGGCTCTGCTATGCTCAATAGGCTTATTGATAAAGCTGCCCCTGTTCCTTTAGAAAATGTTTTAACTTTAAATGATGTAAATGATGAACTACAAGAATTTATTGAAGAAGGTTTTAAACCGGGTTATCAAGTCGGCCTTAATAACTTTGATAGTATATTCTCTACTTACACAGGACAATTCATCACCGTTACAGGCGTGCCTAGCAGTGGCAAGTCTGATTTTGTTGATCGAATGGCTGTGGGATACTACTTAAAATATGGATGGAAAACTGCTTTTGCTTCTCCTGAAAATAAACCTACTTTTTTACATGCACATAAGCTTATAAGAAAGCTAGGTGGTTGGTTACCTGAAAAAAGTGATATTGGATCTAATAAATGGAATGATATTACTGAATCAGTAAATGATAATTTTTATTTTATTGAAAATGAAAGATATGATTTAGATTCAGTATTACTTAAAGGTGCTGAACTTGTTAAACGTAAAGGAATTAAATGTTTAGTTATTGATCCGTATAATAAAGTAAAAATGAATGGGGCAAGTGCAATGAGTATACCTGATGCAACTATGGAATACTTAACGCGTATAGAAGCTTTTGCTAAAAAATATGATGTATTAGTAATAGTTGTTGCTCACCCAACAAAAATGTATAAAAAAGATGATGGTACTATTGATGAACCAACTATGTATAGCATTAAAGGTGGTGGTGAATGGTATGATGCTAGTTATCACGGCCTATTAGTTCATAGGGATTATGAGCGTAAAACAGTAAAAGTTAAAGTTCTTAAAGTTAAATTTCAAAATTTAGGAGAAAACCAAGCCGAAGCTCATTTTAAATGGGATCACATATCAGGTGATTATATTCCTATAGATGATTTAAAAAATGAAGATTTACCATGGGAATAGCAGCTATTAAAAAAAGAAAAAATTACAAAGGCTTAGGCACGGATTTTATAGCTACAGATGAACAACTTAAATGGGATAATTTTTGTATTAAAAATAATATAAGAATTTCACCTAGTCCTATCACACACGGATTTTATCCTGAAGAATGGCGTGTAGCTGTTTCTTTAGGAAGTGATTATAAAACTATATATAAAACACCTAAGACATATCTTGTGCATGAAATTTGGCAAGAAGTATATAAAACCAAAAAATATTATTATGATAAGCATACAAGATGAATATAGAGGATTATTATCAGGGGTTTTATATAGTGGAAAACAAAAAGCAGATAGAACCGGAACTGGTACAATATCTGTTTTTGGAAGAAGTATTAAACATAATATGGATTTAGGTTTTCCATTATTAACAACTAAAAAAATATATTTTAAACATGCGATTACAGAGTTACTCTGGATATTACAAGGGCGCACAGATCTTGAATATCTTCATAAACATAATGTTCATTATTGGGATGCCGACTATGAACGAAGTGGTAGGACAGATGGAAATCTTGGGAAGATATATGGTAATCAATGGCGAAATTTCAATGGTTTTGATCAGTTGTTATATATTATTGATAACCTCAAAAAGAATCCCACCTCAAGAAGATTACTCCTTAACGCTTGGAACCCTGCTGATTTTAATGATATGGCTTTACCTCCTTGTCACTATGGGTTTCAGGTTTATGTAAATAATAATAAATTAGATTTAATATGGCAACAAAGATCTGTTGATGTATTTTTAGGGTTACCATATGATATAGCTATGTATGGTTTATTAATCTTATTATTGTGTAAAGAATTTAACTTTAAACCAGGAAATTTAATAGGTCAATTAGGGGATTGCCATTTATATAATAATCATTTAGATCAAGCTAAACTACAATTATCAAGAAATTTTAAAAATTTACCTGTTGTGGAGGTAAAAAAAGGTTTAAAAATAGTAAACAATAAAAATATTTTTATACCTTGTCATGAAGACATTATACTAAAACAGTATAATCCACATAATCCAATTAAAGCACCCCTATCAGTAGGAGATAACAATTAAATTAAATATTATGAAAAAAATGTTATTATTAATGCTAATTCCTTTTTTAGGAATAGCTCAATATGGAGGTATAAATTTTGCAAAATCAAAAATAAAAAGAGATGCCTTAACAGTAAATGATTATTTAGAAATTGAAAATAAACAAAAACAATTGTTTTTAAAAAATGTATATAAAGCTATAAATTATCAAAATGTTACTAGATCTTATTTTGAATATAAACCTTTAGAATTTGATGAAAAATTATCAATAGAAGCACAAAAATGGGCTGATTATTTAGCTATTATAAATGAACCTAAACATTCAGAAATAGATGATAAAAAAGGTGAATTAATTTTTTATGCTCCAAAAAATTGGTTTAAAGAAACAGAAAATTTAATGGCTCACGCTTCTGTTTTTTGGACTTTATCTGATGATGATATTAATAAACTAACTACAGAACAAATTTTATGTAAAAAATGTAATAAAATAGGTTTTGGAATAGCTTCAAGTCGAGATACTTTTTTTGTTGTAGCTAAATACGACAAAATGGCAGATTTTAATAATTAAATTATGTATTATATTTATCATATACCTGGTAAAAAAATTGGTGTTACACGTAATTTAAAAAATAGAGTTACACTTATACAAGGTTATAAAGAAGGTGAATATGAAGTTTTAGATTCTAGTGATGATATTAATTATATATCTGAAAAAGAAATAGAACTTCAACATGATTACGGCTATAAAATTGATAGACAAAAATATAGTGATTTAAAATTAAAACAATCAAATTTTATGAAAATAAACGTAACTACTCAAACAACAACATTTCCATGTGAAACCGTTGATTTAAAAAAAGTTTTAAATAAAAACTTAGGAATGGAATGGGTTACAGATCTAAGCATATTTTCTTTAAATAAAAAAACTATTAAATGGATATGCAAAAATGCTAAAACATCTATGTATAACAGCGACCGATGCTACATTTATAATAAAGCTTTTTATGAAGACTTATTAGCTGAACCACCTATACCGTTAGATGAGCTTTTTAATCTTATTAGAAAGTGGGCAGATGATCGTGGTATATATGCTAAAGGTGATTCTAAAACTCAATTAATTAAATTGTACGAAGAAATTGGAGAATTATCTGAAGCTGTTTTAAAAGAAGATCAATTAGAAATTATTGATGCAATAGGTGATGCAGTAGTTGTATTAACAAATTTTGCAGAGCTTACGGGTAATAACATTGAAACTTGTATTAGACATTCGTATGATCAAATTGTAAATCGTACAGGAAGTATGCAAAACGGAACTTTTGTAAAAAACACATTATGAGAGATAAAATTATAGAACAAGTTATTAATAAAATTAAGTCTAGATCTGATGTTGGTTTTAAAAAATACGGCGTAACTTTAGCAGATGATGATCAAACTTTAGACAAATGGTTACAACATTTACAAGAAGAATTAATGGATGCTGTTAATTATCTTGAAAAAGCTAGATCAGTATTACGAGAAGAAATTGAAGAATGTTATGTTAAAGACGCGGAAGAGCTATAAAAAACGAGGACCTGTACAATCAAAAAAAATATCTTATGATGGTGTTAATTTTGCTTCTGGTTTAGAACGTTATATGTATATGGCTTTAAAAAAAGCAAAAGTAAAATCCAAATACGAAGGTGAAACTTTTGTTCTTATAAATGGATTTCATTTTGAAAATGAAGTATATGAAAGACAAGCAAATAGTAAAGGCGAATTTAAAAATAGAGGTTGTAAAAGAATATTGCCAATTAAATACACTCCTGATTTTATAGGAGATAATTTTATAATTGAAACTAAAGGTAGGCCTAATGAATCATTTCCGATTAGATGGAAATTATTTAAAAAATTAATGACTGAACAATTTCCTGGCTACACATTATATAAACCACAAAATCAAGCTGAATGCGACAAGGTTATTCAAATAATATTGCAAAAGAAAAAGACATAGCCAGAAAACGCTACGCTGAAAGACAAATTGAAAAATGGATAAGATGGTCTATAAACAGTAGGGGATATGTTAAGTATAGAGAAATAGTAGAAATACATGATAAATACAATATAAAATGTTATGGCTAAATTAGTATTAAACAATTATAATAGAAAATCTAAAGTGCGTAGGCCCGGTGTGCATGCTAAAACTAAAACTTCGGGGTTAAAACATAGTAAAAATTATATTAAATTATATAAAGGACAAGGACGATGAAAAGCTGGGATTTATCTATAGGGTTATATCCCGGAGTTCTTATTGGGATGAGAAGTTATGTTGAAAAAACATTTATTGAACATGTTATATATTTACCTTTTGTAGATATAGCATTAAAAGTTGAAAGATAAAATATGAGTTTATTTGATGAAAGAATTCCATACAAACCATTTGAATATCCAGAATACTATACTGAGGGATGGCTTAAACAAGCTCAAGCATTTTGGTTACATACCGAGATACCAATGTCAGGTGATGTTAAGGATTGGAATGAAAAGCTTACCAAAGGTGAAAAAAATTTGGTGGGAAATATACTTTTGGGGTTTGCTCAAACAGAGTGTGCGGTATCTGATTATTGGACGCAAAAAGTTGTATCATGGTTTCCTAAGCATGAAATAAAACAAATGGCCATGATGTTTGGTTCACAAGAAACAATTCATGCAGTAGCTTATTCTTATTTAAATGAAACACTTGGACTTGAAAATTTTGAAGCTTTTTTACAAGATGAAGCAACTATGGAGCGATTTAACAACCTCGTCGCTTATGAAGGAACTAAGTTGGTTGGTATCGCAAAGTCCTTGGCTATTTTTTCTGCTTTTGCTGAAGGAGTCAGTCTTTATTCTGCTTTTGCTGTATTATATTCTTTTCAATTAAGAAATTTATTAAAAGGAATTGGTCAACAAATGAAATGGTCTGTTCGCGATGAATCATTGCATAGTAAAATGGGTTGTCAATTATTTAGACATATGTGTCAAGAAAATAATAAATTATTAGAAGATTGTAAAACAGATATAATAAATGCAGCAGAGTCAATGCTTAAAGCAGAAGAACGATATATTGATAAAATGTTCGAACAAGGAGATATTGAAAATCTTAAAGCCTACGATCTCAAACAATTTATTCGAAAAAGACTTAATGAAAAGTTACAAGAACTTGGATACACGCACCTCGGGAAGTACTTTAGTTTTGACAGTAAAGGAGCAAACAAACTTGATTGGTTTTATCATCTTACCGGTGGTCATACTCATACTGATTTTTTTGCAGTACGCCCAACCGATTATTCTAAAGCAAACGAAGGAGAAGATTTTGAAGATATTTGGTAATGAACCAAAAGACTAAAATAATTAAATGTAGCCAATGTAATAAAACATTTTCCGGGGGTTTTGAGTATAGAATGCATTGGGAAAAAGAACATTTACAACAAGCATTAAATCAAATTAAAAAAAATGAAAGAAAAGAATTTAATTGAAATGCAAAATAAAATTGCATCATTAACTAAAGTAATGCAACAAATAATTAATGACTTTGTTAAGCTTGATAGCTTATCTCGCGGTACTATAACTGCGTTACAATTATTTATGGGAGAAGATGAATGGCAAAAAATTGTAAAAAAAATGAAAGACATTGATGAAAAAGAAAAATCAAAAGCTAATGAAAAAAAATTAGATCTTGATGGCTTGGAATAATAACTGGAAAAAAGGTGTTGATTATCCTTCATGGGGAGATACTGAAGTATATAAAAAAACTATAAGTGGTGGTTATTTAGTATTAGATGAATCACCAAAAGATGCTTATGAAAGAGTAAGTAAAGCTGTTGCTAGGCGTTTATACAAACCTGAGCTTGCTGAAAAGTTTTTTGATTATATATGGAAAGGTTGGTTATGTTTAGCTTCACCTGTGCTGTCAAATACAGGTACAGATCGAGGTTTACCTATTAGTTGTTTTGGGATTGATGTTGCGGATTCAATTGCAGACATAGGTCAAAAAAATTTAGAAATGATGTTACTTGCAAAACACGGTGGGGGTGTAGGTATCGGAATAAATATGATTCGTCCTGCCGGTGCTAAAATTACAGGTAATGGAACGTCTGATGGAGTGGTGCCATTTTGCAAGATATACGATTCAACTATACTTGCCACTAATCAAGGATCTGTCCGCAGAGGAGCTGCATCAGTTAACATCAATATTGATCACCCCGACTTTGAAGAATGGTTGGAGATCAGAGAACCAAAAGGAGATGTTAACAGACAATCACTTAATTTACACCAGTGCGCTGTGGTCGGTGACAAGTTTATGCGAAGACTTGAGCAAGGAGATCCAGAATCTAGACAAAAATGGGCAAAATTATTACAAAAACGTAAAGCAACTGGAGAGCCTTATATTCTCTTTAAGGGAAATACAAACAAGAGTAACCCAAAAGCGTATAAATCAAATGGGCTCAAAGTTCATATGACAAATATATGTTCTGAAATAACATTACATACAGATGAATCTCATTCTTTTGTTTGCTGTTTATCTTCATTAAATTTAGCTAAATACGATGAATGGAAAAACACAAACTTAGTATATGATGCTACATGGTTTTTAGATGGCGTTATGGAAGAGTTTATTCAACGTGCTAAAAATATGAGAGGTTTTGATAATGCTGTAAGATCTGCAAGTAAAGGTAGGGCGTTAGGCTTAGGCGTATTAGGATGGCATACATTATTACAACAAAAAGGTATTGCATTTGAAAGTTTATTAGCTCAATTTAAAACAAGAGAAATATTTAGTAAAATTAAAATTGAAACAGAAAGAGCTTCACGTAAGCTTGCTGAAGTATATGGCGAACCATTATGGTGTGCAGGAACTGAAATGCGTAATACTCATTTAAGAGCTGTAGCCCCAACAGTATCTAATAGTAAACTTAGTGGTAATATATCACCAGGAATTGAACCTTGGGCTGCTAATGTATTTACAGAACAATCAGCTAAAGGTACATTCATAAGAAAAAACAATGAACTTAAAAAATTATTTAGAAAAATTGGAATTGATGTTAAAGAAACTTGGGATAAGATTCTTGAAGATGGCGGATCCGTACAAGACATTAAAGAACTCGATGGATGGTTTTACGATCACCTTGGAAGACTTACCGAAGAAGATGGTGAGCCTGTAAAAAATGTATTTAAAACATTTAAAGAAATTAATCAACTTGAATTAGTTAGTCAAGCTGGTATACGTCAAGATTATATAGATCAATCAGTAAGTTTAAATTTAGCTTTTCCTTCTGTAGCTGAACCAAAATGGATTAATAAAATACATTTGGAAGCATGGAAAAAAGGAATTAAAACTTTATATTATATGCGTACTGAATCAGTACTTAGAGGAGATATAGCTGCTAAAGCTATGGATCCCGATTGTTTATCCTGTGATGGATAGACATAACTGGAAAGGGAGGTTTTATCCATACCTCCCAATCTAGTTATAGGAACTTTGAGTGTGGTGCTCATTTTTTTTTGTTCCTTTTTAACGATTTAACTCTTCTAGGTTTACCAGCTGGTTGTCCTAATCGTTTTTTTTCTGCTATTTTTTTCTTTTTTTGTGCAGCTGACATTTCTGATGCTGTTTTAGGTGTAGCAGATGATACTCTTTTTTTAGGTCTACAATAAGGCACACCTCTTTTTTCACCTTTAGATCTTCCACACGGTTTACCAGTGCGTACATCTACCCACTCTTCTTTAAACCATCGTTTAAGATTAGCACCTTTTTTTGTTTTCTTTACAGCCATTATTTTTTTTCTTTAGATAATGTCTTAAGCATTTTATCTATTTTTAAAGCCTGGCCTTTGTGCATAGCTGAAGCTTTTTTTAGCTCTCTTGATATTTGTTGTAAGGTTGTTTTTTTCATAATTATTTTATATTTCCGCCTCGTTTACGGCATTTAGCAATATAACCCGATGCATAAGCAGACGGGAATACTCTGTATTTTGCTTTTGCTTTTCTATAGCAATTATCCTTTTTTGCAAGGGGTGACCCTAATACTGACAGGGGTAGTTTATTTCTTTTCACAGCTTTCACAAGTTAATTTTTTAATAATATCGTCTTGAATTTTAATAATCATTGCTTCTAATTGATCATTTCTTTTTTCCATTTGATCCGCGGTAGCTTGTAATGATTCATTTTTATTTTTTAATTGTTCAACCTCTTCGGGATTTTTACCTATGATTGTATATATAACCACAGACATTGAACCCACCATCATTCCCACGATACTTACAAATACATCTTTGTTAACTGGTGGTATTTGATTAAATGATAAAAATAATAATAAGAATATAATTAATAAAAATATTCCCGCTGCACCAGCATAATGTCTTAAATCTTTTGCTCCTCTTGAACTCATTTTAAAAACGTTTTTTTAATATAGTTAAACACTCTTTTTATTTTAGTAATTATTTTGTCAATAAAATCTGGAATAAAATTTCTATTACTATCTTTAATTTTTCTAGAATGGTATCCTATTGTAATTAATAAAAGTAATGTTAAAATAGTAAGTATTATTATTAAATATGTCATAATTAATTTCTTTTTCTTGTTCTAGTTCTTGTTCGTGTACGTGTTCTGCTTCTTGTTCCTTTAGATTTCTTTTTCTTTTTTTCTTGCATTCCTAATTCCCAATCTTTCCAACCAGCTAATAGTGCAATTCTTTGCCATGTATCTGTTTCTTCTGCTAAAGCATTTTGTATGTTATCTGCTTTTTGTATAGCTCTATCAAGTGGTAAATTAATAAATGCTGATGTTAATTTACCTATAGCTTCATTAGCTGGATTATCAAAACTTAATCCTTTTTCATTTATTTCTTTTTTATTCCATGAATAAATTCTACCCGCAGATCGCAGTTTAGAAATTTTAGAGGATATAGGTGGTGATATATCTAATAATTTTAATGCCGCATCTTCATATTTAGGGCTTTTCTTTTTAGATTGCTCTACAATTTTTAATCCTATATTTTTTACAACAGAAACTGCTGCTCCGGCAAATCCAATACCTCTTAAAAAACTATCAAGCATGCTATTAGCACCTTTTATATATTTATCAGATTCTTTTTCTTCTTCTTCATCATCAAACAATGTTGCAAATAAAGCTTGCTGTAATGCTGTAAATATGATATTTTGTGCTACTCCGTAATAAATTATCTTTGAAATATTAGCTTTAGCATCACCACGTCTATTTTTAAGATCCAAAATAGCTTTTTTAGTTAATCTAGCATACTGAGCAGGTGTGTTTGCAAAAGCTAGTATCATGCGTCCTAATGGACCCGCTTGTTGCTGACTAATTCTATCAGGCCTACTTGATTGTTGTGATTCTTCAGCTGCTTCACTAAAATCAATCATCGCTTGTTTTTCTGCTTCAGCTTTTGGCATGCCTTCTTTCATTAATGATTTAATTCTATTTCTATAGAATGTTGAACCACCTGATGCAATAGCAAAACTATCTGCAATTTGTGTAGGCAAAAATCCTAATTTAAGTAAACCACTTATAACTCCTCTAGCTTTATTTGAATCATTTGCAGCCATTTCAGCAATATCAGTTTCATTTACATTTATTTTTAAACCGCCTCTTCTGTCTTTTAAAAAGTCAGAATTCATTAGTTTTGCAAAATCAGACCAATATTGTTTTTGATTAGCAAATGCACTTGCTGCAGCTAATAAATTATTATCAGACCAATTAATAAAGTTAATTGATGATATTGTTTGAAGTACAGCTGATCTTGTATTAAAAAACATAATAGCACCTACAGAATTTGAAATCCAATTAGTAAGTCTAGTAGTAAGAGCATCTCCACCATAAGATCTATTACGACCAGTTTCCATACGTTTAAGTATGTTTTCTAATGCAATTCTATATGGTTTACCATAAATTGCTTGAAGTTTATTTAAATTTTCATTACTAAAAATAGCATCAACATTACTTTGCCAATCTTCTAAATATTGTTTTCTTTTGATTGTATTTAATGAAGCTAATATATCCTGGTCAATTGAACCAGAAGTCCAACCAGCTGTTGGTGTTGCTAATCCATCTGGTTGCATAGCTAATAATTGATCTCCAAAATCTTTTAATTTTTTGTTTTTTTCAACGTATTTAATTAGTTTATCAGCATTTTTTAATTCTAAACCGGGTATTTCAATGCCATCTTTATTCCACATATATACACGGACAGCTTGTTCTCTAGTAAATTCTTCACCTTCAATTTTTTTACGTAAATTTTTAGGAGCTATTTTAAATGTTTTAGCAATAGCTTTATATCTAGCGGTTAACGCAACACGCTCTTTAGCTATTTCTCCCATTGCTTTAGCATAAGGATTTAATAAAGATTTTTTATAAAAATCCATTTGTTTATCACCTTTTTTACCTTTTCCTAGAGTAGCATATAATAAACCAACAAAATCTTCAGCAGAAGGTGGGATAAAAAATTTAAATCTTCCTTTTTTCGCACCAGCCGCATTAGCTGTTGCTTGATCATATACTTTATCTGCAGAAATACCTGTTTTGTCTTCAAGTATTTTATTAAAATCTTCTGAAAGTGATTTAGAAAATTTAATTGTATTTGCACTTTTTATTGTGTAACTTTTAAGTTTACTTTGATTTACTATAGGTTGTCCTTTTGAATCAATAAGAAAAGCACTATCTGCTATTAATTGTCTTATTTCTAATGGAATATTAGCAGAATTCGAATTAAAATTAAAAGGATTTTTAACTTCTTCTCCATTTTTTAAAGCTTTAAAATTTTCTATATTAAATTCAGCTTTGCGAAGTGCGTCTTGCATTAAATCTTGACCTAAAATAAATTTTACTCCATTAAATTCTCTAATTATTAATTTGTTTTTGCTATCTATAAAAACTTTATATATGTTTTTACCACTTTTAAATGTGTGTGTACCTTTATTTATATATTTATCTACTGCTCTATTTGATGTTACCTCTTTTTGTGATTTTAAAAAATTTGTTTTTGATACTATTTCCCAAGGGAGTATTGAATTAAATTCTGAATTTGGATCCGGATAATAATCTTCAATATCCATTTCAGCAATTCCATTTGGAACTATTTTATAAAATGTCATATCAAATTTAGCATTTTCATCTTCATCAAGCCACTTTTGATATAATCCGTTTTTTATATTATTGTTAAATATTTCTTGTTTATCAGAAGCATATTTATAAAATGTAGTAAGTTCTTTATTTTTATTATATAATTCATAATTATTTGATTCTTTTGAACCTTTTATATAACCTTCAAACTTACTATTAACATTATTTGCGTTATTTAGTGATGAATTTAAAACAAGTGAATCAGTATCTAATGATCTAATTTCCCTAAGTCCTTGTTTGTTTTTTGGTAATTTATAAATTAAATTATCTGTTGGTTGGTCCATGCGGTCCCACCATTGATTATTAGCCTTAAAAGCTAATAGCTTACCATCTTTAAAAGCTATTTCTTTACCACTTCCATAGCTTTTCCAATACTTAAATGCTTCATCTAAATTTCCATCTATACTAGCAGCAATACACCAAGGATTAGCTTTTTCACCCCAATTAGAATCAATTATTTTTCTAACATCTAGTTGAGCTTGTTTAGTATTTATAACTTCATAAACATCTATTCCATCTTTAAATCTTCTTTTATCTAAAAAAGTTTTGTTTAAAAATTTATCTGGATTAATTCTTTTAGGTTTAATTACTCCTGAAAACTTTTCTAATAATTCATTAGGATTTTTAAAACTAAAAGGATCTAATTTTTTATTAGCAGCAATTTTAATAGCATCTTCAACTTTATATCCATCTTCAGGTAAAATTAAATAACCATTACCCATGTAAAATAAAGCTAGTTTTTCATATTTACTTTTTTTGTTTTTGGGTACATCTAGTTTATTAACCCAATCAAATAAATTATCAACTTGTTTAGGTATATCTTTTAATTCTGGTCTTTTAGCTTTTAATATATTTTCGTAATTTTTTCTAGAAGTTTTAGAATATTTAATAGACAATAATGAATCATGATTACCAATAATACTAAGGCCATTATTTAATGATTTAGAAAATTTAAAATCTATTGGTCTATCAATAATTCTACTAACTTCTTCAGTTTTTTGTTCTTTATCTAAAAATTCTCTTTTTTCTGCAACTTCAGGTTTTTGTATAACCTCCATTGTAGCATCTAAAGCTATTTCATCTGCAAGTAATTGTGATAACGATGTTTTACGTGAGTTTGCTAAATTAGCATATACGCTAGGCCCAGTAAAGTAATCAATAAACTCTTGTTTAGTTATTTCAGATTTTGGTTTAAATACTTTTTTACCTATTTGTGTTTTTTCTCTTAATTGTTTACCTTCTTCATTTATAACTTCTTCAGTAAATAAACCAGAAAACTTTTTATTAAGTGTTTGTTGAGGAATAGCTTTAAATATTTTTTCAAAATTATCATCTAAGTATTGCTTATATGCAACACCAGTACCTAATAAATTTTTAAATGTTTTAGTTAAATCATTTCTAAAACTTTTTGTTAAAGCTGCTTTAAATTTTTTACTATCAACAGGCGGTAATTTAGTACCAAATGTTTTCTTAACTGAATCACGTACTTCCTGTACTGCTGCTTCATTTAAATTTATTTCTCTTCTTAAACTTTTACGTGCATCTTTAGATTCTTTATCTTGTGACTGTGTTACAATATCATCTGTAACTTCTGTTGCTGCAACACCTCTAGCTTCTGTAACATCTTCTGTAAACTTTTCACCTAATATACGACGTGAAGCTTCTATAGCTCTAGCTGGTAAATATTTGTTTATATAAGCGGCTAATGGCACACCTGAATCTGGTTTATATGCTCTAATTAAATCTAATATTCCTCTTTGACCTATTTCAATTTCACTTTCTAAAAGTTCTTTATCAAAATTAGGAGCATCTCTTCTTTTTTGTACTATTTTATTTGTTATAGGTTTGAATAAATTAATTATTTCAAGAGCACTATCTACACCTTTTGCATCGTATAATTCTTGAACTTTGTCAGATGCAATATCAGCTTTAGATTCTTTTACAATACTTTCAGCTTCTTTTATTGCTTTAAGCAAATCAAACAGACCACGTTCACCTGTTTCATCTTCTTTAACAGTTTGTGGTTCAATTTCATTAACAGTTTCTGCTTCTGTTTCTGTTAACTTACCTGTTGCTTTTGTTTCTGTTAATGCTATTTGAGATTTACTTAATTTACCTTCTGAAATATTTTTATTGTAATCCTTAACAAAATTATATACATCTCTACCAGTATTAAATTTAACTTTAACACCAGCAGCTTGAAGAGTTCTTCTTATTACATCACCTATTTTAGTAAATATATTTTCATTAAAAGTAATATCACCCGTAGCTAATGCATCAGAAAATAAAGTTATAGCTTCTTCTGCTTGTTCTTCAGCAGATTTGTTTTTATATTGATTTAATCTTTGAGCGTATTTACTATCCTTAACTTGATTAACATCAATTTTATTTAAATATTTACTAAGAGCATTTCCTAAATTAAGCTGAGCTTCGGGATTACCTTTAACGGTTTTGTAAAGCAACGCATGTAAAACTTCATGGAAAGGAGCTGTAACTGCTTGGTCTTTTTTAGCTATTTCTTTATTTATTACAATAGTTTGTTTACCTGTATTACGATTTTGTATAATAAATGCTTGCTGTTCAGAAGCTTTTTGACTTACTTTGCCTGGTATGTTTTGCTGTAAAAATTCATTTATAGCTGCAGCATTTTCAAAAGATTCAACATTTATATCAGATATTTCTGAAACAGCTTGTGTTGCTTTTTCAATGTTTTTTTCAAGCATAATATTATTAATCCTATTTTGAGAATCTTCATATGCTGTTTTAAATCCTTTTAAAGCTGTATTATATTGTTTTCTATTAATCTTACCTTCATCAAATTCTTCATTTAACTTTTGAACTTTTGAAATTTGTGTATTAGCTAAATCTCCTAAATTATTTATTTCATCAATTTGTGTATCAGATAGTTTATTTATTTTATCATTATTTTCTGTTACACGAGTAGTTATTTTAGCTTTAACTTCGTCTATTTGATTTTGTATACCTTCTTTTACTGTTGGTGATCTTGAAAGATTATATTGTTTATTTAAAACAGTAAGTTCTTCAAGTTCTTGATTTATTGCTTTAACGTCCGAAGGTGGTCTTGAATTACTACTAGCTAACAATCTAGCTCCTTTCATACCTGCACCTCCAAAAGCTCCTTGTAATCCGCTTTCAAATCCTTGTTGTGAAAATACAGCATTAACAAATTCTCCAGCAGCCTCTTTTTGACTACCAGTTTCACCTAATTTTTTATTATATTCTTCAGCACCATATTGGAACATTTCAGTTCCAGCTTCAACTCTTGCGGCTCCTAAAACCGCTAATCCTTTAGCACCAAATTGTCTTCCAATAATAGTTTTAGATATTGATTTAGCAGCTTCTTTTTTTAACGGAGCAATCATTTTACCAAGACCAGTATTTTCAGCAAAAGCTTGGAAGTATGCAATACCCATAGGTTTAGCTGTATCTGCTTCGTCATCTTGTATAAGTTGTTCTAATGATTTTCCTTTTCTTTTAGCTAATCCTTTATTGTATTCTATATAATTATCTGCTGCATAGTCCATGAAATATCCAGCCCCTGCAGTTAAAACACCATAAGCTGCTGATCCTACTGTATTTAAAAAAGCACTTGCTATTGCAGCTCCTCCTTTTAAAAACTCACCTTCTTTAAAGCTTTCAATAATTTCAAGAGTAGGTTTACGTAATTGTTTTTCTTTTTCTCTTTCTGGTATTTTTTCTAAAATTTCTTCAGTACCTAATCCTTCTGTAATAAATTTATTGTCTTTATTTTCTTTAATAAATTCTTCTACATTTTCTTCACCAAAAACAGAGTTAGCTATAGCAGCACTTGCAATATCTAAAGCAGCTGAATCTCCTGTCCAAAAATCAGCAACTCTTCCAAAGTCTGTTCCAATATTATATAATGAATTTTTTATAGATTCAAAACCAGATACTTCAGCTGACGGTAAATCCGAAGAAACGGTTTCCGAAACTAATTCCGTATCTGCGCTTACGGGTGCTACAGTTTCCTCCACAACCGCACCCGGTGCTGTGGGAGTTTGCTTTCCCAATTCTTGGGATTCATAATATTTTATAACAGCTGCAATATTTTCTTCAGATTCACCTGCATCAATCATGCGCTGAACAATAGCTTCTATTTCATTCATATTAAACTATTTTATTTTGTTGTATATTTTTGTAATAAATCAGCTGCATTCATTTCATCTTGAGTTGGCGGAGTAAAGCCGCCTTGTATTGTTAATGCGTTTAATAAATCATCTGCAACGCTTTTAGCGGTTGGCACATCATAACCAGAAGCAATTAATAATTCTCTATAAAAATCTTTTTTACTAATTGGTTTATTAATATCTAATTCTATTCTTGAAGTTTTTGGAGCTCCTTTTAAATTAATATCATAACCTACAAATTTATCGTCTTCGTCTCTAGCTGTTTTAACATTAAAGCCCATGCGATTTAAAGTTGATTCAAGAGCAGTATCATTTTCTTTAATTTCTAAATTGCCTATAGTTTGTATTACATTACTTTGAGGTGCTCTAGGAAAATTAAATACATTACCTTCTGCTAATATATCATTAGCCATTTTGCCGGCAGTTATTTCTTTTTTACTAGGTTTAGATGCTTTTGTAGGCTTTGGTGGAACAATTAATTGTCTTTTAGTAGTTGCAAGAGCAAAATCACCTTCAATTTGAATTACATCTTTTTGAGATGCAATATCATTTAATAAAAGTTCAGTATAAGCTTTTCTTACACCTTCTTCATTATCTGTTAACGGAACTTCAGTTGATTGATTTAATTGATTTTTCCAAACATTTCTTTTTTGTTGATTGTCTAAACCATAATAAGCAGCAACTTGTCCATCTAATGTTGCAGATGAAGCATCAACAATAGCCTCTTTATTTATTGTTTTATATAGTTGTTTATATTTATCTCCACCAATTGTTGTTGTAATACTTTCTTCTGTATTTAAAAATTGTTCTTTATAACCACCTTGATCATTAAGTATTTGTTTGTCTACGTCTTTTAAAAACTCTGTTTTAGTATCAGGTATATCGTATAATAAACTATTGCCAGATTGCAAATATTTTACTGAATTTAAACTTCGTATTAAGGATCCATCTTCACGGTAAGCCATCATGTCCATAGAACCATCTTCTAATTGGATCATTCTAACTGTTCCTCCGGGTTGTCTACCACTTGCTACTTGTATAAATTCTTGATTTATTAATCTTTCTTGCTCATTTTCTCCAGCAATACCTTTAGTATATCCTAACTCGTTTTTGTTTTGTATACTTAAATAATTTTGGCCATCAGCTTGCATAGAACCTACGAAAGCTTCTGCATCTATTAGTGTTGTATAAGAATTTTGTAATAATTTATTATAATATGCTCTGTTTTGAGGATTTGTTTCAGTAAGCAAAGCTATTTTAGCATCTCCATATTGTTTTATAGCGTTATCAGCTATTGGTCGTAATTCATCTGATAGTTGGTATTTTTTTGTTTGCTGTTGAAAATTAGCATTCATTTTAGCTTTTTCAAGATCAACTCTATTAAATAAATCTTGTTCTTTTTTTAAAGCTGCTTCTTGCTCTTTAAGTAATTTTTCTTGTTTTTTAGCATACATTTCAATGCCTCTAGCCGCTTGCTTCCCAACTTGTTCTAAACCTGCTGCATATATCTGACCTGCTTTACTAGGCTGTACTATTTGTGGATTTCTATAACTCATAATTTATTTTTTATAATCTTAACTTGGTTTACCACTTCCACCAGGACCAGGAACAGATCCGCCTTGGTAATTACCCGCAACTGAAGCTCCTATATTTCCTAAAGAACTCATACCACCAGATATTATAGAAGCTTGATCTGCTCTTGCTTGATTAATATTTGCTTGGCTTTGAGCTTGTTGGCCTGCTAGTCTATCTAATTGTGTTTGTTCTCTTATTTCTTTTTGACCAAACATAAATTGTTGCCCAGCAACATCAGCTGATTGCATTCTTTGAGCTTCACTTAATTGAGCACCTTGAACTCTTCGAGCTTCACTTAATTTAACTTGTTGTAATTGTGCTTCTCCTTGTGCTTTTAATCTTTCATTACTTAATTCTTGTTTTTCAATATCTGCAGAAACTTGTTTTTTACTTTGTAATGCCGCTTGAGCTAAAGCAGTTGCACCACCAGCACTAGCACCAGTTGCCCTTAAAGTATCTAATGTATTAGCTAATGCTAAATCTGATTGCTCCATTTGTATTTCAGCAGCACCAGTAGCAACACCTAAATCACCATAAGGATTAGACATCATTCCACTAAGATCGGTAGCCATTGAACTAAGATCTTTTACATTAGCATAAGGATTAATAATAGGTTGCCTTTTACTTTCTAAAGCATTCATTTTTCTACCTATTCTTTCTTTTTCTTTTTCTTCTGCTTTACGCTGTTTTTTAGCTCCAACAGCGCCAATAATAGTACCACCTAATGAAACTGCCGCTGAAGCGATGCCAACTATTAACATACTCATAATTTACTTGTTTTAAATTTAAATTCTTCATAACTAGATGAAGCTAATATTTTTTCTAATTCCTCAATGTTTTTAATATTATTAGGATTTTTATGTACCGTTACAAATGTGCTATTAGTATGGGCATATATTACTCTTTGATCACCAGCTTTAGATTTTTTATAAAAAGGTGCTGAATATTTTATTATTTTATCATTTGTTTTAATAGATACAGTGCCTTCAGTTAAAAACCATGCATGATCAAATGTGTGTATTGCACCTAGTACAATGCCTCCAGCGTGCATTTTCATTTCTCTTAAATAAATTTGATCTGCAAAAGTATGTTTAACAGGAAAAGCATCATGAGTTGCTATTTTACCATTATTATGTACTAAAACAATATCGTCATTTAATTTTTCTATTTCCATTAATAAGATGATTCTATATAATCCGAAGATACAGCAAATAATTCTTTTGCACCTCCAGGATCAGTAACAGAATCAGTAGATACTTTAACTGTTGCAAAATAGCCTTTAATACCTGTAACGGCATTTCCAAATATTACTTCACCTGCTGCAGCTACACTATTGTTTACTAAATTAGCTTTGTATTTGTTTTCCATACGTACAAATCCGGCATAATTAATTGGCGGAGTTAATACATTAGGAAATTGATTGCCATAATTATCATAAGCACCCTCATTATAACTATATACTTTTGTAGTTACATCTTGATTTATAGCAGATACAGCTATAGGATTACCAACTTTTTGTAAATCTGATTTAAAACTATCAACTTGCCATCCATTATCACCTTCATAATTAACTGTTTTAAAGACTTTTGATAAGCTTACTTGAGGATTAAATACAAACTCTATAGAAGATGAGCTGGTAGCACCATAAAACGTTCCATGGCTTACATCAGGGCTGTAATGAATATATAATGCTGCATCGTTAAAAGTATAAAAGTTATTTTTTAAACTTGTTCCTAATGTTGGCTTATATGTATAAAAACTTTCCCATCCTTTTACATCTTCATTAAATGATAATGTATGATATGTAGGGTTAGGTGCTGGTGCCTTATTCATATCTGGTTGTAATGATAATACATATTGTTTATTGTAAATATCCCACATACCCATTGCTTTACCACTTGTAGTTGTACTATTTAATGAGCTTAAGTTATCTCTAAAAAAATCATACATCCCATATTTAGATATTTCTGATATACCATCAACTGACAATCTTAGTACAGCATTTCTTTCTTTATCAGTAAAATATTTTCTATAGCCATATACTGCAAAACTTTCTGGGTTTTTACTTATACCAAAGTTTCCAGCAAAAGCTTGTATTTGACCAATTACATTAGGCCCAGTAGTTACAGTAGCATTACCTTCAGCTGAATAGATTGCATCTTTATCAATTAAAGCTCTATTAACTTTATTTTCTTGAAATATAACAAGATTTGTATCTTCTGCATATAACTTTTGTATTGAACCATTAGCTGGATCAACAGACTTAGTAATGTCTTCACCAACTGAAAATACATTTGTATCATTAATACCTGTTCTTGAATTAAATATTCCTGAATATATTAATGAATTTTGTTTGTGTATAGCATTTGGTTCAGATTCAACTAAATAGGCACGTACTCCATAGTCTACATTAGTATTATTATAACCACCACGTATTCTAGCTTCTTCAATAAACCATGATTTTGATTGATTTGCTGTAGCATCTTGTGGTATAGCTTTAGCTGAACCATTAATACCATTCCAAATAACATTATCGCCGCTTGCATCTACAACTTTTCTTAATATAAAGCTGTTAAAATATTTAACTTCTACTACTGCTGCCATATTTTATTATTACTTATTTATTATATTAATTACTGACCAGTTTCTGAAGGTGTTGCAGTCCTAGTTAATTTTTCTCCAGTAGCATTAAATTGTGCCGCCCATCTTCTATCTTGATCAGTATAAGCAAAATTATTTGTAATTGGTTGGCCTTCTCCTTTTACCCATGAATTCCATGTTCCATCTCTACCTGTTTTAGTATTACTAAATGCAGGAATATAAGTATGCCATTTGCCTGATGATTGACTAGTTGGTGTCCATTTTGTTGATAATGCTGAATCTGTATAAAATTGAGTAACATATTTACAATGCCATTCTTTTGCAAATACTGACACTGATGGAGTTGAATTTTTTAATGAGTTAATACTTGCACTATCGCCACTTGATGAAACTTTATATTCAAAAAATGTTGGTGATGATGAAGAGCAAGTAGGATAATCTTTAGGATAATAAAAATCTCCATATTTTACTGTTATTTTATAACGATTACCATTATAAAAAACAGATGTTGTTTCAGGGCATCTTACGTTTGTTGAAGATGGATTTAAAATATTTAAATTTACGGTAACTACCCCTTCAGCAGCATTTTGACCAACATAATTTCCATTATAATATTGAGCTTGTCCCCAAGGATAACCAACTATAAGTCTATAATCTCCAAATTTATCTGATTCTTGTTTATATCCTTGATCTTTACCAATTGCAAAAGTTCTATTTGCTTTTCCAAATAATCTAGTATAATTAGGAGTGGGAGATCCAGCTGCATAGTATTGGGTCATAACTGACATTACATCCGTAGTGTCAATTCCATTTACAAAATTATTTCCTAAAACAGGAGTTGCAGTTGTAGATTGATTTATAACACCTTCTTTATTTATTGTATTAGAACTTGTATCTGAAGAAAATATATTAAAACCAGAATTTACAGAACTAGCTTCATAATTTACTTCTTGAGCACCTCCAAAAAATATTTGTTTATTTTCTATATCAGTTGCTCTTACCCAAGGACTTGCAGCATTAGGGCGATATTGTAAATAGCAAGGCCAAGTTACATAAGGACCTTGTGACCAATCTGTTCCGGATGCAGGTAAACCAATATTATTTCCAGATAATTGAAAAGCACTATATTGTTCTAATTGAAAATCAACACTTATATATGCAGTACCTTGTGTTAGATTACTTGCAGATTGATTACTATTATAAATAATATTATTATTTTTATTAGTTATAACGGGTGGTTGAGATTGTAATGTATGACAATTAGAATTTGTTACAGTAACAGCAACTTCTGTTGGTGAAGCTAAATTATCATTTAATTGTAATGCAGTTATAGGTTGTCTTAAATTATCTATTATAGGACTTTGTTGAGCTGCATTGGTTACATCAGATACCCAATAAAAACCTTGACTTATTGCCCCTAAACCGCCCGTAATACTTTTGCAATCAGCAAAAGCTCCATTAGCAGGCTCAGCTCCAACTGTGGTATTTATTGCACATGTTGTACTTAACGCACCATTAGCTGATCCTCCATCTGCATCAGTTAATGTAACTGTTCCAGAAAAAGATCCTGTAGCAGTTCCTGTTAAATCTTGTAATACACCCGTAGATGAATCAATTGTTATAGGTGACGTTGCGTCATCATTAACTAAGCTCCATACTAAACCTTGACTTGTGTAACTTCCACTTGTATTTGAGCCATTATTTCCTGTAAATGTAAATATGTTTTGTGTTCCTGGAACAACAGCTATAGTTGAAGGGCAGTTAGTTATTTGAGGTGTAGCATTTGCTAAGCTAGCTTGGTAATCTATTATTGTAGAAGAAGCATTACCTAAATCTTGAACATTAAAATTAAATGTAAAATTATTTTGATTAGGATCCGAGTTAAAAAAGAAATATGCCGAAGTTTGTAACACATAAGAATCTTGCGAATATGTTGCTCCATTTGGAGTTGTAGCTCCTCCAGCTGTTTTAATTATTATTATTCCAGTTCTATTAGCCCCAGTTCCGTCTACTATAGTATTTATATCAACTTGAGAAGTTGGTATAGGGTTATCAGTTAAATCTAATGGCCAAAAATCATTTGTAATTGTTGTACCTATTGCATTTGCTTCAGATTGAGCATAAGTAATAATGCTAAATCCTGTTGGATTTTGATTACCTGTATTAATTGCTAAATTTAAATCAGATATAAGACCTGTTGTAGATGTTTCCCAATAAATATCTAACAGTGATAACACAGGACTTGTTTCGTATATACCTAAAAGTATATTATAATTGCCTGAAGCATGTATATCCGCGCCTATAGGGTTAATAGAATTTCCTTGTGTTGATCTTGCTAATAAAGGATTAGATTTAGATTGATAAATATCTGAATAATCTGTTGTTGTTCCTAATATATCATTTTGTTCTCCAATAGTTGATACTGTATCAGATGATTGACCAGGATAATATTGTTCATTAAAAGCTGGAATATTAGTTGAAGCATCAGGAGTAACTCTTCCAAACAACTGTACAGAACTTCTAAATTGTTTTTGTTCTGGCCCAACTTCGCTTAAATCACGTGGTACTTTATTTATATTATCATTTAAAAGAGTTATATAAGAAACAGTATTTTTAGGATCATCTAATAAACCTCCAGGATCTTGATTTAAAATACCAGGTAAATAAACATTATAATAATCTTGTTCTGTTTGTTTTACAACAATTTTATATGAATACCATCCAAGTGGATTATAACTAGCTGATCCAGTATTTCCATTATATAATCCCGCACCACCACCAGTAATTTCGCTTGTAAATAAAACTTTTAATGAATCCCCTGGCCAAGTAGCAGGTAAATTATTACTTGATGTTTTATAAGGATGGTAATATGTAGATCCTTTAAATACGCTACCGCTTTCAGTAACGTCGTCTGCTGTTACAGAAGATAAAATTACAGAAGATGTTCTTCCAAATTTATCAGATAAAACAATACCAATTTGATAATTTCTATTTTGTTTTAAAGTATGCATAGGATATTCAGTAATACTTGTATCCCATTGTGTTTCATTCGTTCCTGAAACATTAAATGCGGATTTATTAGATGCATTTACTGAATACTCTATATTAGCAGGTGGAGTATGTTTATCTTGAAAATTACTATATACAACTCTATTGCTAATAATTTCTTGACCAAAAGCTTTTACAGGTACTTTATCATATACTCTGATTAAATCTGCATTTGGTAATGTTTTAAAAGGTTTTCTGGCTTGATAATTATATTGAACAATGTCTGTAGTATTAGACACAAAATCTGCAGTTTGTATATCAATAGTATCTATAACTTTTATTGTAGTTCCATCGGATTCTTTATATAAAATTTCAATTTCATTTACTTTAAAGCTATCGTTTAATTGATTTGCATTAGAAGGTAGTGGAATTTGTAACAAAATATTATCTGCTTTATTTTCCATAAAATCTACTATTGTACTTCTATAAGCTGAATTTTCATCTTTAGAATTACCAGTAGGGGTAGTATTATTTAAAAAATATCCATCTTGATCTGGTATAAAAGCAGGTTGAGTAAACGGTGCAATTAATGAATATTCATTATCATCAAATTTAAATCTATAACTAAATCTTACAAATTTATCATTTAAATAATTTGGATCTCCAGGATAATTAGCTGCATAATATGGATTTGGTGTGCCATTTGGTAAATTTTGGCTAGTTCTATCATACATAGCTGTTTCATAAATGCCTGTATTTGCACCTGTTTCTTTGTAAAGTTGTATAGGCTCAAATGGATTATATTTAGCAACTGATATTTGTTCTTCTTTAGTGTAATAAGTAGGTGTTGTGGCTGGAGGTATAGGTGCTGCAGAAGCAATATTTATTTTACGGGGTTGATTTCTATTATCTGTAAAAAATAAAAAGTTTTCTAAAACATTTACACCAATAATTAAATTAGTTGTAGCAAAATTTAAAAATGCACCTTGTAATAAAGGAGTAGCTGTATTTGAATTTACATTATAAGAATAAACAAAATTACTTGCGGTAGGATTAAAAGCATTAGGATTAGTTGAAGGTGGAACATAATTTGTTAAAAAAACATAAATTACCTCATTAGTAACATCCGTAAATTGTCCTATAGTAGTCAGATTAGGTGCGCCTGTTAATGCTGCAAAATCTAAAAGTAATTTATTACCTCTTACATTTTGTAAGGCCCCAACGTCAGCTCCTTCGGATCTACTAACTTGTATATTAATTCCTTCTCTATATTCACCTGATGGTAGCAATCTAGCATCAAGATCTTTATTCATTTTGGATTTAATAAAAGCATTTTTTACTTCAGCCATTTAATTTTAGTGTTTAATCCACTTGGATTTATTAGTCATTACTTGAGTAAATTCTTCTAATTTAATATTAGATAATCTAATTTTAGCATTTCTTAATTTAGCGCTTCGTTCACGCTTTAATCTGTTAATTACATATTCAGGTATATTAATGCGGCTAGCTAATATAGCATGACTAATATGAGCATATAATGCTTCTTCAGCCATTTTAGGTACTTTCATTGTCGCATCATAAGCAACACCATCTGATATATACTCTAAAATTATTAATGCTCCATTTAAATCACTTGAAAAAGACATCTTACCCATTCTTTCGTCTATTGTAAACCATCCATTAACTTGCGTTAATTCTGGGTCTAACCCATAACGTTGTCCATAAAATCCTCCATAACCCCAATCAAAATTCCATATATCTAATGGTGCTAATCCATTATTAATATCTTCAGTTGTAATACCTCCACTTAATAATCTTGGGTTTGCTTTATCCCATCTTTCATTAGTTTGAGATGAACCCTCAAGTCCTTGATCATAAGAACCAGAGGTTTGTATACCATCATTGTCTTGTAAAGGTGTACTATAAGGTCTTGTTGTTAAAGTTGTAGGATATATAGGATGTTTAACTCCTAATCTATCAATCCATGAACAACCCACATAATTAATATAATCTTGTGGCAAAGGAACTGAAAGGGTAGGCGGAACTGTCATTTCTGAAGAATGAATACTTTTTAAAGTATCATAGCTAAATTCTTGTAATCCTCTTTTAGCATGAAACAATACATCTGTTCTTTTAACACTTGGTATTAACTTTCCAGCACCTACATATGCAATCATAAAATTATTAATTACATCATTCATAGATGTATATTGATAACTTCCATAATTTTCTTGAGTTGTTTTTCCAAAAGCATCTCTATTGCCATATTCGCCACCGGTTTGAGTTTTTAATTGTACAACAATAAAACTACCAGTTACTAAAGCATTTGCAAAAGTTATTGTATTTTGAAAAATACTATATTCTTGTATATACTCTACAAAACTACCGGGCAACCCAGTTAAACTTGTATAAAGAACAAAATTATTTAATCCAAATTTTGAATCTGTAGGTGAAAAATTACCATATACTAAATTAGTATTAAAAGTTGTAGTAAAAGATAATTGATTAGCTGCAACCTTAAAGCTTTGAGCACCTTCGTAATATTGTCTATTTGTTTCGGTTATTAAACCACCGTCAACTTCTGCCATAATTTATTAGCTTTTTTTATTTATTTCGTCCATTTGAACTTGTTGAGTTGCTGCTTGAATAATTTGTGGATCTCTAATAACTATTCCTGCATATATTAATATTCTTAATATCACTTCTGTTTGCTCAGAATCTTGCAATTCAAAATTTATTGATCCAGTTGGTTGTGTTGCCGCATTAAAAGGAGTTGAATTATATATATATTGGCCTAAACCTCCTACATCAAATCCCCATATAACGTCTTTAGGCTTTCTTATAAAATCAACAGTTATTTTAGAAACTATTTCAGTTGGTTTTACAAAAAGTTTATTATTTTCATATAAATAAACAGGCCAAGAAGTAGACGGCTTTGTTAATTGTGATTTATTAATATAATAAAAATCACCTCTTTGAAGTCTTTGAAGTTCAACTTCATCATTATATAATACAGTGCCTAATCTATAAAATGTTATGGTGTCACCAAAACCATCAGTTGTAGGTAATGTAAAATATGGAGTTGCTGGATTCGTTGTTGAATCATACGTAGCATTTCCAAATGTTTTAAAAATAGATATTTTTTCATCTAAATTTGTTATTCTATCTGAATAATCTGTATCGGCTTGTGGAACACGTATTTGCTGATTTAAATCTTCAAAATACTTTTCAAATATTTCAAGCTGAACCTGATTACCAATATTGTTAAATTCTTGAGGTGTCATATAACCTCTTTGTTCTTTATTTAATATTAATAAAACGGTTTGATATACGGTGTTTACGTTTATAGCCATTATTTTTTATTATTTTAATATAGGAGGATAATTTTTATATCCCCCTTATATTAATATTACATGTTATTTTAATTTTTTCTCAATAGATTTAAATACCTCAGTACCCTCATCTGTTTTGAAAAAAGCCGCCATTGCTGAATATGGATTTTCATCAAATGGAACGGTCATTAATTTTTTATCGTTTGAAGCCCAAGAAAATGTTCTTTGATCTTGTGATAATTTTATAATACCTGATTCCTGTGCTACAATTGCAATATTACGTAGCTCAACATTATCATCAGCAGCTAAATCTAAAAATAAATCTGGTTTACGTTTAGCAAACAATAATAGATCTCTTCTTATTTCTTTTGAGCTCATTGTGGTTACTTGAGAACCTACTTCAACTCTTAAGATTGCTTCTGCATGATCTATATCAATATTCTTAGCAGCATTTAACGCATCAATTTGCATTTCTAAATCATCTAATTCATCTTTAGCTTCTTCTATTGCATCAAATTCTGTATATGCAACATTTAACTTTGGATGATATAATGACAATAATTTTTGCAAATTTTGTTTTTCTTTTGAAACTGTTAATGTTCCGTCTTTAAAAATAATATGCCCTAATGTTGCTTCACCTTTTTGCTCCGCAGCAAATGGAGAAGTTTGATTAGTTGCATATCTTAGTTCCTTTTGTTCATTAGTTTTAGAATCAAACCATAGTAATGGAACTTTAGTTGTATGACGAGAAGGTATTGTTAATGTTAAAGGACTTTTATTTCCTGTTAAATAATAATTTCTGTCTTTAATTTCCCACTGTGGTTTAGTGGATTTTTTAATTGTTTCTTTTACCACTGGTGCTTCCTGTTCAATTACTGGAGCATCAATATTTTTAGCTTTTTTAGCCATGATATAATATAATTTAAAAGTTAATATAAAAAATTACCCAAGGGGCTTGCGCCCCCTGAATAATAATATGTATAATCTACTATTTAGTAAATAATACGAAGTTGTTTGCAGCCTGAACTACTAAACATCTTTCAGATAGGAAATGAACTTCCATCGCATCTAATGAAGATGTATATGCACCTCCAACAGATCCTGTTAACCAAGACTTCATTCTTCTATCATCCGCTTCAGATGCACGGTAACGTACATGTAAGAAAGGTCGTCTGATATTAGTTCCTAAGATTTGGTCATATACAGTTGATGTACCAGCTGGAACAAGGACACCATCAATAGGATTGTCTGCCATTGCACCTCTAGTAGAAGCATCATTTAAGTATTTCCAATCAGTTTTATAGAAATCATAAGAACCTCTACGGAAACCAGTAAATCCAAGATTTAATGCCATCTCTTCAGAGTTTTCAAATAATCCATAAGCTGTTCCTCCATTTGCACCAGCAGAAAGAGTAGCTAACATATCATCAAAATCTAAAGACGTAGAACGATTTAAGAAAAGCATGTTTTCTTCAATAGCTCCTTGAGTATCTAAATTTTTAAGGATATTGTCAAATGTACCTAATCCACCAGCAGCAACGAAGCCACTTACTACATTACCTCTATCTTGAATAGCTGCAAATAAACCTTGAGTACCACCATAAGCAATACCTGCAATTCCTGCAACACCAGAACCAGCTGCTGCTAATTCTCCTTCAACTACAGCCATTTCTAAGTAATCTTCAAAACGTAAACGAGTTTCTGATTCAGCTTTTAAATACCATAAGAATCCAGATGTTCCATCTTCAGTTGCTACTTCAACCCATCCTATTTGAGCAGTATCAGATCCATTGATCGCATACTTTTCTTTAATAATGATAGGAGAATTTTGAAACTGTGTAAAACTTGGAGTTACACTTTTAATATCATTGTCTGTAGTTCCTTTTCTATATTCAGAACCATAAACAAATATTTTTAATCCTGCTGTAGCCTGTGCAATCGTAGGAGCAACATTAGCTGATGTATACGATTTAACAGAAATACTAGCCACACCACCTGCTGTTACGCTTGCAACTACAAGAGCTTTAACTTCTGCTCCATTAGCTGGATTCATAATAACGATAGTTTGATTTACAGAAATAACATTTTCAACAAATGCTGCACCTGCACCACCTACAGCAAATGTAATATCATCTGCTACTGCAGCTGAGTGAGTACATCCATCATAAGCAATATGTAAACGGTTTTGCTCAGACCATACGATTTGGTCAGAAGTCATGGGCATTTCTGCACCAACCATTCTTAAGAAGCCAGATAATGTTCTGTTTCCATAACGCTCTACTTCTTGTTCATAAATTTCAGGAAGGTATTGTTGCGCGAAGTCATTGTTACCATCGGTGAAACTTAAATAATTTGTCTCTAAAAGCTGTTGCTTTTGAGACGGTTTAATTGACCCAAATACTGGGGCCACTGGAACTGTTGCCATAATTTTTAATTTTTAATTTTTAATTGAATCTTTTTTTCTTAATTGTTAATTTTGAAGAATCAAGTCCACTTATAGCTCTGACCTTAAGACCATTAACAAATACATTTCCGTCAGCAGTAGCTCTAGGCTCTGTGCTAACATTTTTGGATTTATCAATAACGTTCTTAACTGCATCAGCTTTTCCTTGTTCATAAAAATGATTTGCAATTTTATCTACATTAGATGCTGCATACATAGCTTTATGATAACCTTTAGTATCCACAACTTCACCTTTATCATTTAGGAACTTCCCAATAATATTGTTGATATTAGATTGATTATCAGCAACTTGATCTGTATTTTGAACTTTATATCTAAACTTTTTATCACCTACATTGAAATCAAAACCTTTGAAATCATTATTAAATAATTGTTTAGTATTAGATTTAAATTGTTCATGCTGCTGTTTAGCGACATCTTGTTCTTCATTATATCTGTTAAAAAAGTCTAAAGCTTTTTGTTGCTCTTGAGTAGCACCAGGTTTCAACTTGATTTCCTGATAGTATTTACTTTTAAGCTCATCCAAATAACTTTTGGCTTTTGCAACCTCTTCTTTGTACGCTAATTTCTTTTTACGTACATCTCGCTCATCATCTACGTCTTGATCATATTCAAATTCATCTTCCATAAGAAAGCTAATTTCTTCAAAATCTAAATGAGGACGAGTATTTTTATAATATTCTCTTAAAAGCGTTTTATCATTAACATTATTATAATCTGCATTTAGTCGAACATAATCTTCAATATTTCCACCAGTTTCTTTCATAAATGAAACTAAGCTTTCAATATTTTCGGGTAAAATTCTTTCGTCTTTTACCGCTTCTTTAATTTCTTCTTTAATTGTTTCTTGCTTGGTTTCTTCTTTGTCCCCAATTTCAACAATTTCTTCTAAGACTGTTTCTTCTTTAGAATCTTTGGCAGTAGTTTCGGGTTCATTGTTTCCTTCAACCACTTTTTTGCCATTTTCGGATGATTTGCGAACATCCACTTCATTTGTGCTTTGCTCCTGAACGGCATCTTCTTCTTTTTTTTCGTTAGGTACAATTACTTTTGTAACTGTTTCTTCTTTTTCAACTTTAGGTTCAACCAAATTTACTTTTGTAATTTCGTTTTTTTTCCCAAGCTTTTTCATTTTAGGTTTTTTCTTTATTTTGAAATCCCCCTCTTTAATTTCTGGTGTTGTTGACATAATATAATAGTATAAAATTGATTAATAAAAAATTATCTAGGATTAAATTGTTCTAATCCAAATCCGTCTAAGTTGTCATTTCCAGCGGATTCAAAATTCTTAGGTAATAAATCATTTTGTCTTTGATCTATTAACTCAGATTGTTGTGTTCCTTGTATTCGAACACGTTGATCTTTACGATCTTCAATTTCTTTTTCTTTATTTGTTTCAGATTTACCTTTAGCTTGAGCTAATTGAACCTGATAATTAAATTCCTCTGCCATAAGTTCTCTTTTAATTTGAGACTCTGTACGCATTCTTTCAATTTCAAATTGTGACTTAGCTTGTTCAATGCTAACTTTTTCAGCTGTAATAGCCTGCTGCTTTTGTACTTCTGCTAATGCGGCTGCTTCAGAAGCTTTTGCATTTGCGGCAGCTTGAGCATTTATATTAGCTAATTGCTGTGCTTCAACTGCTTCTTGTTTTTTCTTACGTTTAAATTTAAGAGTTTGATTAGCAAGCTTTAAATTTTTAATTTGTCTTATGTCAATTGCATCTTCTAAATCAATTCCACCTGATTGTAATGCAACTTGAATATTTTGTTCTAATTGGGCTTGTTCTTCTGCTTCTGGTTCTAATTCTAAATATATACCAAAATCATATAAATTTAAATCTTTTATTTCATTTAATGTTTTAACATTAAATTTTGAAATACTTTGTTTTAATGATTCATTAGTTAATGGATTTTCTAAACAATCAGCAATTCTTAATGATATATTTTCACATATTCTTAATGTTAAAAATAAACTAGATTTTAAAATATGTTTAGTTGCAATATTAGATTGATTTGCTGCTATTTTTTGTAATCCAACTAATGCATTTTTATCAGGGGTGCTTGCATCTCTTGCTTCATTTAATCCGGTAACATCTCTTATCATTTGCAAATAATATTGATATGTACCAATTAATGAATTTATTTTTGCTTGGCCCGCAGAGGAAGTTAGTTCTTGTACAGGAACTTTACCTCTATTTAATTCGCCATCTTGTGTTAAAGATCTTCCTACAATACTACCTGTTTGAAAATACATATTTAAAGCTTCGGCTGGATTATAATTTGTACCATTACCTAAATCCACTTCTGCTAATCCATCCATATCTAAAAATACTCCATCAGGAACTATTCTAGACATTACTTGTTGTAATTTTAAATGAGTTAATTGAATCATATCAGCAAATCCCGTAATTCTACTTACTAGCGATTCTACACGACCTTTATACATTCTAGGTGCCGTAACAGCATAATTCATTTTAACTTTAGTAGTATCTGCGTAAGGCCTAGTCATGTTTTCACATAACTCCCACCTTAACATTGTATTATTACCTAATACTTTAACTCCATCATATAATACTTCAATTGTTCTTGAAACTCTTTCAAAATTATCATTTGGGGGAGGATTAAAAGTGTCTGGTTTTTCAATTACTTTTTCTAATCCACTTTCTGTTTGCTTTATTTTAAATACTTGATTCATGTAAGTTTTATACTCGAAGTATAATACTTGAACTGTATTTTCATCATAATTACCCCAGCCTGAAACGTATTGCTTATTACCTGGCATATTTTGTATATCTTTTAATTCTTCTTCAGAAATATACGGAAATTGCTTTTTTAATTCTGGTATTGTTATTGATTTTACTTCACCAGCATAATATATATCTTCAAAATCAGGATCTTCGGTATATGAATAAACTAAATAAGCTGGATCAACATAATCAACAACAATTCCGTTTGTTACATTAAATGATGTTTTTGAAGCACCAATACCTAATACAGCTAAATCATATACACATCTTTTTTTAATGTTATCATATTTATTATTAGCAAGCACATTATTTATAGCTTCTTCTTCAGCTATTTCTACAGATTGTTTATAGCTAGTTTGCATCATAACTTCTAACTCCTCTGGAGTTTCTGGCAATTGTTCTGCAGCTATAGGTGAATTAGAAAAATCCTCACCTAATAATTTATTAGCCATCCCCTGCAATTCTTGTGTATACATATCTCTTAATACACTTCTTGCATATTCTGTTTTTTCTTGTAATGATGCTGGATCTTGTGCAAAAGCTTTTATTTCAAAATCTTTATCTGAAATACCATTTACTACAATGTCTATAAACTTTGGTATAACCGGTACAGGTTTCCAATCTAAATTTAAATAAGACAAATCACCATTAATAGATAATTCATCTTTATATTTTTGAATTGATTGTTCACCTCTGGCATACAATCTTAATTGGTGGTAATTATTCCAAGAAGTTTGGTATCTATTCCAATTACTTCTACCTTGATTAAACCACTCTCTTTCTATAGCATGAGCAACTTGTCTACCATAATCTATACTGGCTTTTTCTTCATTGCTTACTACTTGACTTGGAAATGAGCTATTAGGGTTTGTATATACATTCATTTATTTTATAATTTTTGAGGTACTACCATCATTATTGTACTTTTTTATACCTAAATTTATTGTGGTTTTAATTCTTTTACTCACAGGTGCATATCTATTTTTATTACAAGCCATTATTGCAAGTCCTGAACTAATTGATGCATCATGAGCAGTTCTATTGTTAATATTAAACTTTGCCCAATCTTCTAACGTTCTTTGAAAATACATATCGCCATATCCTTCTCCTAAAAAACCCACTTTAGTTTCTATATAAGATTCTATAGCAGCTGCATGAGCCTGCTTTATATCTTCACTTGAATTAGGTATTCCACCAATTTCTTTTTCTGTTACAGATAATTTACTAAATTTTTTATCAGGTCTATTCATTGAAAAGCCTCTGTAACCTCTTCTTTTAAAATGATATAATAATCTTGGTTTATTATTTTCTGCAAGTATTGGCATTCCATAAAAAACACATGCCATTAATACATCTTCAAAAAATATTTCTGCTGTTTGTGGTCTGGCTATATATTCTAAAAAAAATTGATCTAATGGAGCTTCTTCCATTGAAAACTTTGTTAGCCCATGAAGTGATCCATTCGAACCCCTCCTATCAACCGTACCAGAAATATCATAACTATCACAACCAAAAGCACCCAGGTGCTCGTTTCCGGGGTATTTAATTCCATTTTTTTCTATTGTTCTATTTTGAAGATTATATGGTGGTATCCAACTTATTTTAAATCTTCCTTGTTTATTTGGAGTAAAGATAACTCTTGTATCTACAATTCCATTATACCATTGAAAATTACCTTGACTTATTACATTTGTATTACGCAAATCATTGTTATAATCTATTTGCTCGTAAATTTTACTTAAATTAAATAAAGCTTGTTTAGCTTCATCTCTAAAAGCATGATCTTCTGTTCTTGGAAATTGCCGATATAATTCATTTAAACTATCTTGATCATCTTTTAAACCATCAACTTCGTTTTCCCAATGTTGTATTACTCCTATATCAATTTCTTCGTTGTCGATACCTTGAACAATTTGTTCGGGTGTTTCGAATACAGGAAATCCATAAGTATTAATGAATCCTTCGTAGTTCCATTCCATAGGTATGAACAAACTATATAATCCTGAGCTAGTCTGTCCATTGCGGTTTCTTTTTGTAACATCAGATTCGTAATATAATTTTTTAAAATTTTTTCCGCCTTTATCAAGTGAATTAGATGTTGATCCCATCATACACTTACCTATAATTTTACTACCTAATCTTAATGTAGTTTTTGTTACTCGCCAATTATTAAGAATATTGTCAGGTCTTTCCCATTTGCCTGATTCATCGTGTACTAATAATTTTAATTTTTCACCATCATAACTATTGTCTCCAGTGTTTTTCCAATCAATAGTTGTATCTAATCCTTCTAATATTTGTTTTTCACTGGTTTCAGTAATACTCTTTTTAGTAAACTTTGATGCTGGAACCCTGTATGCAAGCTCTGACTTGGGTCGATCCATTCCGTCTTGTATTGGTTTGAAAAAAAACGGGTAGTTAACTGATATGGGTACAACTTTATCTGTGAACATTTTCTTAGCATCAGAACCTGATTTGGACAATATCCCAAACCGTGCGTCTGAAGTAATTGTAGCTTGATGGACGGTTTCTGCTGAAGACATAAAGCTAAAACCGGATCTACGGTTTTTAAGATAGCACATTCCATAACATCGTTTATCGGCTTTGCAGGCTTCCCAAAAAATGAAGAAGAATCTATTAGCCTCTCTGAAGTCTGGCTTCCCAACATCAATTTTGGTGTGTTGCAGGTACATATAATGAGAGCCAGTAATATAAGTAGGAATTTTATTATTAATAAACCAATAACCTTCTTCACGCCTTGTAAATTCTCTATTGATATAATCATACCATTTATCTTTAAAATTACTTGGGTATGTTTCCCATTCAAATATGCTTTTAATTTGAGATAATTCTTTTGGAAAAATATGAGGTTCCCAAATATTGTTATTGTTTTCAACAACTTTAGGTTCTTTTGGCAAGGCTACTACTAAATTTTGTATTTTAACAATATTCCCAATAGTACCGTTTCTGCTTATTACAATTATATTGTGTTCTTTATTATAACCATACTCCCATTTTTTATACCTATTATTTTTTTTTATTATATTAGGTTTTATTGGGGAAACATTTTGAGCTAATGTTTGAGCGTACATTATTTTGATCTTCGTTCAGCAAATCCACCAAATGATTCTTTTTTATCTAATGGCTTGTTTTCTAATAAATTTTTTTCAGCTTCAATACGTGTAAGTATTTCAAATGCATCAAATATTGCTAATTTTTTTGTTGCTGCTGCATTTTTTAATCTATCTGCAGATATATCATCGTCTCCTCCTGTAACAATTTTTTCTTCAGCTACTTTAATTAATTCTTTAACTGCTTTTTGCCCAGCTTGGATTATATTCAACTTCGTTTCCTTCGTATTCATATTTGATTACTATATCATTAGATTGCATACAATAAAGTCTTTCATTATCAATAATAAAATCCCATTCACTATTTGGTGTAAATCCTACTAAGTCTCCTGGATTAATTCCAGTAGCTTTTAAGGACTTATTACCGTATTTTAATATACCAACAAGCTTTTTTTCTTTATCAAGCGTTAAAGTGTTTGTATCAAGTATTGGTTTTACAAAACAACGTTCAGAAATTGTATTCCATTTATTATTTTGTTTATATAAATACATTTGGCTTATATCACAAAAATATTGATTTTCTTTAAACCACGATCGGCTATTTTGTTGTTTACCTTTCATGTTATAGAACTTTCTAAAAACATTTTGATGAACAACTACTAAATCGTTTTTTTTTACTTTAGTTGAATATGCAATGGGTGTTTCAATTACTAAAGCAATTCTATTTATTGCTTTCCAGTTTTCAATAGATGTATTTAAAATTAATTTTTTATTTTTAATTTTAATTTCATTATTGTATCGTTCCCCTGCAGGTTCTATAATAAAATCGTATATACTTTTCATTTAATACTGTAGATCGTATTCTACTGAAATTGCCATATTAGAATTAAATTTTTTCCAGGGCATTATTTCATTATTTTTTTTAATATGAATATTATATGAACTATCTTGATCTTCAAATAAAATATAAGCTATTTCATGGCCCCCATAAACTTGTTGCCCTATAGCATAATGCATAGCTTCATTTTTGTAATCAGCTCCAATACTTATTTTTCTAATAATAGAAGACATTATTATTCTTTGTTTTCTTCTTCAGGTATTTCAGTATAAGAACCATCTTCAATATTAATTCTTATTCTGCCGTACTTAGTTTCAAGTTCTTGTTTAAATTCTTCAATTTCTTGACTAAGTCCAGCTTGCTGATGCAGTAATGCATGCTTTTGAGATTCTAATTGACCTATAGCTTTTATGGTATCGCTTAAAGTTTCTTGCTGTTTTTGAATCTTTTCTAATTCCTCAGAAGAAATAGATGTAGTTTCCACTTTTTTCATTTTATTAAATTTAATTGTTATTTGTAAATATAATTATTTTATTTTGTTTTGTCTTTTATTTTTTCAAAAGTTCGTAGGCCACCAAGACCAAGCATACCTAATAATACTGTCATTAAATGTTCCATTTGTAAAGCTGGTGGAATATCAATAGGTTTTAATATCCATATAAATAAATCGCGTATAATAAAATTATAAGCTAAAGCAATTCCGCAAATCCATCCAATAAACGGTCTCCAACCAGCAACAAATATACTTCTATGACCAGCTTCAATTTCATTTATTTTAGTTTGTAAAGATATTAATTCATTAGGATCTAATTCTTTGCCTTTTATTGCTTCCCGTATATCCCAGGCTAAATTACCTATTGGTGTTTTACCTCCACGACCACCTTTTAATAACCCAAGTAATACCTGCCACATGATTTAATTTTTCTTAACAGAACTTTTAGCATTCATTCTTTGTATTTTTAATTCTTGTAATCTTTTCATTTTTGAAAGATCACCCGGTTGTATACCTCTTTGTTTAGCAATACTTGAAATTCTTTTTGCTTGATTTGGGTCTGTTCTACTTAATCTTCCATAAGCATCAGCGGACTTTTGAGCTTGAAATTGAGTTAATCTATCTGGTCCTTTAACTGAGGGAGTTGATTGCCTACCACTCATTTTTGTTTCAAATTCTTTTTCTAAAGATCCTAATGTGCGAGCAGATCCACCCACTTCTTTTTTATTAGAGCCTGTTCTTGAATCTTCAAAACCTTTTGGTGCTGGTCCAAATGGATCTTTTTTATGACCATCTATATGATTAAATAATGCACTAGATTCCATTTTTTTAATTGCATTATTTCTAAAAGGGCTTCCATCAGAAGTAGCTCTGTTGTCAATAGGCATATATTTTAAATCTTTATTCATTTTGTTTATATTAAGTTGTTTTATTGTACGCTTCTTTTTCCCACGGTAAATTTAAAGCACCTTCTTTCATTGTTGCGCGCGGATATGTTTTACCTTTCCAAAATACTGCAGAATCATTATAATCTAAATCACCACGACGCATTTGATCTAAATGAACTTGCTCGTGGTTTATAACATTTCTTAACTGATCTTTATCAGTAATATCTTTATTAACTAAGATGCTACCATTTCGATTAGCCTTACCTAAAACACCGTCACCTAAATCTACATTATAGATAGGAGTGTTATCAATAGTATATGGGGGGTTAGTCAAACTGAATGCCACTTTTTTGTTGTTGTTTATATGGGAACATTTTATTTAATGCTTCTTTACGATGACTGCATCCACAGGGAATGTTTAATCCTTCTGAAACTCTATCTACAATTGTTTTAATTCCTGTAGCAGTAGTAATTTTTTCTACTGTATCACCTAATCCTCTTGATTTCATTTAATTATTTTTATTACATTCTTTTTCCAATACGTTCTGCTCTTTTAGCCATTCTATCATATTTTCTTCTTTGCTTAAGTGCTTTTGATTGATTTTTAGCAATATCAGATGTACTACTTGAAGACTTAATATTTTTAATAGCTTTTTCACCTTTAGCTCTTGCTTGACTAGCTTTTGCAATAGTCTTTTTTAATCTTCTACTTTTTCTAGAATTTGTTGCATCTTTAACAATAGGCATAATTTTTAAATCAGCTTTTGCTTCTGCAGATTTAACTTTTGGTCCATCAGTTTTAATTTTTTGTGCATAAGTGTTAGTAGTTTTTACAGCTTTAACTTTCTTTCTTGCTTTTACTTTTGGTTTTGTTTTTACCGCCGGCTTTGTTTTAGCTGAAGAGCCTATACCAAATCCTTCATTTCCGGATCCATCATTTTGCACACCACTTGTTCCAATAGATTTTATTTGAGTTGGTGGTTTTAACTGATTAGATGCATAGTTAGCTTGTTTTTCAGTCATAGGACCAAAATCATTTTTTGCAGATCCAACAGGACCTAAATTGGCTTTATTGGATGTAGACGTTTTTTTAGCAGCTAATTCAGCCATAGTAAGATTACCAGAAGCTCTTCTTCTTTGTTGCACTTTATCTGCAACTTCTTTAGTACCTATACTTCTTAAAGCTTTTATAATTAATCCGTCAACTTCTAAGGGAGTTTTATAACCTTTATTAAGATTAAAAAGAGCTGAATTTTTTTTCATGTTATTTTTTTGAATTAGCAGGTTTACCCATTTTTGATCCGTAACCTTTGTTAAGATTTGCAAGCGCAGAACCTCTATTATCAACAGGCATGTCTTTTAAATCTGCCGCAGCTTGTTTAGCAGCAGCTTCTTTGCTCATTCCTTTTGCTTTATATTCAGCCATTTTTCCTCCAAAGGCATTACCATTTAAAGGTGCTCCAAATTTATTATTATCTGTTACGCCCTTCATGCTTAAAGGGTGTTTGCTTTGATTGTATCCCATTTTTTTCATAATATTAGTGTTTCATGTGTTTACTTAAAAAAGATCCATCACTCTTGATGTCCCCTGCTAGTTTTGAAATATGTTTTTCATCAGCTGTTTGATTAATATCTTTATATTTACCACCCTTACGCTGATCATCAAGTACATCTCTCTTTAAATAATCAATGTGAGCTTTATCATCTCTCATTGCGGCACGTACATTGCCTTTAGTTATTTTAGTTCCCATTTGTTTAATTTTAATTATTAATTATTTTTTGCAACCAAAGTTATTTGCATAGTTTGCCATTTCTCTAACGTCTTTACTATACTTACCTTTTTTTGCTTTCATCACTGCTGAAGCTGCAGAACAAGCATCTTTAAAACCATTAGCTTTTGCCCATGTTGTAAATTTACCTCTGTTTGCTTTTTTAATTTGTGGAAATTTTTTCATAATTTTTATTTTAGCAGTTCCATCGACGTCGTGCAGCTCTACCTCTTTTAGATTTCCATCCTTTAGATCGAGCACAAAATGATTTACGTCTTTTCCAAGCTTTACTTCCTTTTTTAATTTTCTTAGGATCTTTAGTAACTGCCGTTTGCAGTTTGCTACCTGGATTATCTCTTTTATATTTTTTAACGCCTTTTTCAGACATTCCTCCCCCAGCCGCAGCTCCTGTACCTGTAGACTTAGCTTTATTATAATAGCCTAATGACTTCTTTTTTGAAGGAGCAGGGGGCTTTGATTTTTTAAGGAATGGTGAATTTGTTTGTACGTACGGCATTATATTATTTTATATTGTGTTTTACCATCTATTCTAAAAGCTTGGAGTATTCTTTTTCTATTTTCCATTTCTGATATAAAACTAAAATGTACCCAGTCGGGATTATGAGAATCTCCATATTCCCATATTAATTGATCAAAATCTAAATTGTCTTTTATAAAATGAAACATTTCAGCATTAGATTTATAATTATATATATCATCTACATCAATTGCTCTTCCTTCACAATGTTGTGACCGGGAACTCCCTCCTATTGCTTTATTTAATTTTTCACAGCGAAAAAACGAAGTTACTTTAATTGGTCCTCCAACCCATTCGCGTAGTGGTTCAAATACTTTATCAGCTACTTGGCTCATGTTTTGCATTTGATATTCTGTTGGTATATTTTCAATACCTTTTCGTATTGCGGTTGAGGATTTTATAGATTCACTGTAAGTTATATGTTCACTAATATACTTACTTTTCATATTACTTATTTTTTAGCGCTTTTACTCAAAATATACCACTTATGAATAGTATAACCAATTGTTAAAAGCAATAAAGTTATTTTTAAATATGCGTCGATGCTCATTAATGAAACCATCAGCGATGCACCATTTATAATGTAAAGCTTCAAATCCGTCATTGTCGATTTAAAATTTAGCATTACCTGTATATCTTTTTACAGACTTAAGGGCATTTGCATCTCCTCCTTTATTAGCTTGAGCTATTGAAGTAATAGGTGTACCTGCAGGATATGCTTTTGTAGGATATTTAGAAACTTCCATTCCATTAATACCACTACTAGAACCTGGTGCGTGCTGACGATTGTCTTGACTTAAAGGCCCGTCCCATATATGTGATTCACCTACTATTCCTACTTTTTTATTTTTTGATGCTGCATTGTATGCTTTATCTTCTTTCATTGTGTATTATTTAAATTTGTTGTTGGTATTTCTCTATCAAATGAATTAGGTATGGGTTGTCCAAATATTTGTGCTCCAGTTTGCATTTCTCTAGGAGTAAATGGTGAGGGAGACATAGCAGGACCCCTACTTGCTTGTCCTGGAATTGGCATAATTCCTTGTAAGTCAGCAGAAGGTAATGTTGTTCCCATAGGATCAACAGCTCCTAAATAACTAAATGCTGATTCTTCTTTTTTCATATTATCTATTTTTATCATTATTTACATTTTTTATTGCAGTTTGCAAAACAATATCAGTGTAAGTTTTACCCCTCATAATTGAATTTCTTTTTTCACTACTAGGAATATCTTCTTCACCAAGCATAATACGGTACATTCTACTTATTAGCTGTTTACACTTAAATGAAACTTTGTATATGTTATACTTTTGAGTAGTTTGATTCCGACGTCTCCATACTTCAATCCAACTCTCTTTCAATAATCTGTTCCAGCGCTTATTATCCCAGCTGTAAGCGTACGTACCTATCTTATAATCTTGTTTTGTAAATAATTTAGTGCAATCAAAATAAATTAAAAGCTCTAAATCAGCATCATTTAAATTGTTATTACGACAAGCCCACTTTCGAATTATTCTATAATGTTTTAGCAAGTTTATATCTCTTAATTCACTTGCCTCAAGCTTTTTCATAACACTACAACTATATCAGAAGATTTTATAACATGATAAGCTGTTTTGTTTATTTCTATAATATGTCCAGCATGTTTATCAAAATATATTTTATCTTTTTGTTTTATGCCTTCAACTTCATCACCTACTGATATTACTTCTGCTTCTATATATCTTACATCATCTTTATGAGCATCCGCTAAAAGCAATCCTCCTTCTGTTTTAGATATTTCTTTAGCTGTCTTATTTATTATTAAATTTCTACCTATTGCCTTCATCAACTCTTAAATTATTGATTACACAATCTGTAGATAATATTGTAGTTGCAACAGATACTGCATTTGATAATGCACTTTTTGTAACTAGCAGTGGATCTATAATACCACTTTTAATAAGATTACAACTTTTACCTGTTATTACATTAATACCAGTACCTTCACCTAAAAATGGTCCATATGTAATACCCGCATTACTTAATATTGTTTTATATGGATATTTAATTGCATTTATAAGTATTTTTTCAGATGTTGATGGATTTTTAATTGAATCAGCCGCGTTATGTAATGCTATACCTCCACCTGGAACAATACCTTCTTTTATTGCAGCTTTAGTTGCACATATTGCATCTTCAACCCTATCTGATTTTTCTTTTAATTCTATATCTGAATTAGCACCTACTTTTACTATTGCTATTTTAGCCGATAAACGAGCTAAACGTTTTTCTAATCTAATGATTTCAGCGGGAGGTTTATTTTTATTTAAATCTTTTTTTATTTGTTTTATAGATTTTAAAACTTCTCCTGAAGGTTCAGAAACTTGAATTATAGTTTCTTCATCTGTTGTAATACTTTTTAAGCATGTCCCTAAAAATTCTGGTTTAATAAAATCTAAATCATCACCTAAATCTTCATTAATTATTGTTGCTCCCGTTAACATAGCTAAATCAGTTAACATTTCTTTTTTAGTTATTCCATATGTAGGAGCATTTATAACATTAACTTTTATATTACCCTTTACTTTATTCATGGCTAAAGCAGCTATAACTGGTTGCTCAATATCTGCTACTATTAATAAAGGTTTATTGTTTTTTATAACGTATTCTAATATACTTTGTATTTGTCTTACATTTTCTACTGGTGATTCAATTAATAAAACTTCCGGATTTTCTAATTCAGCTGTTCTATTTTCTTTACTTGTTATAAAATGAGAGTTTATTAATCCCTTTTCATATTGAACACCATCTACAATTTCAATTTCTGTTTCTGCAAGTGATGACATTTCCATCATAACTACACCTGTTTCATCTACTGCTCTAAAAGCATCACCAATTATTTTACCAAGATCAGAATCATTATTAGTTGATATTGTAGCTATTTGATCAATCATATTTCCTTTAACAGGAACTTTAATTTTATCTAAATATTTTAAAGTCTTTTTAAGAGCTGAATCAATTCCAAATTTAACATCTCTTACACTTACACTTTTATGTATTTTAGAGGCTTCATGAAGTATTGCATGAGCTAATACGGTAGCTGTAGTAGTTCCATCTCCGGCTTCTTTAACTGTTTTGCGAGCTGCTTCTTTTAAAAGTGTTGCTCCCATGTTTTCAACTGGGTCTAATAGTATAATACTATCTGCTACAGTTACTCCATCTTTTGTAATAACAGGTTTACCTGATCCATCTTCCAGCATTACGCACTTACCACCAGCTCCTAATGTAGAGCTGACAGCATTAGTGAGTTTATTTATACCTTCAAATACTTTTTCCCTAGCTTCATTTCCAAAGCTAAGGTTTTTGACGATTGCGTCTGACATAATTTAATTAAATTTGATTAGTAATATTTATTTGAAAGTTTTTACAACTTTAGGTCCTTCAAGATAACCAATTTTCTTTTTGTAATATTCAATTGAAGCATCAATAGCAGCCTCAGCTCCTTCTAATGTTTCTCTTCTAGTTACATCATTCCAATCAGTATCTATTTTAAAATCTTGATATTCAGTTTGAAAAAATCCGTTTGGTAATTGGGTTATACGCCAATTTTCTTTATCAGCGATGTGCTTCCAAAGGTTTTTGGTTTCTTCTGAAATTTGTGGTTGACTATTCCACGTACTAGTCCGGTAATATAGTGTCATTTTGGTATTGGTTTTTTAGCTTACACAAATTATTATAATGCCAAAGGTAAGCTTTCTTTAGCATATTGGTTTATAATATATTATTACTTGTTTTTTTTATTTTTTAGTAATATAAAATTACTGATCCGGCACCGCCACCATGATTTGCAAATGCCGTTGACGTGCTACAAGCTCCACCAGAGCCATAACCTTGAGGAAAACCGGGTCCCACACCTCCTACATCATATATATTATTACCAGCTCCTCCTCCCATTCCGTAGCCATTAACTCCTTGAAAACCTTCAGCTAAACGCCACGAACTGTTACCATATCCATCTGTTCGAAATGCTCCTTTTCCAAAAGGAAATCCAGAAGTTGAAAGTGTAGTGCTTCCATAAACAATTGTAGAATTACCTTCACTAAGAGATCTTCCACCACCATTACCACATGTTAGTACTAAATTTGTTGATGCTGTAGCTATAGTTAATGTCCCACTTGTAAATCTTCCTCCATTACCTCCTCCTCCAGCACTTCCTGATTGATTGGTAGGATCATATCCGTTTGCTCCTCCTCCAATTATAAAATAACCAATTGAAGCGCCATCTACTAAACCTAAATCTGTAGCTGGATTAACTGCTATATCTGTATTAATATTACAAATAGTAACAGTATTATTATTATGTGTGGTACTCGGTGGAGTACTCACAAAATCAAAATTGTTGTAATTTCCTCCAGAACTACCTGTTTTTTGTATAATATAAGGCCCATCTGTAATAGGATAACCAAACCAAAGAGTACATTTAGTTCCATTAGCTAAAGCGGTTGTATTAGCTTGATCAATAGTAATAGCTGTATTGCCACCTGTATATCCAAAAGGATAAACTCGACCTTGTGCAATATTACCTCTTAAATTATATTCTTTTGTAAAGCCACCACCGCCGCCTCCACCGCCGCCGGTTGATAATTCTGTTGCTCCTAAATATATTGCCATTATTTATATTTTATGTTGTTATATATATTGTACTTGCACTATACGATCCTAATGCATCATATGCTGCTTGTGTTAATGTTATTGTTTTTATAATTGATGAATCTACATTTGTTGATTCTACTACTGTTCCTGCCATTTTATTGTTTTTAGCTAAATTTTATTGTTCCTGTTCCAGTTGTAAAGATTAATACTGAGTCTGTGCCTACTATACTAGGTGTAGGTGCTATTTGTTTGTATGTATTCCATTAGATTGAATCCCAAGATTGATTGTCTTCATTCCATTTATACAATTCCCCGTCTGTTGGATAAGGTGTAGGCGGTTGCCAATCGTGATTTAAATCAAGTGTCCAACTTGCAAAAGGTTGTGGAACAATAAAAACATCATTTGTTGAATCATATTTAAAACCAATTGCCGCAAATTGTTTTCTTATGTTTCCATTATAAGAAGTTTGTATCCAAGTTGCGTTTCCAAATAATGAATTTAAAAATACCTTTCCTTTGTATTCGCTTTCAGTATTATCAGCATTTAAAAGAACATCGTTGTTTACTACTAAAACTTGTGTAACAATATTGTTTAAATCTAATTTTGCAAAATGTGCCATATTAATGTGTATAAGAACCGCTTCCTGTAAATTTTAAAATTGTATCAGATCCATCCGTAGTTACTGTAGGACTTCCTGTCGTAGTTCCGGAATATTCTGCGGTTGGTACCCTTAAAATAACAATACCCGATCCGCCACCGGAATGAAAATCGCTATCAAAAGCACCACCGCCACCGCTTCCGGTGTTGACGCTACCATTTCCGACGCCATTCATATTTTGGTATCGGATGTTAGAACCATCGCCACCGCCTCCGTTTCCACCAAGACCACGAGTTCCGCCGGTTGATGCTCTTCCCCCACCGCCACCTGCAGCGTAAAATATTGACGACCCAGTAATTGAAACTGCTAAACCATCCCCGCCGTCTCCGGACGCATAACTTCCGGCATTTTCTCCAACTTGACCGGCTCCACCACCTCCACCGGATGCAGCATTAGCGTTACCATTTCCACCGGCAAATCCTTGAGTTGGACTTGATGTTGCCGCGCCTCCGGTTATTTGATTATAACCACCACCACCACCGGAACCACCTGTTCCCGCTGGTGAAGAACTGAAGGTTGGTGTCTTAGCACCACAACCACCACCAGTTGAAGTGATTGTTGTTATATCTGAACCGGATATTAATGTATTATTTCCATTGATTGGTCCGGGGGAAGAACCACCCGCACCACCCGCACCGACTGTGATTGTGTATGTTGTTCCTGATGAAAATTCAAGTTGTGATTCCGCCGACGCACCACCTCCAGATGTTGACCCGTATGATGTTCGTAAACCACCGGCTCCACCTCCTCCGGCGGAAACGCCAACGGCTGAAAACGATGAGTATTGACTATGTCCTGAACCACCTGTACCCGCACCGGCAACAACAAGAAAATCAACTAAAGTCGATGCAGCACCGGCAATTCCTCCAAAAACTAAACCTTGTCCAAACATATTAAACTGCTATTTGTGAAATTGAATACCAAAATTCAGTAGCACTTACACACGTTATTTGTATAAAATTCTTTTTTGCTGAAGTGTCATCATATTCTCCTGCAATTAAATTAAATGTACCCGCAGCACCACCAACTGTATATGCTACTGTATAAGTTCCACCTGCACCAGTTACAATTATTGTTTTAGCTACTCCAATAACGGGGTTTGTAATATTTAATGTTGTATTAGCGTTAGGTGTTAATGTAAATACTTGAGCTGTTGTATAATCCACATTTATAGTAGCAGCTGCTGTCAAAGCAGATGCTGTTGTAAACTCAGTACCAACCTTAACACTAGTGACAGCATCATCAGCTATTACTCCTGTGTTTACTTTAGTTAATGCCATAATTAAGGTTTTATAGGTTTAGTGTCTGGAAAGGCATCTGTAGATGGCCAGTCTCTTAATTCTTGTCTATATGTTATAGTTGCTGCATGATCAGGATGGTCAGTTAATGGAACTATATAATCAGATCCTTTTAATTCACTATCTCTCCAAATTTTTGCTCGTTCAGGAGTTTCAACTG
>Ga0209535_1000060_pt1 | contig 61903 bp, 66 predicted proteins | sample LinPmetageLP28_FD_184041 | JGI IMG/M metagenome (GOLD analysis project Ga0209535, IMG submission 184041) | Marine viral communities from the Pacific Ocean - LP-28 (SPAdes) (version 2) | ecosystem: Environmental > Aquatic > Marine > Oceanic | place: Pacific Ocean | collected 2009-08-22 | reverse complement strand
TAGTATTCCTGATAAAAAGTATGAAAAAGAAATACCAGCAGTGGATGAAATCTTACAGCAGAAAATAGGCGTATTACAACAAGAGTTAACTAATTACGAAACAACTTGTAAAAAAATTGATAAGAATAATATGTACGTTGAAGAAAGAGATAGTATAACTTTTGATGCAGGACTTTCGAGCCCTGCTGAGTTTGAGTTTTGGGAAGAATATCAAGCTCTAAAAGAAAATCTTAATATGTATAAACGTGATATTATGAAACTTGAAAATGATATTGCAAAAATTAGAGTAAATGATGTTTGTCCTTCATGTGGGCAAACTATTGATACATCGCATTTAGAAAAATTAAGGGCAGATTTACAAGATCAACTAGACACAACTAAAACGCTGCAAGAAGAAGATCTTATAAAGGCTACAAAATGGTCTAACGATATTAAAGATGTAGATAGTAAAAAAAGAACGTATGATACTAATAAGAGAAACATTGAAAGATTTGAACATCTTACTCAACTAATTGATACTAGCATATCAAGTTCTTATCCAAATATTGGAGATATAAAAGACCAGATTCATCAGTTAACTATAGATTACAGAATACAAACAGATGCTGCAAATAAAGCACAAGAACACAATAAAGAAGTAGGGATTCATAATGCAAAGGTTGAAGCACTAATTGACCAAAAAAATGATTTTTCAATTAGACAAAATTCAGTAAAAGATGCTACATTAACTAAATCGAATCAGATAAATTCTTTAAATATTCTTAAAAAAGCCTTCAGCACGTCTGGAATCGTAGCATTTAAGTTAGAGAATTTAACTAAAGAGTTAGAAAACTCCATAAATTATTACTTATCTCTTTTAAGCGATGGTCAGTTCCAGGTTGAATTCAAACTTGATAAAGAGAAATTAAATATCTCTGTTATCAATAACGGTATCTCAACACCTATTGAAACTGTGTCCGGCGGTGAATTTAGTAGGATTCAAACATCTATTCTTTTAGCTATTAGAAACTTGCTTTCAAAGCTTGGAGGCAGTAGTGTGAATCTTTTATTCTTAGATGAAATAACAGGCGTTCTAGATGATGAAGGAAAAGAAAAATTAATTGAAGTCTTACAGAGTGAAGATAATCTTAATGTTTTCCTAATTTCTCATGATTTTACCCACCCCTTGATAGATAAAATCTCTATCGTCAAAGAAGATAATATAAGTTCTATACAATAAAGGAAAAAACATGACAGAAGTTATTAAGCGTGATGGTTCGCGAGCAGCTCTTGATATTGAAAAACTACACAAAGTAGTGTTTTATGCTTGTGAAGATATCAACGGGGTTAGTCCTAGTGAAGTTGAGATACACTCTCAAGTTCAATTTTTTGACGGAATCAAAACTTCAGATGTTCAAGAAACCTTAATTAAATCCGCCGCCGATCTCATCTCAGAAGAATCTCCAAACTATCAATGGGTAGCAGGAAGACTGATTAACTACCATTTAAGAAAGATGGTATATGGTCAATTTGAGCCTTGGCACTTAAAAGATTTAGTTGAAAAAAATGTAGAATTAGGATTCTATGACACAGAGATACTAAGGACGTACTCGAAGTCAGACTTTAATAAGCTAAATAAATTAATTAAACACGAAAGAGACGATACTCTTACTTATGCTGCAATGGAGCAGTGGCGTGGTAAATATTTAGTTCAAAATCGTGTCACAAAACAAATATTTGAAACACCACAAATGGCTTATATGCTTATATCTATGACCTTATTTCAGGCATATCCAAAAGATTCTAGGCTAAAGTGGGTAAAGGAATACTATGACGCAATATCTACTTATGATATCTCTCTTCCTACTCCTGTTATGGCAGGTGTGCGTACCCCACAGAGACAATTTAGTTCGTGTGTCCTTATCGAGGCAGATGATAGTTTGGATAGTATTAACGCTACTACTAGCAGCATCGTTAAGTACGTTAGTCAAAAAGCAGGCATTGGCATTGGAGCCGGAAGCATCAGAGCTCTCGGCAGTCCAATCAGAAACGGAGATGCCTACCATACAGGAGTTATTCCATTTTACAAAATGTTCCAAGCTGCAACACGATCCTGTAGCCAAGGAGGTGTGCGAAACGGAGCCGCTACTTTGTACTATCCAATTTGGCACTACGAAGTTGAAGATCTCTTGGTGTTAAAAAATAATAAAGGAACAGAAGATAACAGAGTAAGACATATGGATTATGGTGTTCAATTTAGTAAACTGATGTATGAACGCTTACTTAGTGGGGGAGATATTACCTTATTTAGCCCAAGTGATGTTCCTGGTCTTTATGAAGCTTTCTTCAACGACCAAGAAGAATTTAAATACCTATATGAAAAAGCAGAAGTTCACCCAAATATTCGAAAGAAAACGTTACCTGCTATCCAGTTATTTTCTTCTTTTATGGAGGAAAGAAAGAATACTGGTCGTATCTATCTTATGAACGTAGACCATGCTAATACTCACTCTTCTTTTGATGAAAAAGTAGCTCCCGTCCGTCAGTCTAATTTATGCTGTGAAATTAATCTACCAACAAAACCTCTAAGTAGTTTTGAAAGTGATGAAGGCGAGATTGCTTTATGTACCTTAAGTGCTATTAATTGGGGTAAAATTAATAAACCTTCAGATTTTGCAAAGCCCTGTGAGTTGGCAGTTCGTGGCTTAGACGCTTTACTAGATTATCAAGACTATCCTGTAAAAGCAGCTGAAAATGCTACAATGAAACGCCGTCCTCTTGGTATTGGGATCATTAATCTCGCTTATTGGTTAGCTAAGAATAATACTTCATACGAAGAACCAGACCTAGAGTTATTAGATGAATACGCTGAAGCCTGGAGTTTTTATTTAATCAAAGCATCAGCTAACTTAGCAAAAGAACAATTAGCTCCATCTGGATTTAATGAGACTAAGTACAGCAAAGGCATTATGCCTATGGATACTCGTAAAAAAGAAATTGATGAACTAATCCCTCACGTTGAAAGACAAAATTGGAACGGACTACGTTTAGATATTATGGAGTGGGGAATCAAGAATTCTACTCTAATGGCGTTAATGCCTTCTGAAACTTCAGCTCAAATTGCTAATGCCACTAACGGTATTGAGCCCCCAAGATCTTTTGTGTCTGTAAAGCAATCTAAAGACGGGGTTCTGAAACAAGTCGTACCTGGTATTCATAAATTAAAATCTAAGTATAACTTATTATGGGATCAAAAATCTCCTGAAGGGTATCTAAAGATTTGTGCAGTCTTACAAAAATATATTGATCAAGGTATATCTGTTAATACATCATATAATCCAACTTTCTTTGCTGATGAAAAAATACCACTAAGTACAATGATACAAGACTTACTAATGTTTTATAAATATGGAGGTAAACAACTCTATTACTTTAATACCTTTGATGGTCAAGGTGAGATTGACCTTAATAAGCTTGACGAACTACCTCAAGAACAAATTGATGACGCAGACTGTGATAGCTGTGTACTATAAGGAAAAACAATGACAGTATTAAACACAAATTCATATGACCACACGACCTCAAAAATGTTCTTTGACAACGAGCTTGGAATGCAGAGATTTGACATTCTTAAGTATAGAGCATTTGATAAACTTACTGATAAACAATTAGGATTTTTCTGGCGTCCAGAAGAAGTTGATATTCTTCGTGATGCGTCTGATTTCAAAAACTTAACCACCCATGAGCAGCATATTTTTACATCAAATCTTAAAAGACAAATAGTTCTGGACTCTGTGCAAGGACGTGCTCCTGCAGAAAGTTTTGGTTCTATTGTATCATTACCAGAACTTGAAAATTGGATTATTACGTGGACATTTAGTGAAACTATTCACTCACGTTCTTATACACATATTATTCGTAATATCTATGCTAACCCTTCTAAAGTGTTTGATGAGATGATGGATATTCAAGAAATCGTAGATTGTGCTGACTCTATTTCTCATCATTATGATGATTTAATTGAGATGACAAAATGGTATCAATTATTTGGAGAAGGTGACCATAGTGTTACATCCACAGAAGATGACGGCCTTGTAGATGGCATGAAGCTAGGAGTATATCAAAGAAATAGTAACAAGTCTATTTCACTATATGATTTAAAAAAGAAATTATATTTATGTATGGCTAGTGTTAATATTCTTGAAGGTGTGCGGTTCTATGTAAGTTTTGCTTGCTCATGGGCTTTTGCAGAACTCAAGAAGATGGAAGGTAACGCTAAGATTATTAAATTGATTGCTCGTGATGAAAATGTGCATTTAGGTTCAACACAACAAATTTTAAAACTTCTTCCGCAAGATGATCCAGATTTTATCAAAATAGCAAAAGAGTGTGAAGAAGAAGTGATTAGGATGTTTGTTGAAGCAGTTGATCAAGAAAAAGAGTGGGCTCAATATCTATTTAAAGATGGTTCAATGATTGGTCTTAACGCACAGCTTCTTTCTGACTATGTTGAGTGGATTGCTCATAAACGTATGACAGCTATTGGGGTTGTTAGTCCTTATAAGGTGCCACGTGCTAATCCCCTACCTTGGACACAAAAATGGATTTCTGGAGCAGAAGTTCAGGTTGCTCCTCAAGAGACTGAAATCTCCAGTTATATTATTGGAGGAACAAAACAAGACGTATCAAAAGATACATTTAAAGGATTTTCTTTATGATTGACTTGAATAAATATAAAGATTTTGTAAAAGCTGTAACAAGTACTGAAAGTAATGCTACAACTCACTTGACTAGAAAACTAGAAGAACTAGATAATAAAGTAAATATTGCGCTGCTTATGACTGGTAGCATAGGTTTAGCTTCTGAAGGCGGTGAGTTTAGCGAGATTGTAAAAAAATGTGTATTTCAAGGTAAACCTCTTAACGATGATACTATTTTTCATATGAAACGTGAGCTAGGAGATATCTTATGGTATTGGGTTAATGCCTGTCGTGCATTAGATTTAGATCCTAATGAAGTTGTTGCTGAAAATGTTAAAAAGCTAGAAGCACGATATCCTGGCGGAAGTTTTGACGTTCACTACTCAGAAAATAGAAAAGACGGCGATTTATAATGACTATCGTGATCTGGAGTAAGTTTGATTGTTCTTTTTGTGAAAGAGCCAAACACGAATTTAAGAAAAGAGACCTTTCTTATGAAGAAAGAATTATTGGCGCTGGGTGGACTAAAGAACAATTATTAGAAGTAGTACCCAATGCTAGATCAGTCCCTCAAATTTTTATTGATGAAACATACGTTGGAGGTTATACTGAACTAATGAAATCGGGAAAACTCGATTCTCAATAATTAAGGAGAAGTAGCGCTTGGCTAACGGAAACGGGAATGGTAACGGAAAACCATTAAAAAAAGTTAGAATAGATGATCTTCTAACAATCCAACCAATTACTGATAATCAAAAAATAATATATGATGCATACAAAGACGATAAACATTTACTTTTACACGGTATTGCAGGTACTGGTAAGACATTCTTATCTCTGTATTTAGCTTTAGAAGAAGTCTTAGATCCTAGTACAGTTTATGATGATGTTTTTATAGTAAGATCGGTAGTATCTACTAGAGATATAGGCTTTTTGCCTGGAGACGAACAAGAAAAAGTATCAATCTACGAAGCTCCCTATAGGTCAATCTGTAGAGAGCTTTTTGGTATTAAAGACTCTTATGATGCTCTTAAACAACAAGGCAATATTAAATTTATGAGCACATCTTTTATAAGAGGTATAACAATTAACAATGCTGTTATCATTGTTGATGAGTGTCAGAACTTGAACTTTCATGAATTAGATAGTATAATTACAAGAGTTGGTAGAAATAGTAAAATTATGTTCTGTGGTGATTATACACAAACAGATTTGACTCGTGAAAACGATAAACGAGGTATCTTTAATTTTATGAAAATTATTAAGTCTCTTGAAGAATTTTCTACAGTCGAATTTGGAATAGACGATATTGTTAGAAGTGACTTTCTAAAGTCATATATTATAGCTAAATATAAGCTTGGGTTAGATGGCACATAATAAAAGTAAAGTTAAATTTAGATATGACAGCCAAACTACTTTATGATTATATTGATCCAATTGAGGGGGTAATACCTAATCTAGAAACGATATTTGGAAAACCAACATATAAACCTTTTTGGGATTATTTAGATAAAAAAATATATCCTTCATTTCTTGGTTCTGATCATAAAAACTGGTTTTATCCTATACACGTAGATAGAACTACTCACTATGTTGATGAATTTATTATAAGTCCAGGAAGATACGAAAAACATTCACATTTTTTTAATAAAGTTCCAAAAAAAGTTAAAGACAGTCTTTATACGAATAATGGTCATTTCTTAATATATTTTTATGAACCAATGAGTAAAGCGTATGTTGATGCATTAATTAGTGTAATTAATAAAGGTAGTGTTACAACTTATTTTTCTGGAGATGTAATTCCTTACGAAAAGTTTTTGATTATTACAACAGGTCATGTTGTAGATCATCCTAATTTCTTAAATTTTCCAAGCTCACATATGTTTGATATCAAAAATTTTATATCAGGAGTAGACTTTAGAAATTTTATTAATTTTCCAGAAGCAGATGGTGCAACTACTAACGAACCGCAAGTGAATGAAAGAAAATCTTTCTATTGCTTAAACGCTAGACATTTTAAGTCATCGCATAGATTAAATATTTTAAGACTTTTAGAAAAAACTAAATTAACAGAAAATGGTTATGTATCAGCAAAAGATTTTAATAATTTATACTCTACCTTTAGAGAAGATATAGCTCAATATTCAGACATTAACTTAGTGATAGAATCAGAGCAAGAATTTGGGGCAAATCCTTGGGATTGTAATAGTTTACAAACCGTCACAGAAAAAACATATAGAAATTTTTTACACAAAAAACCTTTCCTAATATTTAGCCAACCTGGACATCTTAAAAAAATAAAGGAACTTGGTTTTAAAACATTTGACCAAATATTTGACGAGTCGTACGATTTTGAAATGTCTACAAGCAAAAGAATGATGTTAATAGTCAAAGAATTATTTCGGTGGACAAATCTTTCAAACGACGAAAGAGATACACAACTTCAAAAAGTAGAGAATATTTTAACCTTTAATTTTAATTTAATGAATAAAAGGATGGAACCAAGTTATTTAGAAAAAACAATTATGGAATTTAAAAATGGCACACAATAAAAGTAAAGCAAAAGGCACTGCCTATGAACAAAAAATAGCTACTAGACTTAGTAATGAATTTGATGTTGAATTTAGAAGAGTACCTCTATCAGGAGCTATTGATTACCTAAAAGGAGATATTTGGACTCCTCACGATACTGCTTGGTGGCCTTATGCTATCGAATGTAAGCATTATAAAGATCTGCAGTGGAATAATCTTCTTACGTCTAAAACTACTGATATTCTTAATTTTTGGAGACAAACAGTAAGAGAAGCAGAGGTTATGAAAAAGAAACCTCTTCTTATATTTAGATGGAATAGGTCTAAAGATTTTGTTGCTTTTGATGATGATTTAGTAGTACCGTTCTATATTGAGATTAAATCTTTTGGTTGTCAGTTCAAAGTAACAAAACTAGATGACTGGTTATATGCCATCAAAGAACAAACTAATCTTGCTCAATCCTCTTAAAATTGTTATAGTTATACATAAACACAGGAGATAACTATGACTAAATCTTGGAATGACCTTGCAGACCTGCAAGAGCCTGACTACTCAACTTATAATAATCTTTTAATTATTGACGCCAACAATCTATCTTATAGGTGGCTTCAGAGACCTAACTATGCTTCATTCGGGGCAGACTTTATTCGTACAATTCAATCTTTGGCTAAATCGTATGAAGCAGCTCGTACCATAGTATGTTTTGATTTTGGTAAATCATACTATAGAATGAATATGCATGAAGAATATAAAGGAACTCGTAAAAAACCACAAGAGGAAGAAGAGATCAAAAAGTATGAAGATTTCTTTGCAGTTCTAAACAGCTTACCAGAAGAATTAGACGAAGAAGTACTAAAGTTTAGAGGCGTAGAGGCAGATGATGTATTAGCTTGGATTACTCAAAATGTTTCAGATCGCTATGACCATACTTGGGTAGTGTCATCAGACAGAGACTTATATCAGTTAGTTGACAAAAATATTTCTATTTTTAACATCTTTGGTAGAAAAGAAGTCACCTTACAGACTTTAAAAGAGGACTTTGATGTAACTCCCTATGAGTACATGTTGTCTAGAATTATCGAAGGTGATAAGTCTGATAATATTTTGGGTATTGAAGGAATTGGTCCTAAACGTGCTCAAGCGTTAGCACGTGAGTATAAAACCCTAGACAATCTTTTAGAAGCACTCCCTATTAAAGGTAGAGCTAAGTATATTCAAAATCTTAATGCAGGGTATGAGAAATTGGTACGTAACGAAAAACTCATTAATCTTAAAGAATACTGCCTAGAAGCCATTACTGCTGGTAAACAAGGAGATGACCCTGTTGAACAACTTAAAAATCTGTGAGATTCACATTGAAAAGAGTACACTCGCTAGAGAGCTTGAAAAAGATCTTGGAATAAGTTGGTCTTTTGATGTTTACAATCATAAAGAACCTTACTACCATCTCAGGGCCTGCATAAAAGAACCTGTTATTTTAGAGCCTGACGAAATATTCCCCTTTCCAACAGGGGTTTATCCACAACTTATTAATCCTAACTTTGTACTAGAAGTAAATGGGTTGAGTGGTTTAATATATAATCACTGTGTAATGATGGCAGAAAGAGTAACTTACTTTCCATACACGTTTAGAAATGAAATCTGGATTAATTTAGAAAATAAAAATAACGAACCTGTAATCATACAGCCTGCTCAAAAAATAGCACAAATGACTGCAAAACAATTACCAAGAATGGTAATAAAATACGTTGATCAGATAGAAGAATCTCCTTGGAAAACTGATTCTGGAAAAACTTTTATTAAACATCTAAAAGTACATATAAAAAAACCAGGTAAAAAACAAAAGGAAACAGACTCGTATAGTAGAGAAAAAATTGAAAGGATATATGGTAAGCACTATGAACGTTAGATTAATATCATACTCAAAACCTGTTAATATGATTGGGGTAGACAATGCAGAAGACTTAGTTGCTTATTGTGCCAGAGTTTCAAACCCAGACAATCAAATAAACAATGAAACTTCAACAAAATTATTGAAGTATCTCATAAGAGAAAACCACTGGTCTCCCTTTGAAATGGTTTCTGCCTGTTTAGAAATAGAAACTACAAGAGATATTGCTAGGCAAATTTTACGACACAGATCTTTTTCTTTTCAAGAGTTTTCTCAGAGGTACGCAAACCCAGACGATGCTCTTGGTTGGGATCAAAGAGAAGCTAGACTTCAAGACACAAAAAATAGACAAAATTCAATAGAAACAGACGATAATGCCCTTCAACAAAAGTGGTTTGGGCAGCAAGATCTAGTTAAACTTCAAGCAGTAAAAGCATATAACTGGGCTCTTGAAAGAGGTATTGCCAAAGAACAAGCTAGAGCTGTTCTACCTGAAGGTATGATGAAGTCTCGTCTTTATATGAATGGCACGTTACGTTCTTGGATTCATTATGTTGATCTAAGAAAAACTAACGGAACTCAAAAAGAACACATGGAAGTCGCAAAAGCTTGTGGGGAAGAAATTATTAAGATTTTTCCTTTTGCTGAGGGGTGGTTTTACCCTCAAGGAAGATGATAGCATTTTTAACACAGTATTTGTATGGTTTAGGGCACAGTAATAGAGTTAAGTTATTAGCTGAAAACACTGCCAAATATGAAGATGTTGTTATCATTAATCAATTGTTTAAACCACCTCTAAAGTACTCAGTACCAAGTGTTTCTTTTTTGGAAGATTTTGAAGTTCCTCAAGGCAAAAACCCTGCGGCATTTATAAAAAATGAAAATTTACAAAACTATAGGTATGCAAAGTTTTTAGAAACACTAGATAAATACAAAGTAAAAACATTAGTAAGTGAAGGATTTCCTTTTTGCAGACACAACTATGCAGAAGAACTATTTAAATATTTTGAAGAGTGTAAAAGACGAGACATAAAGATAGTAGTATCAATAAGAGATTTTCCTTGGGATGATCCTCACGATGATCAATTAAAAGATTGGGTAAATAAGACACAAAATTTAGCTTGTAAATACTATGTTGATAAAATATTAGTTCACGGAGACCCAGAAATTTTACCGTTGTATAGTGATAGGACAATAGCCGGTAGTTCATACCAAGTCATTGATGATTTAAAAGATCAAATAATATATACTGGTTATGTGTGTGATGATACAATAACTAAGCACAATAGAGAAAATAACATTATATACGTGAGCACAGGTTTAAATAAAAGTGAAGGCATGCTATTATTTAAAGAGATTACAAAAATTGCTCATAAATTTCCCGACTATAACTTTGTCATGCCTGTTGCAAATAGGTATCTCAAAACTGGTAAATCAATTAAAAAAAATATGATTTTTGTTGAGTATATTCCTAAATTAGGTCACAAAATTCAAAAGTGTGCTGCTTTTATCACTTATGGGGGTTACAATTCAACTATGGAAATCTTAAAAGGTCAAGTACCTTCGATAATAGTGCCTAGACAAGACGGTCATAAACTAGAACAATTTGTTAGAGCTTACGCATTTGAACCTTACAGTTTTTTCAAAGTACTAAACAATAAAGAGTTTCACAAGCTTGAGGAAACACTTAATTATGTACTCAAGAACAAACCTAAACCTTTTAAGTTTAATCTTAACGGCACAGAGAATTCAACAAATGAGATCATCAGAATACACAAAAGAGCTTCTTAAAAAATGTATAAAGAATTGGAAAAACTCAATATCTAATGGGGAATTTCAAACAGTTCTACAAGCAAAAAGAAATGATAAAATCTGTAGATTGTATAACGTCAAAAAAGAGCATTCATGGATTTATAAAACAATAGAAGATAAGAAGCTTAAAAAGAACTTAGATAGTTGTAAAAATATCATACTAGTAGGTTGTGGTTTATATCCTTACTCTTTGTTTGATATGCATCGTAGATTTCCAAATATACAATATCACGGTATTGAAATATCAGAAAAACGCTCAAAGCTTGCAAAAATTATAACTGCAGAAACACCTGCTAGAGACAACCTAAAAATTCATTGTTGTGGGGGTGAAGACTTTGACTACTCGTTCATGTCTGATCAAGATATGGTATTTCTATCTGTAGATGTAAATGAAAATAAGATATATGAACAAATTATAAAAACAAGCGGGGCGCAGATTTACTCGTGCGCCCCGTATAAGTCTTCTTATGTAAACGGAATCTTTACTTAGATCTTGGTCCGTATATTTCTTTTAGTGAAACCTTTTCGTGCTTTTTTAAAGCCTTTTTCTTTTTCTTTTTAGGTTTCGGCATTGAGCGCTGAAAAACCTCTGGTACAATCATTAACTTTTTACTGTTCTAACTGTTTGTGTAAGAGGATTTTTTACTTCTCTAATAGTAAGGTCGTGGCCAGAACGATAGTACTCAAGAGTTTCCCGTTTTTTAGCCGGATCATACTCTTCACGGAGACCGTAACGGTTATCACCGATATTTACGGTCGTACCTTCTCTCGCTTCGGTTCCTGATAATGTTTTAGCCATTAGTGCTCCTTAGCGCATGTCTTTGATGACTTTGCCACCCATGCCTTTGGTTACGTCTTCAGATGCTACAGAAACACCTTTCGAGACTGCTCCGCGAGCACCAGGAGTGTTATCACCAGTACGATAATTACCACCAACTTTAGGTGCTCCCTCATTCATGGAGCCTTGACCTTTTTTCATACCACCAGTTACATTAGCTCCGTTAGAGCCTGCGGCGGCATCAGAAGGGTAAGCCGCTGAAGCGATACCTTCCATTGGTTGTTTAGCTGATTTTGAAATCATTGCCATGATTTATTCTCCTTTTATAAAATTATTATGCAATTGTTGCAAGAATTGTTTCAGTTGCGTTACCAACGTTAGCTGTGTTTGGACCACAAAGCATGGTTTTAATAGCTGTTGATGGAGTAGCTGCACCTGCGGCTGTATGATAAGCATTTGCTCCGAAAGTTGAGAATGTTGCAAATACGTTAGAATTTGAAACAATAGCTTTATCAACTTGTGCATCACAATAATGCATTTCAACTTGGGTTACCCCAAGTGCGTTAGCATGGATACCGTTATGAATAACAGCATGTTCTGCGTTAGTAAACTTACAGTTACGGAAGATGAGCTGAACATCGTCATTACCTGATTTAGTAACAGCAGCGTTTGCGCCAGCTGGGTTACCAGTTAATACGTTGTCCTGACCTTTAATTGTTAGGTTTTCAAAAGTGATTGAGCCTGAACAGCTGTCACTTAAAGTAACACCTAGAGCAGCACCAGCTGCACCGTCGATAATTACGTCATCGCGATTTCCCATGCCTCTGAAACAAAGATCAGTTGCTGTGATAGAAGTCGGCGCTGCGTGAGTACCTGGATAGATTTGAATTGTGTTGTCACCCTGAGTCAAAGTTGTCGAATCAATCTCTGCGATTGTACTGAAGTTTGAGTTTGGGCCACCGATATTATAGACTAATGCCATAGTTTTCTCCTTAAGGGGTTTTATGTTGTATTTTCACAGATATTTAGATATATGTCAAAATTTATTTTTTACGTTTCTTCCCTGCCGAGCTAAGTGCTATTGCCACTGCTTGCCGACGTTGGGCTTCTTTAGTAGTAGTACCTGTCCTTTTAGCTAGGGTTCTAACACCTTTAGCACGAGCTTTTGAGGGTTTTTTCATTAGCTCCTTAATATTTGTTGATATAGTTTTTTGAGATTTACCGCGCTTGAGGGGCATTCATCATCCTTACAGACGGAGGAATCATATCATCTTCCTCTTTAACTTCTGGCTCTACTGGTTCTGATTCAGTCTCTTTTGATTCGCTAGAGTAAAGCAAATAATCTCTCGCACCATTAAGGTAAGCTGAGGATACAGCAAGCTTATTTGTCCACCAAGTAGGAAGAGAAGCTTCTGAATCTTCAGGTAGTGCTCTCATTATGTCTGAAACATCTTCCATTATAGTTTGACACATCCTACGAGAGGAAGCCACATCAGTATGTCCATCTTTTATCTTAACCATTTTTTCTTCCTTGAATGATTTATTAGTTTGACGCATCTCTCCCATATTGTCTTCCCACCAAGAGATTTTTGGGTCTAATACGCCATCATCAATAATTCTTAATAATCTTTTATCATACTCTTCTCTAGTTGGAGAAGCAACACCATTTACAGCGTCAATAACGAATTGTACTGTTGCTGCTGCAATAGTGAGACTAGCACACTTACCTGTTACAATCTGATTAAGTTCATCAATCATAATAGTTGCAGATGCTGCTTTCAACAATCCGACCATGTTTTTAGGCACTGTAAAGTATAAGCTACCCTCAACGTATATCTTTGCTGGATAAGGATGTAACTTATTAGTATTTGAATCAACAATTCTTACTAAATCAAAGCCATCAATGTTTTTAAAAGTCATTGAATACGCTTCATTATCCTCTGGATTCTTTTCAACGTAGGAAGGGGTACCAAAAGCGTCAATTAACTTAGTAGCAAAGTTTCTTGGGCCTTCATACTCCCAGTCTCCTATTTCAATACCTTTATATTCCATTTACTTCTTTCTAAATCCAATTGGCTTAGAGTATTTAATTGGATATCCAAGCTTACGCTCTTTATTTATTAATCTTTCAAGAGTAGAATACCCTAATTTTCCAGAAGTAGCAAGTTTTCTAATCTTCTCATTACGTCGAATCCCTTGATTAGGGAATCTTAAAAACTTAAATTTTCCAACTTTGCTTACTGTTTTCATTAATTGCCCCATTGGTTACTAGCATCTACTTGTATCTTAGTACCTGTTATAAGATTTTCTTCAGTTTTTTCAATAGATGACACTATTTTACCGCATTGTGATTTACATAACTTAAAAGATCTATCATATCCTTGTAAAAACTGCTGAAGTTTATTCCAATAATTATACGATATAATTTTTTGAATGGGAACTTCAAATCCGTTAAATAATCGTTCAAACTCTGGAGGATAGTAAAAACGATCATTCTGTTTATCAAAATAATGACCACCTGTCCAACAACATCTAAACACTAAACCATTGGGAGAGATATACCACTTACCCCACTCACCCCATACACAATGTATTTTACGTTCAGCCTCTTCATATTCACGAGTCTTTTTTGAATGAATAAACTGTCCAGTTTTAGGAGCAAAAACATCTCTAGAAGTTTTGACTGTAGAAAAAGTAGTAAACCCTGTTTGTTTAGCAATCTTCCGTGCTTCCTCTACCTGATGTTTATTATGCTCAAAAACAATATACTTCCAATGCACTTGAGCAGCAGAAGAGTCTATAACAGCTTTAGCATTTGCTAAAACCTTATCAAACTGAGTATTAATTCTGTAAATAGAATGAGTATCTTGAAGACCATCTAAATCAAAATTTATAATATCATTTTTAGTTAGAATGTTGCCTACATCATTCCAATAATCTTTATTATGTATACCCCCGTTAGTATGTATGAGTAACCTCGTTCCGCGAGATTTAACATATGAAATGATTTCACGAAATTGCTTATTCATTATGGAGTCACCAAAATTACCATTTAGAACCAACCATTGTAAGTTATCTAATAGATCTGGATTAAATAGTTGTTGAAAACGTTCTAATGATATAGTATATTCAGGATCGTTCAGATTAATACGAAGAGGCTTCCAACGATGACAGGCAGGGCATTTAGCATTACATCTAAATGTTAGCTCAGTAGTAAGTTGTTTTATTTGTCTCATTAGAATACGATTTGAGTAATAACGGTTAAGCCAGCGGGGATACTCGCGTCTGTTAGTGCAATTGTATTATTCGCTACAGTTACAATATAATCATTGTTTGAAGTACCTGGAACGTCTTTATTTTGAATAACACCATCAATAGAAACAAAAAGAACATTAGCAGGGGTGCCTATAGCTTTACCTAAGAAAAATACGTTAGAAGTTGCTGTAGACGTATTAACATTTGTAAACGGAGTCAGTAAAATCGCACCACCAGACAGAGCAGCGACATTATCTTGTACAACATCAAGGTTAGCGTTTATTTGAGTATTTCTTGCTTCAACATTATCTTGTACAACATCAAGATTCGCATTAACTCTAGTCTCTGCTGCTACGGTATTACCCGAAACAACATTTATATTAGCATTCAACCTAGTAAAAGTTACAAAATCATTGGAGTGTAATATTAAGTTAGCAGAAGATACGTTGGCAATAGTGTCTTTTGTGTTTATCTGTGTTTGAACTGCACTACCAACACCAGATAAGTGATTAAGCTCGACTAGTGTTGTTGTTGCAACTGCGATCTTACCTGAACCGTCTGATGATAACGCACGAGAGGCTGTTAAATTAGTAGCAAAAACAGTAGAAATAGCTCCTGATCTATTATCAACTATTGCTGTGCTAAGATCAGCACCCTCATAACTTAGCTTACCTACTGCCAAATTAGATAAAGAAACTGGAGAAAGAGCGGTGTTTGAGTTAGGGTCTTTGGTATCTGCTAATTTAAAACTTTTAACAGACTCATCATAGAAGAAAGCAGCATTACCTTGATTGCCTCTGTTAAACAACAGCCCAACATCTAATGAAGGAGACCCTGTAAAAGCATTTGCTAACATGATCATTCGATCATCGGTATAAGAATCTGTTACAGCTAAATTGGCAAATGTACCTGCTACAGTCAAGTTTCCTTGGACTGTAAGATCATCATTCATTGTGACGGCATCACTGAAAGGTGTGGTTCCGTTTATGATAGCGGCTACGTTATTTTGAACAATATTAAGATTTGCAGTTATATGAGTAAAAGTTGCAAGGTCGTTAGCACGGGCTAAAAATAGGGTTGCAGAAACATTCGCTTTTGTATCGAGAGAAGCATTTGCAAAAGTTCCTAAAGAGTCTACATTTGAACGTACTAATACAACATTTGCTTCTGCTGCTACAAGATTAGACTGCACCGTGTTAACAGCACTTTGGTTTATTGCAACATTACTTTGTACAACATCTATATTAGCATCAAGTCTAATCTCAGCTGCTGCTACGTTAGCTTCGGCATCCAGCAAGCCAAGTGTGATTGTCCCAGACTGAAAATGCCTCCCTTGAATAGCGGCGTTTTGCATTTTATCAGCTGAGATAGAATTTGAGCTTATAGATCCAGTTGTAATACGTGTTAATGCCATTTAATCTTCCTTATTCAGAGTCTTCTTCAAGCTCCGCAAAAAATTCTGCTAAAAAATCTTTTTGTTCAAGAGGTTTTTCGTTTTCAAATCCGTCGTCAAGCTCTTCGTCATCATCAAAAAATTCCTTGATAAAGTCTTCGACTTGTTGGTCTACGGTTGGTGGAGCAACCAGATCATCATAATCCTCATTTATACAAGCACATTTGACAAATGTTTTGATCCAATCTGTATCTTCTTCTGAGCTTTTTTCAACATTACCTAAAAACCATTTTACCTCAGAAGCTTTAACTTCTCCATTAAATTCTTCATAGTAAACGTCGGTTATATCACCTTGAACCATTTCAATAATTTTAGGTTCTGCTTCTCCAATAATATCAAGAGGAAAAGACCTCACTAGTCGGGGAGCTGTCTTACCTTTTGATAAATCACGATACACACAATATACAGTTCTAGCATCGTCTTCATCAATATGAAATTTATAGTATTCCAATATTTTTGTTCCTTTTATGTTTTAATTATATAGTTCACTACAGAGGTTGGGATAGTAGTTGCATGAGTGTGTGTAGCCTGAGCTACGCCAGTAACTAAAGCAAGTTGTGTAACGTCTTTAGTGCCATTAGAAAGAGCATCACTTGCTTGTGTAGTTAAAGTCAAATCGCCTGAACCATCTGCAGCAGTTGTTACAACAGAAGAAGCACTCATAGATCCTGTCTGTGCTCCAAGGGTACTATTATTAGTTCCTTTACCTAAAGGCAATCTGTCTTTAAAATCAGGAAGATTAAATGTTGATGATCCATTTCCAACCCCATACCCAGTACCTGCTACTGCGAATAAAGCAGCATAAGTAGTTCTTGAGACCGCAGATCCGTCGCACAACAAATAACCAGTAGGAGCAGAAGAACCACTCCAAGCTATTATGGATCCTGCAGGAACAATAGGTACAGGAGCTGTTGTACCCCCTTGAATAGCAGACTGTAAAGCTAAGTTAGATGCTAAAGGAGCGTAAGCACTTGACTGATCGAGTAAGTTAATACCAGCAGTGACACCTGCAGCACCATGTATGCCTACTAATGCTACATTAGAAGTGTGTCTTGTCATAAAACCAATAGAGGCATCTTTATCTGCAGCTGATGATAGTTTTAATGTTGCAGCTGCTCCTACTCCCCCATCACCAGTAGCCGTAGTGAAGTCAACTTTGGAAAGTAGTACGTTACCATCTTTAATTCTATCTGCTGTGATAGTTGAAAGAGTAATCATGGTATTAGTAACAGAACTGTTAGTAGGTGGGATACCTACGTCAATAAAGTCTGCCATAGTTCCATTATTGGCTACGTTTAGATATAGTCTTGCATTAGCGGATAAAGCACCAGAAGCGGATACTGTAGCAACTAATTCACCTATTTCATAACTTCCAACATTTCCTGTTAACGCGACAATACCGTTTTCAACTCTGTTGCCTATACCTACTCGCGTAAAGTTTCCACCTACGGGAGAAGATTTTTTATGAACTGTGTCTGAGACATAAAGTGCGTTTGTAGTCGCACTTCTATACAACATACCGTCTTGTTCGCCAGTAGCTACTCCTGAAATGGTTATATTCTGTCCAGCAGGAATTGCTGTAGATTTAAAATTAGTCAATAAAGAGCGCAAAGACGTGTTAAAATTAGTCCTTGAGTTATTTAGAGAGGTTCCAGCAGTTGGTTCAACGTAGGTGTTTGAGTCAACAGTTGCCATTAGTTTATACTCCTATTGCCGTTATTTGTACTTGTATACTTTGATTTGTTGGTGCTAAGGTATCGTTTTCAATATCAAAAAGTTTAAAAGCAACGCTATCTTTTGTGCCTGTGGTGACTACAGCAGTTTGTGCAGTAGCTGTGTCTATTGCCTGTATATTAATAACAGGTCTACTTGTAAAATCAATGGATGAATAATCAACTGTTTTCGGATTTCCATCATAAGTTACAGTATCTTCAAATATGGATTGTTCTTTTTCTATAGTATACCTAAACTTATCGATTGTAAAGTCAAATTCATCTGGCTTTGAATTGTTAACAATAAATTTTATTTGGAAGTGTCTGAAGGTTCTAGTTCCAGCTTCATATGGTATAAAGCCTTCATTCACAGCAGAACCTGTAAAAGCAGCGACATTAACATTACCATTTGCAAAATTAACAATATTGGCGGCTTCTGAGGAGGTTCTAATAAATGTTTGAGTAGTTAAGGATCCAATAGATCCTACGTAAGTACCGACACCTCCTGGGTCACCCCATTGATTTAAATCAACTAAGAAATAGGAACTTCCTGCAACTGCTAAGTTAGCCATAGTATTAGCTCCAGTTGATACCCCGTTTGCAAAAAATGTTTCTCCGAGTGCTACAGCATTGGCATTAATAGAGCCCGCTATAAGGGCAAACGTATTAGCATTTGATACATCGTTTGTAAAGTTTCCGTGCATATGAATAGCATATACATTACCAAAGCTATCTCCGCTCATCATAGTTTCGTTGTTGGCATCGTATCTAAAGTCAAGAGAAGTACTATTAGCAAAGCCAAGAATATGTCCTATCCCTCCAAGGCTAGAATCTTTAAGAACTCCTGCAGGAGCTGCTTCAGTAACACTTTGAGTGATGTGTTCATGCTGGTCATTCCAACTGGTTTCGGATGTTTGTGTACCTTCAATATCTACTAAAACAGAACCTGTAACTACAGACCCAAAGTCTCTTATTTGTGTGATATAAGTAGCAGTAGAATCAGCTAATAAATCTGTAGGCGATCCACCAACAGCTGAGAATCCTTCGGAAGTACCGTTTGCATTATCAACTAGTGATGTAGGTAGGGCAACAACAGCAGTACCTCCTGTATTTGAATTAGCGAAGGAAGGAAAATTAAACTCTCCAGCGTTAGTATTAGTAATATCCGTAAAGTTAACAGACGAGCTATCTTCGTTAAAGGCGGCTACAACGGACGAACGTTTCGGTCTTGTAGTGGTAAGTGATATAGCAACTACATCATCAGAAAAGTTACCACTAGTATCTCTAGTTCTGGCTAAATAAGTAAACTCTCCAAAAATATCAATTGGAATTGACTTTCTAGTAACACCAGCAGCAACACTGACAAAAGGAACAGCTGCAATAAAATTTTGTATAGTGGCTTCAAGAGAACCTTGTATTCTTCTAATAACAACTTCTTTCAAATCTAGGTCGGTAAGTTCGTCGTTAGTTCTAGAGTACTCCCAGAATAGAGAAATCTGATCGCTCTGTTGTCCACCAGTGAAGTTAAACACGTTCGCTGGTTTGGCACTTTTACCTACAATTGACTTATTTATAGTACTTGTAAAACCTCGTATATTCTTATTTAAAGGAGTAATTCTAAAAGTTATAATATTAGTTTCAGCGACAGGCCCTCTGTTTATACCTCCGACAGTGAATCTAATTTTACCGTCATTTTCAACACCTGCTGCAGATAGTTTTGCAGTATTAAAAGACAGCAAGTCCGTGCCTCCATCATCACTACCTACAGCACCTACATTATCAAGTTTATAAGAAATTTCATAATCTGTTACATCTTGGCCCTCAATATGATCAAAAGACAAAGTCACCCTGACTGCAACTCCAGAGTTTTGCTCTCTATAAAGAGACTCAACAATAGCAGCTCCAGCTACTTTGCGAATAGGTAATGCAATAATAGTAATACTCTTTTCAACAAAAGGACTAGTCCTTTGTCTATTATTAATATTTCTGGCTTTTACAGAAATTACTCCAGGACTAACGTCTCTGATTCTTTGGTCTTCAGCAATAAATGCTCTCTCGTAATCTGAACTTATATTAAGATCATATATGCCATTGTTAGCTAATCGAAAGTTCCCAGGATAGGTTGACTCATCATAATCTAAAGTACAGGTATTTGCAGAAACATTATTAATAATTCCTGTAGGGTTTGGAGATATGTTTACTAGTGATACCCCAGCTAAATTACTTTGTGGAGTAGTGCCAAACTCTACTCTGAAAACAGAATTAGCAGTTAATGCAGCGTTATAGCTTGCAGAAGCAGGATCGTAACTTGAATTGATAATCGGAAAGGTTGTTCCAGCACTAGTCTGAACATTATCACCTATTTCTATAGCTGGAACTGTATAATGATCTATTTCAACAACAAAAGAAGTATCCCCACTTTGTACTTGGTATGCAACATTATCTCTAAATGTAGTGTTTTTATTGAGAGAAAACTGACCAGAAGACTTTTCAACCCCATCTACGTAAAACTTTACAAAATTTTTATCTCGTATTCTAACAGGTAAGTCTACAAACTGTGTAGCTCCTGTTGCAGCGGTTATAGTATTTTGAAATCTAATTTCTTTTTGAGAACCGCTAACATAAAAAGAGTTATTTGCATAAAAACGGGCGTCTAGTAGTTGATTAATAGTTATATAAAAAGGTGCTGGAGGTAGTTGCTCTGTTAAAAAAGAAGAACCTGCTAAACTATTTTCAATATCTAGTGTGTCACTAGTTTTATCAAAAGTAACAATGTTTGCAGAAAAATTAACTAAGTCAGAAGCAAAACCTATAAAGTTTTTCTCGCTATTAATTGTTGATTTTTCTTTAAGTGGAACAGTTACAAAATCCAATCCTTTAAGTCCTTGAAAAGAGTCATCATTTACTTCTAGTATGTGTTTTGCGAAATTTAGGTCATGAGCTACGTTTAATCCCTCAACTACTAATCTCACATTACTTGTGCCATCTCCGTTATCTACACTTGAGTAAGCATTGCATAGAAGTTTTATCTCACCAGCAAAACTTTGGAAACCATTTTTACCAGTAAGCACTGCGGGAGTAACGCCGTCACTTAACAAGCTTGCGTTATCTACTGTCAAACTCAAGACACTTTGGTGAGAGTTATTAACTAATGTTGATCCTTCAGGAACTGCAACAAAATATTCAGTTTTAAAAGTTTGTTGATACCCAAGACGATCAGTTTGATTATTTATAAGAACATCAAAGGCTATAGAACCATCTAATCTTCTATTTGGAGATGATACCAAAGAGAAACCTGGAATCGGAGGAGCGCTAAAACCGCTTTCGATATCGATATATGCTGTAGGGGTGTAGTCTATAAAACTATCTGAATCAGTATAAACATTAGATATATACTCTTTAGCAATTAAATTTACTTCTTCTGATTCAGTCTCTCTTTCAATATTAGAAATTGTGAATAGTTTACCTGCTTTATTAGTGTAGAAATTGCCTGGATTTTCCCACTCACCAATACTCCACAAATCTCCTTTTTTAGGAACATTATTAGAAGTAAATGTAGTATAAGAATCTATTGCTTTAGTAATAGGATTATATCTTCCAGTAACAGTAACATTTGCTTGATCAAAACCTAACGAAACGTTATCGGTTGCAGATAAAACAAAGTTAGTATTACTTAAAATATATAAATCTACTCTATCATCATCAGTTGAAATTACTCTAAGAGCTAGTGGTCCAGAATTTGCAGTAAAGTCAGTACTTCTTATACTTGGATTAGTAAAATGTTCAAGTAAAACATTAGACTTATTTGAGGCAGTTGAAGAATCTCCCAATACTTTACCACCAAAACCATAGTTGATGCCAGTTAAATTTTGAGAGACAGATACAATGTCCCCAGGAGATAAGTTTAAAGCTTCAGTAGACGTAGTAAAAGCGAGTACTCTTCTAAGATATTTTGAAGCAGCAATCTGATACTGAGCAAATCGTAATGCCTGACTTCTACGGGTTACTCCTGCTAAGTCAAGTGAAATAACATTTTCAATACTGCTCCTATCACTTCCATCATTAGCGTCTTGAGCATCGACACGAGCTACTTCTCTTTTATAGTGATTAGTAGGTTCGATATAGCTTATATCTATCCCTGTAATTAAATCACTCTCTCTTCCTCCGCTTACTTGAAAAGTTCCTTGTTTAATATTAGTTTCATTAAACACCATAACAGGTAATTGATCAGGCAAGTCAACAGCTAAAGAAATTTTTCCAAAGGCATGCACAATAGTACCTCTAAAAGAGGCGGCAAGAGAATTAAGCACTTCTATAGTTGGTTGTTGATCAGAAATGATAGTATCGAGGATAAATCGTCTTTCTAAAATGCTAGTCCCTGTAGGAATTCCTACTAAAGTATTTCGCACTGATGTAAATTGGTCTTTTGGTTTATGCCTAAAAGAACCATCTGCCTGACCGGATACACCTATAAAATTTCCTGTAACAGCATCACACGCATCACAATATTGTGCGACTTGATAAAATTTATACTTATCGATATTATCCTCTGGTATGCCTAAACCATAAGAAGTATTAGTAAGGATGTCATAAAGGATCCAGACAGGATTCTGGCTCCAAGAGTACACGAAAGTGCCGTCCCAAGTACCTATATATAATTGAGGATTAGCGTGAGTTTTAATTGTAGGAGAGCTACTACTGCTAAATATACCTGCTTGAACAGTCCATGCTGTAGAGGCTAGGTTAGTTGCTAATACAAATGAAGCTCCATTAGCAATAACTACAGGAGATGTAGGTCCTGTAGAAACTGTTTGTATAGTGCTAGTACTACTAGAGTCGCCTCCTAAATGGAAGGTACCTTGAGACCACCCATTAGAAGGAGCTGTTAAGTCAATCCGAACTAAATCACCAGCAGTCAAAGATAGAGTGCCTGTTTTGCTGTTTGTAGCATTTGCACTAGCTATAGATTCAGACGCAGTGAGTGCTCCGTTTACATAAATATCTACGGTACCAGTGTTGCTGCCTTGAATATAATACTGAAATAGATAGTTATAAGTACCTGTCTGATTTACATTAAAGCTTCCATCAAACCTACCTGAAGCACCATTATCTCCCCATCGAGTGGTTGAAAAAATCCTACCAAGTGTGTTTATCTGAGGAGAAACAGAACCAAACCGAGGAAGAAGGTGTGATCTTGCACAGAAATTAGTGGAAGTGCTTAAACTAGAAGCTGTAGCTATGCTTAAACCAATTGTAGAACCAGTTCCAGTAGTATTTAGTCCTACTTCAACTTTATTTCCACCTGAGTTTGCATTAGTTATTGTAAGGGTATAAGGAGGTCCTGAACTTACAGTTACGTTAATACCTAATCCAAATAGATTTGATGTAGTTCCTGTTCCTGAAACTTGTTGGTAGATAACCCCTGCAACTTGTAGTTGATAACCATTAGTTGTATATCCAAACGTACCTGATTGTGGTAACTCTAGTTCTCTCCAGTCTATCTGTCCGTCAGATAAAACAGGCTGATTATAGTTAGAAGGAACTTTAACTAGAAGTCCTTTAACTAAAGAACTCATTCCAGGCACCCCACCTTGATGCTCGTTTACAGCTTTTAACGCATAACCAACTAAACCAGTACGGGGAAAAGTTTGAGGAGTATTTTCAACCTCAAACCAACCAACCGCTTGAACCTGTGATTGTATTTTAGAATCATTAGACTCATCGGTAACCTTTTCAACTGTAAATCTATATCCATTATCAGATCGACTAATTTCTGGAATCTCAAAATTTACAACTCTTTTATAAGGAGTAGTGGTCTTACCATTAATTTGAACTTCTTTACTACCAATTTCTGTTGCCCCAGTACTATCAAAAAAAGTAACTTTTACTTTTACAGAATGTGGTGTTACGTTCCCTTTATCATCTTGCTTTTGTAAAACTTGTACTATAAGAATTACATTTATTTCATCCCAAGCCCTAGAACTAGTTTCTTGTAAAAGTACTCTAGCCTGAGGAATACCGTCGATATTGCCTTTTTTAAGAGTAACAGGTGAAGCAAACTGTTGAGGAACTACTGTTTGTTGACCAAACTTTCTAAGAACTCCTTGAGTTACTGTCCCTGTGCGTGATAGGGTTTTGAAAAAGTCTGTATTTTCTCCACCATCTCCATCTATATTTAATAAATCATTGATAGAGTTTTCACTAATTTCTATGTCTTGTGGTCCATTAGGGTTAATTCGGTATAAAGGTCCTTCTCCGAGAGCAGTTAAAAGAAATAAAATATCTGTTGAGAAAAGACTGTTAGGTTCTTCTGAAGGACTACCACCTCCTCCTCCACCCCCAAAGGCTCCCTTAATTACAGGAACTTTAACGTTATTATGCTCAGTAAAATACCTTCTCATGTCTCAAACCTTGAAGCTACGGTAATAGTATCACTCTTTCCGTGATCAACTGTGTCTAGATAACCACTTATTAGCTGTCCAGCTACACGGTGCATTCCGTAAATTAAAGGAATAGGAGTGCCACTGTTAGAGGTATTCTGCAAACTACCAAACATATCATTCTCTCTAATACTTTGATCAACTTCCTTAACCTTTTCACGTTTTGTAAATAAAGAGGTTACTAATGCTAATCCTATATTTACACCTAAAGTTTGAGCAAAACTACCAAAAGCAAAACCACTACTTGCGGCAGCGGTTGCTCCTGTTGCTGCTCCCGCACCTAACATACCAAAACCACCTGTTGCAATGCCTATTGCTGCAATAGCTAACATTGCAGTGGTACGTTTTCCACCACCACCTATAATTGCAGGAACTACATAAAAAACTTCATTTGGTTTTACTTTTTTAATATATAAATCTTCTTCTTGAACTACGTTTAAATTTTTATCTAATAATGAATAACCTTCTTGACAATCACCTGTGTGAATGGCGTTAGCATAGTTTCTAAATTTAGGATGCATAGAACCAAGATAAAAAGGTAAGTCTCCATACCTAGTTAAATCAGCTGTATATTCTGATTGCGAGAATATATTCTTGTAAGCAGAGTGAATTTTTATTTTTGTAAGCAATGATGCTCCTCGAAATCATCAAAAATTAAAGTATCTAATTTATCATTATACCAGTATATGTAAAATTTATTGTTGAATCCAACTAAAAATTTATACTCTTGGAATGCTGCTCCCACTTTATCTTCTTCACTTGGGATAGGATTTTCTTGCCCAGGATGAGAGTGAAAAACTCCCCAAATATTACCATCATGCTTCACCAAAGCAGCAGGGTCTAAATAAAAGGTTTCCTTTGGTAGATCACTAATATTTTTACAAGGAACATATTCAAAATTTTTAGTTATAATCCCCACTGCTTCAAGAGGATAATCTCTCAATGCATGGTTGTTCATATCTTCTTTTAACTTACTAAACTTTTCCATCTTACTTTCTTTATGGTATATTGTTGAAAATATTTATGATATTTGTATATAGCACTATCCCTATTCTCAATCATTTGTAGTATTTTATTATCACCTACATACATAGCAACATGGTTTACAACATTTGTTGACCCTAGAGACATTAAAATAAGATCATAAGGTTGTAGAGTATCAATCTCTACCCAGTCACCGTTTTTTGATCCGTTTAAAAAATGTTGCTCATGAGTTTTTGTAAACCACTGATCATCAACCATTTTTAAAAAATTACTTGAAGTATAGGGTATTACTATACCAGCCTGTTCTTTAAAAACATAACATAGTAGGTTAAAGCAGTCCATACCTGTGGTTGGGTCTGTGCCAAAAAGTTTATAAGGAATATCAGTGTATTTATTAAACCATTGATTCATGGCGATATATGGCGCATATACGCTTTACCCAATAATCAGATAAAGTTTCTATACGTGAGACCCCTCTCTCTTCAATATGTAGTATTTGAGTTGGTTTTAAAAATAAACCAAAATGTATTACTAAATTTGAATTTAGCGACTTAAAAGCTATTACATCATAGTTTTCGGCGTCTGTCAATTTAACTTTTAGAGCACACGTTGAAGCCCATCTGTCTACGTGTTCAGTAGAAAAACACTTTAACCAAGCTCTTGAGTGGGGATAAGGAGGTAAGGAAAATTCTATACCAAGTTCATTTTTATAAAATAGGCGTACTAACTCAATACAGTCAATTATCCCATATTCGTGTTTTAATCCTAAATATTTCTGTACCATTCAGCTAACTCTGGAAAAACACTTTCAAAAGATTCATTTCTAAATAAATCACTTTGTACATTACGTTCTTTAAATTTTGGAGCTAAATAATTATCATCAAAACTATTCATGTGTCTTAATGAATCTAGTACGCTATTTATTTCATAAGTATTTATGTTTTTTATAGTACTTAATTCTTTTTTATATTTAGCTATAATATATTTTTTAAGCTCTTTAGGTAATACGGTAGTAGATTGATAAGAGGGATTAGTAAGATTAGTTATATTAAAAGTTTTGTCAATTGATTTTATCCATTTTATAAGGTCTATATTAGAACTTATAGAATAGATACTACTTACTAAAGAAAAAGTATCTATATATTCTGAAAATCTTAAACTATTTTCTTTAAAAAGGTCAAAATTAAGACCTTTTCTACCATATTCTGCTTTTTCATTGTACCCCTCAATACTAGGCCATAAATCTACTTTTCCGAAGTGCTTCCATAGTTTTTCTATATCATCGCCTTTAAAGCTACCACTATATGAAAGATTAGTATTATAGTCGAGTTCAATGTTTTTAGCTAAATCAGATTTTATAAGTAGTTTAAGTAGTTTATAATGACCTTCTTGTACAAAAGGTTCTCCACCAGCAAAATATAACACTTTAATATATTTCTTAATAGATTCTATATCTTTCCAAAAATCTATATTATTAGTCCAGTGATCATAATGATTAGGACTTTCTAAAGATAACCTACCATAATATTTTTCTTCTTTTGCCCAAGAGGAAGAAGCGTATGATCCACACATTCTACATGAGAAATTACAGAGATTACCGAATCTGAAATCTAAGTAAATAGGAGGAGATTTTAAAGAGCCGTCGGGAAGAGTAGTTTCATAAAGTTTTCTATAATCATAAAAACGTTGATTCATGCGTTCTCTGTGACTTTGAATACCTTGTTTTTCCCAATCATAACAAACATCGCAAGCTTTTACTATTTTACCTGCAAGCATATCTAGTCTAGTTTGTTTAATGTATTGAGAATTAAAAGCAGAAATCGGAGATTCGTTTTTACCAAAGGTATTTTTACCCCCAGAAAAAATTGAAAAACAACATAAACCATACTCACCATTGATATCACCATACTGGTGAATCCAAGGTAATATACAACGCTTATCCTCTTGGAATTGTTCGTCCTGTTCCAGGAAATCCTCCAAAATGAAGTTGGTTGTTGCGAAGAGTGCAAGCTAACAAAGACTTAGAGCAAACATCTCCTGATGAATCAGCTGCAATTTGATTATTAGCAGCTATAGGATTAGAATTAGCTATCAATACGGGAGATGATCCAGGAATTGGATCAGTACCAGGACCTGGATATTGACATTCAGCTCCTTTATAAACCCACTGACAAGTGTTTTTATAATACTTGCGTTTAGGAGTGACTAACTTAAAGTACTGAAGCCATGAGATTAAATTAAAAGTAGCTGTATCATCACTTAGTTTTTCAAGTTGGTCAATTTTGAACTTGTCTTCTACATAAGATTCAGGGTCAGCTAAAGGATTTACAATGTGTAAAGGGTCAAACCGGGCCACATCAGCATCTAAATCATTGCTTAGAAATAAAAAAGAATTTCTTTCTATTGATTGTATTGTTCCTTCAATAGTCCCTGAAGCAGTTTTTACATTATCACCTACTCTGTACGGTAGGGTATTATAAACCTCAATTACATTACTACTTACTGATTCAACACTGCTGTACTCAGGCCAGTAGTCTAAAAAATTAGCAAAAGTAGTTTTTATCTCTACAACACCTCCTAACATATCTCTAGTGTCTTGTTTTTGCTCTGTCCAAGTACCGCCTACACTAAGAGTTTGTGTTCTGTCAAAAGATGCATTAGAGCGACCATAGTATCCTACTATATCTGCATCATAATTTAATCCATCTGGGTTGCTAGTAGTTCCAAGAACTGTTCTAGGATCAATACCGTTTACTATCTCACCATTAACAGTGGCAGTTACAGAATTTGAAGAGTTATTTCCTGCTAAAAAAGGATCTTCTATTAGTCTAGTAATAATATTATCTACATTAAAAATATCTAAAGTTATTTCATCGACAGAGCCTTCAGACCCTTGTCCTAGCTTAGATGCATTAACAGGAAAAGGAATATAAGAAGTGCCACCATAAGATACGTTATAAGATAAATCAGAAGTTAAATCGCCAACAACTTCTGCAAAACGAATCGGAAAATCGTTAGGCCACGCTTTACCTGTCCCTTGGCCTGTTGGATTACCTGCAAGATTGGGAGGATACCACTCTCCAGGATAGTATATAGTATAAAGTCTTACAATAGGGTTTTGGGAAAAAGAATTTTTCTCTGCTTTAAAAGCGCTAGGAGTTATAGAAGAAATAGTTGCGATTGCAGTAGTGGAATTAGCTGATATAACATTACTTACAAAATTAGAAGTAGAGAGTAGACCATCACCTCCTGATCCTGTAGCTAAAGTAATAGTATTGGAATGAACTAACTCTGAAGAAGAGAATTCTTGTTGTATATTATTAAGCTTTACCTTAAGCTCATTAGTAGTTAAGTTTACGTTTGCGATAATACCCGAAGTAGCAGTAGTGTTACCAACAAGTACATTAGTAGCAACAAACCCAGAAGCGTCATCAACACTTAATATTACATCGTAAGAGCGGGCACTCATCAGTCAAATACCTCTTGTAAATTAAAAGATACCGCATAAAAATTATCTATCAATCTTGAACCTGTAGAGTAAGTTTGCTCAATTGATAGAGAACCTTGGAATCTTGTAGTAATTGTACCAGTTTCATTGATGTGAGACAAGTCAAAACTAAAAGATTCAAATTCTCCGCTTCTTGCGTTATAAAAATTCTCAATAGCTGTTTTTTCAACACCTGTAATTGATGTGTATTTTATGTCGTAAGAACGTTTTGATCTTCTAGACCTCAAACGACGTTTCTCATAACCAGCTTGTGAGGCAAAAGTATTAACATCAAAAGCACGTTGAGACGATATGCCTTTATCAGGCTTTCTATCAGCCATTGAGGTAAAACGATCACTGGTGTCTACCGCTGCTGTAAAAGATCTAATAGTAAGAGTGTCAGCAGATGTTTCAGACCCCAGTGGAGCTCCAGATTGAACTGTAAGCGCATTAGAAGAAGTAATAGGTTGAATAGAGTCAGTTCTATATCTCGCTACATGAGCCATACGAGCAAAAGAGATGCCTCCATTAAAAAACTCTCCTGTTGTGGTGGTGTTTGAGTTAGCTCCTATAGACACATTCCCGCCAGTAGCTACCGCTGCTACATAGCCTGTATGTGCAACCTTTACATTATTCACGTAAAGCCTTAAATTACTTGTAGTAGCGTCATAAGAAACTGCTACGTGGTAATTAGAACCACCATTAGCATTACCCCCATAAATCTCTGTTACTCCGCCTAAGTGATTTACCACAAATCCTACATTAGAGTTTGCTCCTACCAAACGAAGATTATAGTTATTTGTAGCATCTCCATGACGAGCAAATAGTGTTTGGTTAGCAGCCATAGAAGTGCCCGTGTCGGGACGAACCCACATATCTAAAGTAAAAGAACGGTCATTTACATTAAAATCATCGCTTGATGGTATTTGTAGATAGTCATTAGTTCCGTCTAGAGTGACAAACTTGTCTGCGCCATATGTTGCATAGGCAGCTGAACCACCAACAAAAGTTACAGTATGAGCAGAGTCGGATTCATCGGTAAGAGCACCAAAGAAATTTGTAAGTAGTTTTGTAGCAACATTATCAGAAATATCAATTCCATTAACTCCTAAAGTGGCTGATGGGTAGGTGTAAGCGTCAGAATGTTGATACACACCAGATAAATATACTTGTAAATCACTAGAGGATACAATGTTTGCCGAACCAGGAAGTGCGAAAGAAGTTTGATGAGCGTTAATTACATAAGAATTGCCATTTATAACTGTTGCTGAGGTATTTGAAAATTCAGCTGATAGGGATGAATAGGTAGCTCTACGCTGTTTAAGTGCTGGAGGGACGGAGACAGTTTGTAAAGTTAAGTTTGAAGCATTAGGAGCAGTAATAAAACTAGCTGTTGCTCCTGAATTTGAGATAGAATAAGCTGTAGTTTGTTGTAGAACACCGTCTATAAAAGCAGCTACTTCACCTGCATGCGCTACAGCAGTAGATAAGTTAAAATCCGTTACACTAGCTCCAGTAGAACTATATGTCACAGTACTAGTGACTGGAAAAGCTGTAATAGGAGCTGTTGCATCGGTTGGGTAAGTTGCCATTCTTTATTTCCTTAAAGACTTCTTGATCGGGCCGTTGTTACGCATGTCACGAGTAATCATATCAATAATAATTTTATCACCTTGCACTCTGGCAGGTTGAGCTTGTACATTCTTTGGTGCACCCTCATTGTTCAGATTAACCTGAATGTTTGGCGGTGTCAAGTTTTTTCCAGTCGCATTCATCTGATTAAGTGCTGCACCACCTATTGCTTTTGCTGCTGGACGACGCATTACAAACTCACCCGGCTCTAACAGTGCTGGAACACGGTCACGAGACTGAACAGCTCCACCTGCCGCCATCTTACGAATAATACCGCCTGAAGCTAATCCAATTTGATCATCGTTAAAATCAATACCTGCAATGGAAAAATCTCCACCGACACTTCCATTATCGCCGCCTGTTGCCTCTGCCACTCCACCCAGTGCTCCTGGAGACATACCTAGAGGTTTTTGTGATAGAGGTTTTTGTGATAAAGCTTTGTTAACATTTCCAGAAAATGTCCCACCACTTGGAATAGTAAGACCGAAGCCAGAGGCGTTCATGTAAGCACCAGACAGAGCTAATTGACTGGCTTGAGTAGTAGTTAAAGCTCTGCCACCACCTAGACCAGGAGCATAATCTCCTCTACTTTCTCTACTCATTGCGTTGTATTCTGTAGTAGTCAAAGCTGATTGACGACCTGGGGCTACAAAGTTTGCTGTGATAAAATCACTTATGTTTGAAAACTCTACACCAGAACCGGCAGCTCTAAACCCTTTTGAGCCTCCCATTGTTGCAGCGACCGCACCACTATAACCAAGCTTATCAAGGGCAAAAGGATCTATACCAGAAACCACACCTGTTTCATCAGCTCTCATAAAGTTGCCTGAACTAGTAACATCACCAGCATTAAAAGCATTTTTATAGCCTGTAGCCATTTGTCCTGTTCTTTGATTAACTACTGCTCTAGCTTTTGTTTGGGAGCCCATGGGTGCAGACGGCTCTTTTGCAAATAACATAGGAACATCAAGACCTAAGAGCGCAGCCGTGACAGAGAGAGGAAAACCTCTGGAGCCATCGGCTCCTAACATTTCAGCTAAATTACTTGTTGGATCAAAGGTAGCACCAAAACTTGGAGCAAAAAATTTATCAAAAGAGCTATCTACTGATTTACCTGATTTACCTGATTTAAATGAAGCACTATTCTGTGTTTTAAGGCTAGGATCGTTTCGCGCTCTAAATCTAGAATCATGTATTGTCTTGTTTGTGCTCAATCTATTGCCATTATTCCATGCGTCTTGTGCAGCTTGATATATTGCTTGAATCTCCTGTGCTCTTGACACACTGTTAGACCCACCAGTAACAAGTTGACCGCTTGCAAAACCACGTGGAGCAGCATTCATACGCATCATAGCGCCGACACCAAACTGTTTTACAGCGTCTTTACGCATGACAAACTCGCCTGGCTCTAACAGTGCAGGTACTCTATCGCGCTTCATACCGCCGCCAGCCATATGGACAGGACCACCAGCTGCAGACGCTTTACCAGGTGTCCCAGTAGGAAAGAAACTACCAACACTGCTAGAAATAATATCACCTATAGGGTCAGTAATTGTTTTTTGGAATACAGCCTTCTGGATATCACGAAGCATATTTCCAACCATGTCTTTAAAGGTGTTTCCTACCATACCCATAGTAATCGAACCATCAATTAAAGCATCATTTAGTTTCATTAAACCGTTTTCAACGTAATCCCTAACAATATCTTGTGTAGCCGCATTAGCTGCGTCCATTCTTGCTTGATAATCTAGTTCATATCTTGCTTTTTCTTTGGCATATTCTAATGAAGCAACGGCGGTTTCTCTTTCGATTCCAGCTTTTTCCATCTGCATTATTAATACATCAGCTATTGATTTCTTTTCTAACTCAGCAAGACTAATTTTTCCATCAAGAATAGCTTGGGCTATCGTACGTTCATTTTGTAAACCTGTAAGTTTAGACTCATTAAGTTTAGTAGTAGCACTAAGTTGTTCTTCAATAGCTGTTTTTTCACGCATATTCTTATCAAGGGTAACATTTAATCCAGCTATAGCAGTGTCTTGAACAATTTTAGCAGCTTTTGTTTGTTCTGTATAAATATCGTTTGTAGCCTTTACCTGATCTGTAATAGCTTTTAAAGTACCAGTAATATTTTCTGTATTGATGCCTGAGGTGTCAATACTTACTTCTGATAGTGTTCCGTCCTTAAGTAAATTAGCTGCTTTAATCATCGAATTAACAATTGTTTCATTGCCTTTTAGAATCTCTTTTTCGGCAGCAATTCTCTGTACAACTAATTCTGCGTTCGCTTTTAAAATTGTAAGTTCACTTATCTTTTGTTCTTTAGCTATCTTAGCTTGAAGATCTGCTAAGGTTCGTTGCTGGGCTATTTGTTCATATCTACTGGCTATAATTTCAAACTCGGCAGTATTATTTGATAAAGCATTTGAAGCTTTTTGATCAGCAATAGCTTGCTCTCTGCGTATAGCACTTTCAGCATTTTGACGCTTTTGATTTTCAAGTTCAAACTCTTTAACTAGTAGAGCAACTTTATCGTCTACAGCCTGAGTTTGGTTTATGTAGTCGTCAATCGCTACTTGACGACGTTGCTCAATTGCTTGTAATTCAAGAGCTGTTGCAGCTTCAGCTGCTTTTATTCTAAGATCGCTTAATGCTTTAGGACTAGAAATACCTCTAGTATCAGCAACATCTAAAGTTTGATCTGCTCTTCTTTGTGCTAGTTCTAAAGCATTTCTATCACGTAAATTTTGTAAGTCTCTTTGAGCGTCGCGTTGATTTGTTATAGCTGCTGCACGATCTTGATCAAGTTTCAAAAGATCTTTAGCAGAATCTAGTTGTTTTTCTAGATTTTTTACCTGCTGATCAATAAGCTTGCTTTGATTCTCTAAAATCTTAAGATTAGCTTGTTGTTCATTTTTTTGAATAGATAAGTCAGCTTGCTGCTCTGCTATGTCCAGACCAATTTGTGATAGCTTAACTTGTTCTTTTTGGACTTTTAATTGGTTTTGCAAAGCTTCTAGCTTTTTTTCTTCAGCTATACGCTGCTTTTGAAGAGTAAATACTAATTGAAGAGATTCGCCAGCAGTCCCCTTAATAATTTTATTTGCAGCGTCTTGTCTTTCTCTAAACAGTGCTGACTGTTCTTCGGTTGCCGCACCGAGAGTGACTAAGTTTTCGTATTCTTTTTTCTGCTCTCTAAACTGTTTCACAATTTCTGCGTTAAGTTTAACTCTGTTTCTATCTTGTTCCTCTTGAGTTTTTGCAAAGCTTCCATCAAAAGCGTTAAAGCGCCCAGAAGTTACAGCCTCATCTACGGCTTTAAATGCTCCTCCAAAAGTTTTTGAAAGCAGTTTTCCAAATTGATTTAGAGCGACAATCTGTTCTACAAGTTTTCCAGTGCTACTACGTGCTAAATCCATATTTCTTCTTATAAGATCAGCACCATCTGCAAAGTCATTATCTTCTAATGATTTTGCAGCTTTCTCGGCCTGACTTGCGAGAACTCCAAAAGCTGTACCAGCCTTATCAGCTGATATAGTGCCGTTAGCAAGTTTTTTTCTTAAATTTTCTAGTTTATTAGCAAAGTCAGCAGCAACAGCGGCTCCAAGATTTATATCATCTTTTAACTTTATAGTATCATCTTTAAATGTACCAATAGCTAGAGAACCACTTTCAAGTTGAAGGATAACTGATTTAGTTGCTTCATCAAATTTTAGTAGCCCTTTATTAGAAGCTTCTGATAAGGATTTTGCTGATACATCTGAAGTTTCAGCTAATGTTCCTACAAGGAGGGCAGATCTCTTAGTTTCTTCGCTTGATAGCTTCTGAGCAACTAGGTTTGCTCTAAGCTCTCTTTCTACCTTTTTGATGGCCTCTGCTCTCTCTTCGTCTGATAGCGAAGCCCTATAGTTTGCTCTTTCGTAGGATGCAAGTTGTATCCTCGCAGCGAGGATATTATTGCTAAGACCTTTTTGAGTTTCGCCGCTCAGTTCAGCCGCGTCACTAAATGCAATCATTTTTTGTGCAGTAGAGCCTCCTATATCTCTAGTAAACGCCTTAAAAGAGTCATCTGTGGACTTAATATTTTCAGTGATGCCTTCTAAACCTTCTTTTGTTCTTCTAGATTCTGCTGTTAATTTTTTAAAACCATCTGTTACCATACCTAGTAGGTCTACGTCAAACAGAGTACCAACAAGTTGTAAACCTACTAACGCAATTGCAACTACATTAAAAGCAGCCAACGCTATGCTAAGAAAAGAAGCTAGTTTAGCAGCGGCAGCAGCGGCAAAGTTAAGGCCCGCAGCTAAACCTTTTGAAAGAGCGCCTTGTGCGCCTAATTGTGCTGTTATCAGCGTTTCTGTTTGTAGTAAAGCATTTTTTCTTATATTAGACTTACCTATTTCCGCAGTAGCTTCTTTGTTACTTATAAGACCGTCTTTCAGATTTTGGTTAATAGCTTTTTGTAAATTTAATTCATTAGTTTTAAGTTTAGGAATTTCTTTTTCAGCTACTAGTGCTTGACGAGTGGTAAGTCCTTCTCCTAGCTCACGTTTTAATTCAGCTCCATAAGCTCTACCAGCGCCAGGCAGCGCGCCGCCACCTACAAACGAAGCTTGAGCAGCCGCGCCAGCTGCAGCAAATGCTAGTGCTTTTTTAGTAGTCAGTCCAAATTGAGCCGCTATACCTGTTAATCTTGTTCCTAAAGTAACTAACCCTTCTGTAGCGAATAATCGGATAGCTCCTGCTAACCTACCAAATACTAAAAGACCAATACCCCCTAAAAGGGCTAGTCTAGTACCTAAGTTTTGATCTAAGAAAGTAGCAAAAGGAACTAAGGCATCAGCAACAACTTTAGCAGTAACAATTGCTAGATCAGAAAAATTAGCTACAAGTTTTTCAAAAACTTCTTGTGTAGTTTCAGAGGTGTTAGTAATATCAGAAAACGCAGCTTCACCATCCTTAATTACTTGAGTAACAAAGGCTTGACGTTTTTCAAAACGGGTTAATGATGAGGCTGATTTATTAATTGATGCGGCATATGCTTCAACGGCAGGTTCAATACGTGTAAAGATACCAATTTCGTCAAGTAGTTCTGGCTCAAGCTTAATAGCACCACGAGTAATACGTTGGAAAGAGTCTGTAAGATTTCGTCCAAGAGCACGAGAAGCTTTTAAAGACACTGCGCCTAGTTGTTCAATTTGTTTTATGTTAAATCCAGCAGAAAGCGCAAGGTTAGCTTGAGTAGCGGCTTCAACAATAGATAGTTGTCCTGCAGTAACTAATTTAAGAGACTTAACAACAGAATTAGCGTCTGTACCGACGGCGTTAGCTAATTGTTCTGTACCACGAAGAATTGTTTCAAATTGAGCTGCACGATTAAGAGCAGTAAAAGCAGCAGTCAGTGCGAATACGTTTGCTGCAGCGGCAGCATACACGCCAACTATGCCGCCTAAACCTTGTGATTGGGCAGCAAAAGAGCGTCCAGCAGAGGCTGACGCTTGTCCAAGTCTAGTTTGATTTTTTCCTACTCGTTCGGTAGCTTTAGCGACGTTATCTAAGTCTTGGGCGACTTTTTTGCCACCCTTTGACTCCATGATAACGCCGATTCTAGTATTCTTTGACAAACCTAACCTCTTTTCACTTTAGCTAATGATTCTCTTTCTTTTTGCCTATGGGCATAAAAATCACCTAATTCTTTTTCTGCAATTTGTAAAAGATCAAACACAGCACGCCTATCATCCATCTGATAAATACTCATGATAGTATCAAGACCCGCGTAGTCTTTTCCAAACCAAGAACCACTTGTGCCATCCCAACGATCTGGTAAAACGTTAAGCAAAATAAGAGCTTGCTGACATGTTTCTGCTAGAGTGGATGGGTCTTTAGGCATTTGACTCTCATCAGGCTCCCAACCCATCTGCTCGCACATCATAATGTACTGATCTTGGTCCATACCCCCAGCAAATAAAGAGTTGCGGAGGTAGTCAGTTAGTTTTTTACGTTGTCTTCAACCTTCTTTTTTGAAAACTGCTCAAAATCGTTCATGGCGTCTGTAATAAATTGATCAAATATTGATGATGATTTAAGCAATTCTACAGCTTCTTCATCACTGTACACGATTTCGTCAGCGGCGTCCATTCCAGAAATATCAACAGGAAGAAGAAGAGGAAGATGCTTAACTTTTAAGCCTTTCCAACCGACAATAGCTTTTTCAGCATAATTTTCAAGAAAACGATCATTGTCGATTTCTTCTTCACGCTGACGTGTGCGTTTATTAAATTTATATGTTAAAGAAGCGTTGCGCACTTTCATTAGGTCTTCGCGATTCAAAAAGCGAATATTGACTTCAAAACCCTCAACGTCTGGGAACTCTACCCAGGTTGTGGTTTCTTTTGCAACTAGATTTTTAATTTTACTCATAGTATCCCCTCGGAAAAAAACGAGTGCCTATCACGAATCTGCTAGTCAAAGGTGAGGGGAGACCTTGATTTGCAAGTGATAGGCACTCTTCTGGTAAAAACATTTATAATCCCCTCAGATATGTTTTAATTATTTAGCGGCAAAGATTGTTACTTCACCTCCGTCACCTTTGTTTGCTGTTGTTTCCTGAGCAACAAAGTTAACGGTCATTGAGATCACATCCTCAATACCAATGGTTGGGAATTCAAACTGACAAGCATCAAGCTGGAACGCTACGTAAGGAGCTGTTGCTCCGCCGATGATTAAATTAGCGTTTGAAGTTTGTGCAGAAGAAGTACGTGAATCTTCAGAAATATTACGTAAGAAGCCAGCTGACTCAAGATCTCCAGAACGAAGATACATGGTAGCAGAACCTGTGACTGCACGAGAACCAGTAAACTGACCAATAGGCTCGTTAAGAGCAGCCAATTCTTCTGGGGTTAGGTATGTGATATTGTTATTGTAATCAAAGCTTAATGCTGTAACAGGGAAGACGAACTTCTCATCAGACCCACCAGCTGTAGCTTTATGGTGGAACTCAATGGCACTAAGACGATTTTTGATAAATGAGTTTGTTGAGGCTGCACCTGCAACATTCATTTGATTGTATGGGTGATAATGTGCTGATTCGGTAGCTGTAGCACTCATTGTTTGGAAGCCTGAGTTAGCGGTAACAGAAGATCCACTATTCAAAGTTCCTCCAAAAACAGAAATCGCGACATCACGCGCACTTCCTGTAAGTTCTTTCATGGTTGTTCCGAAACCCGACCAGGTTGTTGTAGCAATTTCTTCAATACCCGCATCAACAGATGCGCCATTTACTGTAGCATTAGAAACCTGATAAATTACGTTATCAAGTTTAAAATACAAATGGTTCTCAACAGCTGTTGAGAAATTTGAACGAGTTGCACTAGAGCCTGTTCCTTTAGCCTGAGTTTTAGTAACTAGTTTACCACCTGTTGACCAAACAGAACGTTCGTGTAGTCCGTCAGCATCTGTAGCTACTACTTTAGTATTAGATACGAGTGATTGCCACATAAACCAATCTGCAACTGGTTTTACGTTACCTGTCTGGTTAGTAGCTGCAGTAGTTCCATTTCCGGCTGCACCAGTGTTAACACCTGTAGGACGTAGATATACTTGAAAGTTCCAGTCTACAGGGTTGATAGCAGTATTGAAACGCTGCTGCGAGCGGTCTGGGCTTGTTCCAGACTCAAGTGAAGTGATATCCTGAGTTGCTGCTGAAGAAGTCATTGCAAAGCCTGCAAGAACTTCTAGCTTCCAAGTATTAGTCGGTCGCAAATCAACTGCATCTGCACCATTGATAATATCTTTGGTGGACATAAATACTTCTGAATTTCTTTGTAAATTAAGAGATGCCATCCCTTTTCTCCTTATCCGTCTAGTCTATAGACTGTCGTTAATATTACCTCAGCTAATCCATAAGGAATTGCTAAACCTTCATCTGGGCTAATACTATCTATTGTTATATCTAGTATACCCTTATCAGGATTGTCTCCTAGTGAATAGATAACGTGTTCTATATCTTGAACTAGATCATCTATGAGGCTTTGAGAATTATCTTCCCCAAATACGTATGCTCTTATGGTAACGTCTAATGTTGCTACCGTCAAACTTTTAGATTCAAAATCTCGAATTTCGGTACCAGCGCTTACGTATAGCGCTGGAAAGTCGTTGACTTCATCTAAAAACTTTACTCTGCGATACACATTGTTGAACAAGTTCTGTGTATATGTATACCCACTATTAAACCCAGAGACTGCGCCATCAATCTCTTTGAGCTGTGTAACTAAAAAATCTGTTATCTCTGTACGTCTTGATGCCATTATTTTCTAATAAACCTGTAATATTTTCCAATTAGTTGTTGAACTGCAGGACGTAATCCTTGCTCTTCGATAAGTTTACTTGGTGCTCTACGCTCACTCTCAAAAACATTGTAAATCGGATCGTAAGTGTAGTTAATAATTCCACTCTTCTTATTAAAGTTAATAATTTGAAAAGACTCTGCAAACCTACCCGTGCGTTCTGTAAGTATTGCTGCATTAGGTTTTGGAGGACCACCAGGCATTCCTTTAGGCATTTTACTTCTAAACATTCTACGAGCTAAAGCTTCTATCTGCTCTCTACTTATCTGATCTTGGATATCTGGTTTGAGTTTTCTTTTGCGAGTTCCTTTTGAAGTAGATTTTGTAGCAACAGCACCCATTTTAGTGCCTAAATCTATCTCAGTCAGAAGTTTAAAAGGTTCTCCACCCCTTGACGGGTCAAATTGATCAGCTAAAGCAATTAGTTCTGCGTAAGTCTGAACTAGCTCAATTCCAGATCTTTTTGCTAATAGTTTCGATGCTCCACCACGAACATAATACTGTAAAAGCCTATCACCAAAATTATCGCCTATTTTTTTCATAACTTGATCAGTTATAGGAACTGACTTAGTTTTTAGCAATGCATAAGCAGCTGCATTTAAATTATATTGAATAGAACCAAAACCTGAAGTTCTAGACCCAAAAAGTTCAATGGTTATATATTGACGAAACTTAGTTAGGTTTTCTATCTCTAATATTCTACCGGCACCAGGAGTTATCGCAACAGATGGCTTTTTTAAAAAACCACCCCTCTCATCAATATAAGTAACTGTCTTAAGGTTTACAATTTTTTGTCTAATAGCGGTTATTACAAGTTTTCTATAAGCAGGATCTGCTTCATTTAAAAACCAATCCATAAGGGTCTTTTTTGCAATACCTCTGGGGCCTGTAGCCATTGCTTTTTCAGTTCTTTTACTTAGCATATCAATAGTAGGTTGACCAGGTGTTTGCTGTGTGACAGATTCGGTTTTTTTACCTCCTGATACAGCGTTTTGTTTTATTTCTGCAGTTACAAGACCTTTTAGATTTAATCCTGTTTGCTGCTCAACAATTTGTTGTTCAGCAATCATCTGTTCTGCTAATTCATTTCCATATATAGCACGAAGGTCCTTTGGTCCAACTTCAATATCAGGAGTAGATAATGGAGCTACATAACCTTTTCCTGCAGCTTCTGCTTTTTTGGGTTCCCCTAAAAACCCACTAAACAAACCTTCAATACCATAACCAGATCGTACTCCTTTTCCAGAGAAAAAGTCAGATAAGGATGATAGATTTAGAATTCTGGCTCTTTCTTTAGGGCTGGTCTTAAACTTACCTGCTTTCAAGTCTTTGACAGCCTTTAAAAACTCTTTAGGAGGTTTACCGTCAAATATTAGTTTAGTATTTAACTTAAAAGTCACGCAATGATCCTATATAAATCTAAAATACGACGAATATGTGGTGGGAAATTACCTGCTAAAGGATAAGACTCTCCCCGCTCTCCTTCAAATGAAAAGCCGCGTTTTTCTTGATCTTGCTTATAAAGAAGTTTTATCATATCAAGTGTTGCAAGTTGAAGATCTTGTGGTATGTCAGACGATTCATAACCTGCACGGTACTCTACTTTCACACCAGAAGGAAAAGGTGCAAATGAAGGAGACCCAGCTAAGGTCATTGATGGATAGCTATTACGAACCGTTGGGAAAGAACCTCTTACACCAACCGCACCTACGTCACGAGTTACTTCTCCCATATCGCGAGAAAAATTATACTCATTAACTGCGTTATGAACATCTTTAGTTTCAGTAGCATCATTCTTACCATCAAAATGAACTAAGAAAATAGTTTCTCCGTCTGGTCTAAATCGTTTTGTTGGTGGAGTAAAATTAGCAGATGAATATCTAGCTTTATCTGATACTCTAATCTCATCCATGTAACCTTTAAATGTAGTGCCTATCTCAACATTACTTGTAAATGTTAAATTTGCCTCAGTAAAGGACGCGTCAGCAATCACATTACCATTATAGTGTAAATATAGTTTTTCTTCTGTTAAATCGCGAGACACTGCAACATGTGCAAAACGACGTTTAGCAAACTGCTGAGTTTCGACAGAGGTATTGGCTCCTTCAATTATAGTTGCTGTTCCAGAAACATTTGCTTCGTATGCTAAACCTTTTTGATTCGATAATCTAAATTCCATATAATTTGAAGCGTCTGTATTAATTGAAAATAGCACATTATCTTGTAATGTTGCTTCATCTACGCGAACAAACATCTCAATGGTAAAATCACCCTCTTCGAATTTTAAGTCTGAAGATACAGTACTACCTAAGAGGTAGTCACTGGTATTAAGCTCAAGAGATGATTTTCCAAATCTTTTAATTCTTGTGTTGATGTGAGCATCATTTTTAAAAGATAGTGTTGTTGCATCAGTTTCTTGTGTAGTTACAGGCCTACCTATAGTTGTTGGATCAGCTAAGATTACATCTTGTGTACCATTAAATTCAGAAACTTGATATACATTTGAAAGAGGTAATCTTGATAACATAACAGAGGTTTTTCCTCCGTCAAATACTTCAACGTAATCATTAGCCAACATTTCTTGCCCAATATAATGCTCAACTACGCCTGTAGCGTAGTTAATTATATTAGCAAGTCTACCGTCTTGACTATTAGACGAAATACTTAGATAATCTTTAACTTGTGCTAATGATACAAAAGCATACTTTCCTAAATTTTCTTCTAAACGATCTACCATGTTAATTTACCCATTCTTCCTCTTCTGATTGCTCGTATAATGAAAAGGGAGGCGTTGACCGCCTCCCCCTGTGTAGTTCAAAGATGTCTAAGCTAAACTTAGCCAGCTTCAATTGTAACAGCGTAGCTGTACTTAGTAGCGTCAAGAGCTGATGCTGAGTTAGTCGTAAGAGCTTTAAAGTCAATACGAGTGCTCATGTACATAGCAGTAACCTGCTGACGTGGTTCGTACTCGCTCTCAATCTCAATACCGCGACGTTCTGCGATCATAAAGCCAGGCTTATAACAGAGAACACCGAGATGACGGTTAGATCCACCAACGACATCTAAGAACTCAGTGATTGCAATTGGGATACCGTAAACGGCGCCAACTGAACCTGTGAGGTAGGTAGCGTTTGGACCAAACTTGTCAACTGTCTGGAAGTCAGAAGTTGTAACAAGGTTGTTGTAACCTTCGATTGATGTTAAGTACACAAGGTCATTACCAAGCTGAAGGCCATACTTGCCAAGCTTAGTGCGGGCTGCAGCGATATCTGACGGATCAGCTTTATCGTTTGCAGAACCTGTGTCCACAGTCAGACCGGCGCCTACGTCACTTGTAAGGTTAGTAATACCTTCGATGACAGACGCATAACCAGTACCGGCTGTAATTGCATTTGTTGGTGATGCTGTAAATCCAGTCAACGCACCAGTTCCACGTAGAATTGCTTTATCGATAGCACGGGCTAAACGACGTGTAGCAGCTGCACGCAAGAAGTCGAGCAAAGGAAGAACTGTATCTTCTTCTTCGTCTTTTGCGAGGTGTGTGGTAGCCATGAACTTATGTGGAGTAAAGTCCACTGAGCTAATGGTCTGCTGGTTGCTGGTTGGTACGCGGGTTGCGTCAGCAATACCTGTAGCAAATGTGCCAGAAGCAAATTGTGCTACATCACCGTCTGAATCTTCGTCAGCTACTGGTACGCGGAATGTTTTCGCGTCAACAGCCATACGATTGAACATTGGAGCAACAACTAGCTGCTGTTCCATTTCGGTGTAAATGTTTTGTGAGAAGTTGCTCAAGAACTGATCAACAGAGGTAACAGCTTTCATCTTGGCACCGACTTTGGTGTCAAAGACATCACGCTTGTTAAGCAATTTCGCAACAAGAACGGCGTTAGCCATATCTTTTTCAGAATACTGAGCTGCATTGCGGCCCTGCTCCTGGAAGTGCATTTTTGAACGCTGCAATGCAGCGATCTCTTCTTGGTATTTATTCATCTGAGCTTTAAGTTCTGCAACTTGCTCTGACTCATGCGGTGTATAAGCATTATTGCTATCACCTTTAACCAGCATTTGCTGGTCAGCAGCGTCTGCTTCCTTCACGATAGCGTTCCCGGCCTCTTGGACCAGTTCAGCAACTGCAGGCTCAGACACTGTAGCACGTGGTGCTTCTTTTTTGATCTCTTCAGCTGGTACAGCTTTAGTAAGATCGATTGTATCTACGACTTGATCAGCCATTTCGTCTTTCTCCTTATCAGAATTTTCGTGAAGCTCTTTAGTAGGGCTCTCGCTTATAACCGCGTCTTCACTTGTAGATTTTTCGACTTGTGAATGTTCTTCTGTTTTCACATTAACAACATTATCACAGTCTTCGCCATTAGCGTCAACCTCTAAAAATTTAAAGATTGGGTTTTGCTCTGTAGCGACATTAGTGACTTTAAACATTTTTTCTTGATAGTTTACAAGATCACCATGTTGAAGTTTGCTTGCATCTTCGGAAAGCAAGTTTGTGAACGGGATAGATGCCATAGGATCTCTAATTTCAAGCTCCTCTTCATCATCCTTTTCCATACCAGTGACTACTTCCTCAGTTTCAGCTTTGACCTCAACTTCTTCAGTATCAGCTTTATCTTCAGTAGCTTCCTCAATTTCAGCTGTTTCTTCAACAACTTCCTCAGAAACTTCTTCTGATTTTACTTCAACTTCAGTTTCAGTTACTTCGATCTCTGCTTCTTCAGCTTTGATTTCAGTAACTTCTTCTTCTTTTGAGTTACTCATTGCTTCCTCCTCGGTTGGAGACATCGGACGTTCGTTAATAACTTCGCCCTCCTCCGTGCTATGAATTGGAACACCTGCCATTGTGATGTCGTGATTATGAAGGGGGTCTCCCGCCTCCATCACTACACCAGCAATAATTTTATGAGCGTGGTTTTGCATATGAGATGCGTAGGTTGTTACCCCATTACCACCATCATCCATTTCAACTGTATGATAGTGACCATCGCTCATGTCGGTGATTCCTGCTTTTATTTTACGCATCTTTTTGATTTCTTCGGTATCAGTCTCTTTTAATGACTTTTTGAACTCGCTAAATTCCTCATCTGAATCAAAAGATTTTCTAATAGAAAAAAGGGAATCTTGATTACAAGGAACAGAAACTACAGAAATTTCTAGTAGTTCTACGTCAGTAATCATCATAGAATCGTCTTCACGATTATATTTTCCGTCTTTTACTCTAAATCCTACAGAAAAGCTTTTTAACGCGCCATCTTTAATAAGAGTTTGAACTCCGTGAGTTCTTTCAGCTGCTTCAGAAACAGCACATTCAACAAAAATACCTTTTTTATCAACTCGAATATTGTCTACACGACCAATAGGGCAGTCATGTTTGTGTTGATATAAAAGAACTGGGTTACGACGATAATTTTCAACGCCTTTAGCCCACGCTTCAGCAGTAACAACATCGCCAGAGCGATCTTTTGCAGTAGTGTTAGCATAACCAGCAATCTTTAAAGTATTAGAACCTTTTTTAAGTGCTTTAGTTTCGAAGGAACTGTTTAAATAGAGAGTTTTATTCATTTGTTGTATCCTCTAAATTATTAGATTCCTCTTGAGAGGGTCTTCCACCTTGGGTTGCATCAGTTGCACTACCCGTAATGTTCTGTGGTATTCTTATGGTATCATTATTTTCTATTTTTGGAAATCTTAATCCTTCACGAGCTTCATTTGGGGTGATAATTCCTGTATTTACCAGAGTTGAATAGTAAACGGCTTGAGTCCTATTATCAGGCTGAAGGGCGGGAACAGTGAGTCTATCTGGAGAGATAGTAACTCCTCCATTAAAGAAGTGAGAGAAGGCTGAACAGAATTGGTTTAAGATAGGTAAGATAGTATGTAAATAGAATAGCTTTTGATTTGCATCAATGTTAGCATTATTACCTGATTTTAAAAGAACATAAGGCACGCCTAATGCCTTTGCCATATCTTGTTGAATTCTTTCGATAGAGTTCTCAAAGTCAAGTTGATCAAAAGATTTAGTAGAAAACTCATCGATTTTCAATCCACCGTCTAAAATTGCGGGATTTCTAGCTCCATCAAAAATAGTAGTGTAAGATGTTCTCCAAGATTCTAAAAGTCTTTCTTTAACTCTTTTTGAAAGAATATTGTCAGTAGTTAGCACAAAACCAGGAAGTGCATTATTCTTAAAGAATTGACGTTGGAACTTAATCATGTAATAGTATAGTTCCATTAAGTTTATAATAGGTTTAAGTTTAGATGTGCCTCTAAAAATAGATAATTCGTTTTCAGCCATAACATGAATAATTTCATAAGGTTCAAAACGAATAGATTCAGCTTTAGAAGTTTGTTTTCCACGGCCAAAGCCATAAAAATCATTAGCTTGTTGGTTATGAACTAAGTAATTATAATGAGAAACAAAAGCACGATCATCTGGAACGACCTCAACATCATTAGCAGGTAGTAAGTAAAGAGATTCACCATCATAGTAGAAAAAAGCATTACCATCTAAATGGAAATCTAAAAAAGCTCTTCTAAATAATCTAGCACGATCCTCAAAAGGATTAGGCTTTATATTCATTAATTTATTTACTTTTTTTGCAGAACCACCAGTTACATTAAGAGGAATCTCTGTTAACGCATTAATTACCATCTCTACAGAACGATGAACAACTTCAATCTCTCTATATGCCTGTTCGTAATCAACTATAGTTTCGGGAGATGCGAACGGTTCAAGAGAAGCTATAGAAGGCTGTGCAGGATTAAGCTTTTCTGCTACCCACTCTCTGAAACCGCGTCTATCATTATCTGCCATGTTTTTCCTTCTGAATATCTAACCAATTTTTAATTTTAAGAGTTAAATGATTAGAGTATCGTTGCCCATAAATTGTATGTAATCTCTGATGATGAGATTTACATAGTGTGAATAAGTTATGATGGTCTAAACTTTCCTTACAGTCTACTGCAAATTTTTCACGAAGGGAAGTAATTTTTTCAACAGTATCAATTTCATTAATCTTATTACGAGTACACCACTCATTGAATAACTGACTTACAGAAAAAAGATGATGAAGTTCTAAATTCTGAACAGAGCCACATATATAACATTCATCACGAAGTTTGTAGTCTTTTTTAATGTAGTCTCTTATATATTTGATCGGGAATCTTTTTAGTTCAGACATTCTTGAAGCACCTCCCAACGTTTAGTAAAATGATCTGGAGCTGTGTTTAGACCTACACCACCTTCACCCAGATTTAGAACATTTCCAGAAACAGTAGGTAGATGAGTTTGTTTATTAAGTTTTTTAATCAGATAACTTACAAGGATATCATCTCCTCTTGTCAAATGAGTATTTGCTAATATGTCAGACTTAATGCTATCAAGACAAGATTGTTTTACCATAATCACAGATCCTACTAAGAAGTCAACTTGTGCAGCTATAGACCAACTATCTCTAAGTTGTTTATAATGTTTTGCTTTAGATACACCCTGCTTACCATAAATACCGACTATATCTTTTTGCATGTCATACATTTTTTTAATTAATAAGGGGTGAGGCAGTAAATCGTCATCTAAAATTAGTTTATACTCTTCTGGATATTCAAAACATCTAACCCAACGTTCAATACAATACTTATTTTTTGTGTTATTTATCACATCAACTTTAGGATGGCTAAAAGTTTCAGTTGGATTATTATTAATCACAGTGATTTTAAAATTTTTACACAAGGAATCACAAATTGCTTTAACATTTTTAGGTCTTTTGTAGTTTAATAATATAATTCTAAGCATAGATTGAAATGTTACTCATCTTTTGGTGTGTATAGATTGCATACCTAACAGCATCACACGGGTGAGAAGCCCAATCGTGAATAGCTTTTGGGGTTTCTGTGTTAGGATTCCATTTATAGGCAGCCATTGCAGAGAAAGTATGTCTTGCACCTTCGGTATCAAAGAAAAGTCTATCTTGTTGGATTAAAACTTGTACAGAATTAATACCATCATTTACAGATTTGATGGCATTTTCACAATAAATATCATAATCATAAGCAAAATCAGCTTTTACTTGTTGTGCTGCTGAATCAATATAAATAGTATCGATAGACCACTCATCTACTTTTTCTCCAATAGCTGCAGCTAATTCTGAAGTAGTTGACTCTTTTGATATAAATTCATCTATTATGAAGTAGTTATCCCCATCAGTACCTATCACAACAAATACATTCTCATCGCGATACCCAACATCTAAACCTGCAATAACTTCTGAAAAACGTTCGCCTACAAAATCTCCGATATGTTTATCTTCGTCTAAGTCTAAATAAATTTGTGCTGCTGTAGTTGTCCATTCGCATTCATACTCTTGCAAATAAAGAGCCTTAGTAATTGACTTTTTAGCCTCCTCTACATCGTTTTCAGATAGAAGAGGATTAGAGCGCCAAGTGTGAATAGAAGATGCCCAATCAGGATATTCAGGATTATCTCCTCGTAGATAATAGTCATAGAGATAATTACCCTTACCACGAGGAGTAGAAATCCATAAACATCGAGAGTCTTGAAAAGTAGATAGGGCAGGACGTAAATCACGGGTATAATATTCTTCGTTAGGAATAATAGCTGCCTCATCAACAATTAGGAGATTAGCAGCACGACCTACAAGAGAGTCCCGATTATTAGCAGACAAGAGTCTAAACACAGATCCGTTAATTAGTTTTATGACTTTATCTTTTTGGTTATATCGATCAACTTCTATTTCTAGTTGCTTAATAAGGTCACCAACATAATCCCAGATAATAGAGGAGAGAGAAAAGTTAGGAGCAACAACCATAACCTGTTGTCCAGGTTCTAAAAGTTTTGCAAAAGCAAGAATAGCAGCAGCGTAGGATTTACCAGTACGACGGGCTGCAATATGAACACAAAAACGGGAAGAATCTAAATTTTCTACCATTGCCCATTGTGATTCATTAAATTGAACAGGAGTTGGGAGTCTGTCTAAAAGACGTTGAATTTTAATGCGAAAAAATTTATCACTCATCGAGGAAATACGTTAATAATCATTGTAGAAACAGTAATTAAAGTTACTGCGACACCGCCTATCCATAAAAGAGTCTTGAGAGAAGCCCGACCTGTAGTGGCTAACTCACCGATATGTTCCATTTCTTTATCCATTTTAGACATTTGTTTTTCCATGCGTTCAAACATTTTAACAATGTGTAGATAACGTTCTTCGCATACAGCTTCGTGTGACAAAATTTCAGCCTTATTATTCTGAGAACGCTCGTGAAGTCGTTCGATCTCAGTTTGGATTTGGTCTAGTTCCCGTATGTCGGTCATTAGTTCACCTTATATTTTAATTATATAATTCACTACTTCTGTTGGTAGTGTAGTATTTACTGAAAAAGCATTTACAGTCAAAGAAGGGACTGTAAGCGCTGGAATAGACAGAGCTGGAACAGACAGAGCAGGAATACCTAAGGCAGGTATATCATGTCCGTGGTTATTTACTGTTAAAGATGGAACAGTTAATGCAGGAATAGATAAACCTGGAACAGACAGAGCAGGGATAGATAGAGCAGGGATAGACAGAGCAGGAACTGAATGAGTATGGTTTGCTTGGTTTACCGCTGTTACAAGACCAACCTGAGTAACGTCTTTAGTACCTGCAGATAGGGTTTGGTTGACTGTGTATGTAGTAAGTGTTAAATCTCCAGCACCTTCGGCGCCAGTATTACCTGTACCCGTGTTTCCTGTACCAGAGTTTGCGGTACCCGTGTTTGCTGTACCTGTAGTACCAGTACCAGTGTTTGATGCGGCGGTAGTAGCTGTATTATCATCAGTAGTACCAGTAGCTGTATTACCAGTACCCGTGTTTCCGGTACCTGTGTTTGCTGTGCCAGTATTTGAAGCAGCAGTTGTGACACCTGTTTTAGAAGCTGAAGCTAATACACTACTTGCAGCAGCAGAACCCGTAGTAGTACCAAGAGTATCGTTATTAGCCCCCTTGCCTAGAGGAACTTTATCTCTTAAGTCAGGCACATTAAATGTTGAAGAGCCATCACCAGCTCCATACCCAGTACCAATCACAGCAAATAAACGAGCATAGGTTGAGCGAGAAACAGCAGCATCATTACAAAGAAGCCAGCCAGTAGGAGCTGAAGCTGCTCCGTAGCCAACAATTGTACCTGACGGAACAATCTCAGCTCCACCTGCAGTCGAACCGTCATGAATTCTTATATTAGTTGTTGATGTATCAAGAGAAACTTCGCCCACAAGTCCTGTATAAGAATTGTTTTGGGCAGTTGTTCCTCGTCTAAATTGTAGCTGTGTAGCCATTACTTACTCCTTATGAAAATGCACCTAGATCGAATTTGCCTGTAATTGAAAATGAGTTTGAAGCGTTAGTTCCAATAGACACGTTGCCTTTAAATTGAGACTCAACTCCTTCAGTTTTGTCTATGGTAAGATACTCTAAACCATTAGAAATAAGAGACACAGCAGGATCTATGATAGAAACTGCAGAATCGCCCCCTACAATTGCGTTAGAACTAAGGCCGTTATACGTCCCTGCTGTGATTGTGCCTACATTAATATTACCTGTAGTCGAACCGTCGCCTACAGTTACAGTAGCGTTAGCTAAAATTGTGAATTTTGAGCGGGCATCAATGCCTAACCCGCCGCTAAATGGTGAAACTTTTGTACTCATGTCTACCTTTCTATCATACTTTTAACCAGTGGTCAAATTAATTATGAGAATGCTCCACAGTCTAGTATACCTACAATAGTAACTGTGTTGGAAGCGTTTGTTCCTATTACTACGTTACCATCAATATCTACTTCACGAACAAAATTAACGTCTCCATTAGAGTCTGCTGTTACAGCTTTTGAAGCGGCTACAGTTCCTAAAGTAAGACCATCAAGATATCCTAGTTCTGTTGGAGTAACCCCGCTAGAGGCAGCTATTTTACCAGAACCATTAGTAATCATAACTCGATCAGCTGTTAAATCACCTGTAAGAACAGTGGATATTGCCCCAGCAATGTTAGCTACTCTTCTAGCTTCTACAGCAGTAGTAATAGTAGCGTTAGCAGTGATTCTAGCTTGAAGAGCTGTATCTTCTGCAGCAGTTCCTTTTGCGTCTAACTGAGTCTGAATTGCGCCAGTCACACTAGCAACATATCCTAGCTCTGTAGCAGTAACAGCTGATACAGCGACTTTTCCAGAGCCATCAGAAGCAAGAGCACGAGATGCTGTAAGATTACCTGTAGTAATAGTAGATACTGCCCCGGCAATGTTAGCTACTCTTCTAGCTTCTACAGCGGTAGTTATGCCCGCATTAGCAGTAATTCTAGCTTGTAAAGCTGTGTCTTCTGTAGTAGTACCTTTTGCGTCTAACTGAGTCTGAATTGCGCCAGTCACACTAGCAACATATCCAAGCTCTGTGGAAGTGACAGCTGAAACTGCAACCTTTCCAGACCCATCGGATACTACAGCCCGAGACGCTGTGAGGTTAGTATCATCAATTGTTGTAGCAGCACCAGTGATAGTAGCTTGTTTAGAGTTTATTTGAGTTTGGATTGCTGACCCTACTCCGTCAAGATATCCTAGCTCTGTAGCAGTAACAGCGGAGACTGCGACCTTACCTGAACTATCAGAAGCTAATGCACGAGACGCTGTTAAATTTCCTGTTGTAATAGTAGAAACAGCACCTGCTATATTAGCTACTCGACGTGCTTCAACTGCTGCAGATGCTGCCGCTGCGACTGAAGCATTATCTGCAATAGAAGTGTGTACAGATAATCCATCATATTTAAGAGTAGCTGCGTCTACTATGCCTACACTTAGATTAGAAGCAGTAACAGGAGATAATGATGTATTAGATTTAGGATCTTTAGTGTCACTAAGTTTAAATGTCTTAGCCGATTCATCGTAGAAAATAGCAGCATTACCCTGATTACCCCGGTTGAAGAGTAAACCTACATCAGCGCTTGGAGAACCTGACACTCCATCAGCTAGCATGATCATACGATCCTCAACATCAAGGTTAGTTGTAGACACAGTAGTAGTGTCACCGTTGATTGTTAAGTTTCCAGTTATCACAACGTCATCGGCAAACGTAGTGGTGATATTATTAGCAGCTCGTCTTGCCTCAACTCCATCAAGCGCAGTCTGGATATCTCCAGTTACTCCGTTGAGACGGTTTAACTCTGCAGTAGTTATGCCTGAAGCTGCAACTTTACCTTGTGCATCTGTTGTCATCACCACCGACGTTGAAAGATCACTTGTTGTAATTGTCGAAACAGCACCAGCAATGTTAGCTACACGCCTAGCTTCTACACCGGCTGACCCACCACTTGCGGTGGCAACGTTATCTTGAACTAGATCAATATTAGCCTGCAATCGGGTAAAGCTTACAAAGTCATTAGCAGCTGCTACAAGAGTGTTAGCAGCTATTCTAGCTTGAAGAGCAGTATCCGTGTCATTCATTATAGTAACGTTAGCAACTCGTCTAGCTTCTACTGCTGTAGTGATAGCTACATTAGTAGTTAATCGTGCTTGTAAAGCTGTATCTGCTGCATCACTTAAAGTAACGTTAGCCGCACGACGAGCCTCTAAAGCTGTTACGTCAGTAGCAATAGCATCAGCATTACCATCTAAAACATTAATATTATCTTGAAGAGTGTCTAAATTTGTTACAACAGAAATATTAGCCGCATTAGTAATACGTCCTGTAGCATCAATAGTAACTGCAGCTACATTAGTAACTCCACCAGATACGCCGCCATATAGTCCTGCAGTAACAGCTGTATCATCTAAATCAATTGTAACTGTATTAGAAGAAACTGTGGTAGTAATTCCTGTATCACCTAAAAATACAAGTTCTTCTGTGCCTACCGTTACATCATCATTTGTGCCACCGTCTCCACGTATTCCTAAAGTAACAGAAATAGCAGCTACGTTATCTTGCACTATGTCGAGGTTGGCATTTAAACGAGTTTCAGCTGCGGTATCTGCAGCAGTGAGGAGAGCAATATTAGCGCCTAAACGAGTATCAGTGCTAGCAACGTTAGCTTCTAGTGTAGCAATATTAGCTGATATGTTAGCAGCTCCACCAAGTTGAGGGGTAACAACATTAGCCTGTTTGCCAGATGTGCCTGTAATTGTAATACCTTCGTTGCCTAAAGAAGATATAGTAATTCCACCAAGTTTAATTGAGGATCCTGTTAGGTGAAGGTCTTTCCATTTTTTAGAAGCAGAGCCTAAATCATATACCCCGTCAGCTGATGGGATTACATTTCCAGAAAAAGTAACTGTATGTCCACCTGTATCTAAAATAGACACAAGATTTGCTTCAACAGCGTCTACATTACCAGATACAACATTGATATTAGCATTTAGTTGAGTATAGGTAATAAAGTCATTCGCATCCGACAAACCAGTCAGTGATGCGATTGTAACTTTTTTGGTAGCGTCATTATTGATGTCAACGATCGGTAACACATCATTTGTGGCGAGATCGGCTGCCGCAAGTTCTGTGAGATCGGTAATTTTTACGTTTGCCATTTAAATTCCTTTTGCCCTATAAGAACATATTTCATGTATTGTCGCACAACAACATTAGCCTGTCAAAATGAAAAATGATTAACTCTTACGTTGGGTAATAATTGTACGATTATTTTGAGTTTCAAGGACTCGCCCATCCTGACTTAAAAAGATATTGCCAGATGTCTCAACATCTTGTTCTACTAACAATATTTGGTTTGGATTCTGGTTGAGTGCGAAGAATCTACCATCTTGAGTGGTGATTGTATCAAGACCAAGAGAGGCAAGAGTATCTGTAATTTTATCAGACTGCTCAACTGCGATAAATCTTAAACTTTGATCTTGTAAGGTGCGTCCGTCTTGGGTGGTGATAAATTCTAGACCAGTGATTACTTCGCCAAATACGCGCCGAATCGCTGAAGTAGATAAGACTAGGCGACTAATTCCTAAAGGCATTATTCTCTCTCAGAGATGAAAAGCGTCCCAGCGCTTGCAGACTGAATTACAGCTACATATTTATCGTTTTCTGAAGGATCTGTCTCAGCTCCAAGAGAAATGTCAAAAGGTATAGAAGCAGGTAGAAAGTGTGAAGTGGTTGTAGTAGCTGCTACAGAAGAGGCACCTGTTTCAATAAAACAATCTGTAGTAGCGAATAAAGTTACTACTCGTACAGAAGACGAGATAGCTGGAGAAGTGTTAGAGGAAGCAGTATAAGGAACTTGGAGCCCTCTACCAGGTCGCAATCCTAATACAGGGATTGGGTCGTTACCATCATCACGGGGTTGTTTACTCATCTGTTTCTCCTAATGCTTTGCGCAGATCTTCCATTATATCTGCTTTTGATTTTTTCTGTGTATCTTTCGTAGAAGGCGACTCAATATTTTGTATAGCACTAGCAAATGTACTAACGATATCGCCTTTTGTTATGCTGTGGATTAATGAAGCACCACTTAGAATTGGGCTACAAGCAGTTATGAATAAATACACAATAAAGGCGATTAAGGCGGGGTGCGTCATCCATCGTTCAATAATTGAGCGCGGAGCGCTCGCAAATTTTTTTCTCTCTCGACCCATGGTGTACACATCTTTTCATGCCCAACATGAAGTTTAACGAATTCCTTCATCCACATAGAGGGATGTAATGGATCCTCAGCATCCACGGGAGGAGAGCAATCCCAGTCAAGAGTAGGATCATAAATATCTTCCACTCTAGTGTCACGCTCACTCATTCCATGAGATCCCGCATAAGCTTGTCGTAGTTATTAATCTGTACGGCAACTTGAGGACCTTGTGTTTTAGGCTTGAGAGATGTTTCCACTTCTTGTAGATGCTTCATCCAGTCGAGAAGATCTTTTTTAGAGTAAATGCCTGTTTCCACAGCCTCTTGTATTTTTTGATCGATGACTGAATTGATTAAATTGATGCGCTTAATTCGATTAAGATATCCTTGCGTGGCGAAAACTGAATCAATGTAGTTCTTCACCTCTTTCTTTTCAATCACAGAAGTCACTCGATCTTCAGATATTCCATACTCATCAGCCAATTCATCTATCGCCTTGCCGGATAAGTAATCGTTAGCTAGCGCAAGCATAACCGGGTCCAGAGGCGGAGCCTCTAAGCTGCGGTTTAGCGCATCAACAGTGGTTGTAATCGACGTATTATTGTTATTATTTTTTGTCATGTAGTAATCTCCACTTCATAGGTAATAGCAAGCTGAATATCCGCTATTCCATACGGTGTCATAAGTCCATCATCTGTTCTAAGAGTTGCTACACGTGCCTCTTCTACTTCTAACGCACGATTAGCTGCTGCAAATGTGTTGATAGCTTCTTCAACCTGTTCTGCAAGTCGTTCACACTCGGCTGCGATGTCTGCAGTGTCTCCGTCATATACATAAATTCTAAGGTCAATGCCCATTATATCCATTTGACGTCCGGCTCCACGGTGGTCACGCTCAATCCTACGCGGAACAAAAGTAATAGCTGGAAAATCATTCACATCATCTAAATACTTAAAAATACGATATACATTAGCCGTCAACACGTCAGTGTTGCTGCCCAGATGAGCTATAAAAGCATCAATTATGTCTGTACGTCGGGCCATATTTCACCTATCATTTCTTCTATTGTTTTGTTTTTCATATGATCTTTCCAAGACTTGTCAGAATCATACTGATAATTATGCTTACACCACCTAATAATATACCTACATACGTCATAGTCTGAAACAATCAAAAAATTATCTTCAAACCATGTTTTACACCAGACTAAAGAAGGAACAGGAAAGAGTTCAAAAGATTCCCACTCGTCAACATAACAGTTAGGGTGTAAAATACAATTACCTGGTAAACACTGATTACCATATTCGTCTACTGGCATACGAAAAGGACCAGACTCTGCTTCATATGCAACCGGAGGGTTGCCTGCCCACCAGTAATTTCCAGAGTCGTCATCTTCTCCAAAACAATTATATACTAAAGGTCCGTATTTAAACTTTTCTGCCATTTATAGTGCTTCTTTTTTCTTAAAGTACTGTTGTACATCAAAAGTTAAACTACCTCCAAACGAAACAACACATGCTTCCATAACATTGTGAAATTCAACCAGTGTCCAGGTACCTTCAACAGGGTTAGCAAAAAAAGTAATAGCAAGTTGTTTTGTTTCTCCGCTATCAAAAGTCACCTCTCCAACACCACCTACTAAAGCTTCTTCTCCTGCTTCTTCTATTAATTCAAGTAAAGACGCTTTAGGCCCACACTGAATAGGTTTTGCTCTCATTTCAGTTTCAGCAAACGCTACATTTAATCCTATCAGTAAACTAATAGTAAACACAAACCCAACTAAAATTTGTGTGCCAAACTTATCTATCTTTCTAAAATTCTTCTCGGTTTCGTAATCTTTCATTTTTCCCTCTACTGTATATTCAGGTTTATAGTCTCCGTCTAGTGTATAGTACTTACCATTGTATAAAAAACACATTAAAGCTGTTATTGTATCATATTGTTTTTGTAGGTTACGAAACCACAGCCAGTAGTGTTTTATATAGCTACTCATGTGGGTCTCTAGCTTCAACAGAGTACTCTTCAACACGAGCACTAGTAGGTATTTCGTCGTAAATAACTTTTTCTAAACCAAGCTCTGTCATTTCCATTAAGACCCCGTGTTTATAACGTCTTTCGCCAATGCTCAAGTCGTAAGGCTCCTTAATAACTAAAGTAGCCCCACACTTACTACAAAAAGCATAATTACCAAATGTGCTAGTTAAAGAGTAATTATGCCCGAATAAACGACATATGAAATTCAAAATATTATCCTAATAAAAAATTTTCAAAACGAGTGGTTAATACAATTCAAACTTAAGTCTATTGTAATATTCCCTTCAAGGGTTGTCAAGAACTAACCCTGTTTTTCAAATTTTCCCTAATCGAGGCCGTGTAGAGGTGCAACACAGGGCGGGAGCAACAATAGTCCAACTAACCGCCCCCCTACGCAACATTATTACCCTAGACTACCACCGGCCGCTTGCGGCTAACCCCTTGAAAACGTTGACAAATAAAAATGACAACTCATTGATTTTATTGGAAACTTTTTTCACTTTACCCCTTGATTTATGCGACCAAAAGGCTTATATATAATATATAAAGTTAATAAGGAGGTTGACATGGATTTTGATTTAAACGCATTGGAAAAAGAAATGGAAGCAATGACAAAAGAAATGTCATTGGAAGAAATTGCCGCAATGGAAAAAGAAATCGTTGACGGCTTCGGTCAATCATTTGACGAAATTTTTGGAGGAACTGAATAATGTTTACTAATTATCGTAAAGCTGCCAAGGTTAAGGCTATCATCTTCGCTGCTCTTTTTGTTTTCGGATCAACTCTGTTGGCTGCGTCAGGGTTCGGCATGTCACATTTGCCGCATCAGGAAATTGGTTTCTGGATTATGCTTGGCGTTTGTTTTATGGGCATCCTGACAGTTTTTTGGTCAGCTCTCGGTTTTATCTTTGCAATGATGGATTATAAGGAATTATCATAATGACCCCTATTAACTTTGAAATTATGTCTGCTCGTTTATCCAACGTTCTTAAAACTCAAGGCGTCACTACATGGGAAGAAATCCCCTCGGCTAAAGATTTAATGAAGCTGAGGCATCCAAAGTCAGCTTATCAGGCAAAATATAAGACTGCGGGCGTTGACTATTGGTTTCTCTTAAATCTTAGATGCATCAACGAACTTAACGAATATATGGAGGCGTTATAATGGAACAATATATTCAATGCTGGAAAGCAATGCCTAAAGCGACAGCTTTTATTACGGCTGTTACTACCTATTTTTTCTACCTCACTGGATCAATCTTTTACGGATTGGTCTAAAACCCGTTTCTGCTAACCATTACAAAGGGTTAGCAGGCGCCGGCCGTTTTGCCCTAAGCCATTGATTTCGTTGACAAATAAAAATGATAAGTCACTGAAAACAAACAAAACTATTTTCACTTTACCTCTTGATTTTTAGGCTAACAATGCTTATATATAATATATAAGAAAGAAACAATGAAAAGGAATAAATACCATGACTACATTTTACACAGCTGGAAAAGTTTGGCATCAGACAAAATTCCAAAACCTTCGCGACAACCTCGGCTTTCCTGTTAAGGCTCGTTGGATTGATCTCACTGATGATTGTGATATCGTCCAGAATCACAAGGATCAGCTTTGGACTCTTTGCTTTGAAGATGTCCGTGATTCTGATTTCGTTCTACTCTATTGCGAAGATATGAACGAAGAACAGCGAGGCGCACTCGTTGAACTTGGAATGGCTTATGGCTTTGGCAAATCTGTCTATGCCGTTGGCTCATGCAAAACAATTCAACCAAACAAGATTTCGGATGTTGCGTTTACTCACTATCCAAAATTCCATTGGTTGCCAACTTCTGATTTGGTTATAGGCGCAAAGATGGCTTTGCGTATCGAAGAAAACAAAAAGCAAATGATTGCTGAAATTGAAAAGGATGCTGCATAATGCCTTATATCCCACAAGAACGCCGTGATGAAATTCACAACCAATTAGTCGGAATGGGTCAACACTGGACACCAACAAATGCGGGTGATCTCAATTGGCTGGTTTCTAATTTCGTTGATAATATGCTAGCTGAAAATGGCATACGTTATGCCCATCTTAATGAGATGATAGGCGCGTTGGAATGTTGCAAGCTAGAATTATATCGCCGCATTGCCGCACCTTATGAAGATGAGGTTTGCAAAAAGAATGGTGATGCTTACTATTGCGACAGAGATGTCGGGGCTGATTACTGATGGAAATTATTTTAATCTGGCTTGCTTGGGAAGCCGTCGTTATCATATCAACTCTATAAGGGCGGGGGCATAGCCCCCACCTAGCGCCAGCTGGAACAAAACGTGAACAAACCATGCCTCGGCTTCTAACATGCGTTTTACCCAATGAATACAAGGTCTTAGCTAGGCCCGGCCGCAGGCCGATTTTCTCAATGATTACAATGACTTACGGCTAAAATTAATTTACAAAAAAATGATAACCCATTGTTTTTAAAGGAAAAGAAAATGCACTTTTTTTGCCTCTACCCCTTGAAATTTGGGGTAAGAATGACTATATATAATACATAGACAATGAAACAACTTTTAATCTGAGGAGATTATTATAATGGCTAAAAATGTAAATTACTCTGCTGCTCTTACTGCAACCATCATCGAAGATTACCAGAATGGCGTCACTGTTGACGACATCGCGGCATCTGTCGAAAAGTCGGTGCGGTCGGTTCGTTCCAAGCTCGTGCGTGAGGGCGTCTATGTTGCTGCCCCCAAGACCACCACGCGGAAGGCTGACGAGCCAACCAAAAAAGAATTGTTAATCCAGCTCGAAGCTGTTGCCCCTTTCGCGGTTGACGGTTTGATGGGCGCAACCAAAGAGGCGATCAATGAAATGCTCTCGTATTTCTCGCAGCACTAAGCCGCGAAATCTGTTAGCCAGAGACCTGAGGGCTTTACGTCCTCAGGTTATCCGCTCAAAAAAATCTTATAACAGAAAGGCAAAAAATGCGCGACAAGCTAAAATTAATTGCGGCGATTGATCGCCTTTGCAAATGTCCTGTTCCCTTAACTCAAAAAATAAGGATGGTTAGTTATGACCAAGATCGGCTTCAAAAAATCTTCAAAATCGCAACGGCGTATGAGAAAACCACGGGCACACTTTTGCCCAACCACGGGCGTGCTACGGTCAAAAAGAAGCCTCGCAGCGTTGCATAACAAACAAGCGTTTAATCCAATCAATTCAAAGGGTTAGCGGGGCCCGGCGGCCGACCGCTAAGTCATTGAAAACAAAGGAAAATAAAAATGATAACCCACTGTTTTTATTGGCAAATAAAATGCACTTTTTTTACCCCCACCCCTTGACTTTTACCCCTTGAATGCTTATATATAGAGGGTAGCAACGAACACGAGGAAATTATGACTATTCAAAAAAATGCTTATATCGTTATGGACACTGAAACTTCTGGCTTTTCAAAACTGGTTTTTGATTTTGGTTGGACTACTATTGACAAGCGCGGAAATGTTCTTGGCAAGGCTGACATGGTTTTCTTTGATGTAGCCGTGACTGAAAAGCCTTATTTCATCAACAAGGTTAAGGGCTACGCTCGCCGCATGGATAAAGGTATTCACCGCGTGACTAGCTTTGCCGTTGGTCGCCGCTTGCTGAATATGCACATTGCCCATCTCAAGGCGGCTGGCTATCGCGTTATCCTTTGCGCTTACAATGCTGGTTTTGACTGTCGCGCTCTTAACATTACAACCAAGCGCATGAAGCTCGGCAACAAGTTTTTGTCGCAATCGGTTGAGCTGCTCGACATCTGGGGCAACTGGGCAATCTCTGCGCCCAAGACCTACACAGCTCCACCAACTGCCAGCGGCAAGTTTTATTCGACTAGCGCGGAAAATGTCTATAAGTTTGAGATGCAAATGCCTGAGTTTGTCGAAGCTCACACCGCGTTTGAAGATACGAAGATTGAAGCGCAAATTTTGCTTAAGATTTTGAATCGCAAAAAGCGCGTTAAGGTTGTCAAGAATCCGCGTGATTTTGACTTCCGCATTTGGGAAAATTTCACTATTGAAGGGGTTGCATAATGCAAAAAATTTGGAAAACTACAGGTCAAGAAGGTTGTGACGATTGCCAATGGCTAGCAAATGAGACGGAAGGGGAATGGCTCATTTGTGATGAATGCGAATGGGTCTTGCATGGCGAGGATGACGGCCAGCCCGATGAAGCGCAAGAATGGCACGACTTTGACCCACTATGCTAGGGAGGAATTGACATGGACAAATTTCGCTTATTTTTAGAAATCATTAGGACTTGCGTGCCAATCGCAATCCTTGCCCTACAACTATTGATAATGCAAGGCGTGACGTTCTAAAAGGCGTTTTTCTTTGCAATATCAACCACTTATGGGGCCCCGGCGATTTTCGCCTAACCCATTGATTTATAAGGAAAATAAAAATGACAAGTCATTGAAAACATTGAGAAAGAAAATGCATTTTTTTCACCCTTACCCCTTGATTTTTGGGGTCATAATGCTTATATATATACTATAGAAAGAAACAATAACAGAAAGAAAATACCATGATTAAAAATATCTCAATCTTCGATTTAGACGGAACCATTATTGATAGCTCACATCGCCAGATGGTCAAATCTGATGGAACTCTTGACCTTGCAAAATGGTTTGAAAATGCCACTGCTGAAAAGATTTTTGCAGACAAGGTTTTGCCTTTGGCTCAACAGGTTCGCAAGCGTCAAAAAGCTGGCGATTTTGTCATGGTTTGCACTGCTAGAAATATGCAGGACGCAGATTTTGAATTTTTGCAAAATGAGGGCATCTGTCCTGACAAAATTATCTCTAGGCCAAATGGCAACATGGAAGCCGATGGCATCCTGAAAGCTAAACAGCTAAACAGCTTTTTGTCTCTCAAGCAATTTGCAAAAGCAAACAAGGTTATGTTTGACGATGCCGCTTCGGTTCGTTCAACACTTCGCAAAATCGGAATTGCGGTTATCAATCCCGAAAAAATTGCTAGAAAGGTTGCTTAATATGTTTGGATGGATTGGGTCATTTTTGGTTATCGGGCAAATGGCTTGCCTGACGTTTGGGTTGCCAACACATTTTGCAATCATGGTTGGTTTGATTGCTTCGCTTTGTTGGCTCGTTCATGGATTGGCTATTAAAGACAAGCCAATTCTATTTGTTAATTCTGCCGTTATGGTAACGGCTATTGTGGGGTTGATGCCATGAAAAAAATTCTTGTTGGCCTATATCTGGCTTATTCGATTGCTACTGATACGATCATTTGGGGTGGCGCGCTTTATCTCTTAATTAATGGGGGTTTCTAATGTTTGAAAATAGATTGCAAAATTTTATCAAGTTAAATGAGCTTGCGGAAAATATCCACGCCAACGGCAGACGTGTTGCCGTTGTTCTTGAAGGCCGAGACGGCGCGGGCAAATCGGGAACAGTCAAAGAAATCACCCGCTACATGCCGCCTTATGCTTACCGCGTCCAGCCGTCATTCATGCCAAGCAAGCGAATGATGAAATGCTGGTTGCCCGAATGGAAAAAACTTTTGCCAAAAAAGGGGCAAATGGTTATTTATGATCGCTCATGGTATAGCCGCGCTTTATTGCAGCCTGTTATGGGCTGGTGTTCTGATCGTCAATATAAAAATTTTATGCGTGACGTGACTGACTGGGAACATGACCAGCAATTTGAAGTCGTCAAGGTTTGGCTTTCGGTTAATGAAAAAAAGCAGCGTCAACTTTTATCACGCCGCATTGATGACCCGCTTCGCTATTGGAAATACAGCCCGAATGATCCGAAATCACTTGATGCTTTCGATTCAATCACTCAAAAGAAAAATGCAATGTTTGACCTGAATTTTGATTGGAACGTGGTTGACATGGAAAACCGAGATCATGGACGCAATCGGGTTATTGAAAACATTATTTCGCAACTTTAATTTCACAAATCATGGTAAACTTAGCGGGTCGTAAGACCCGTTTTTCTTTACAATAACAAGCACTTGCGCCGGTCACACTTAAAACGGCTTTTACCCAATGATATCAATGACTTACAGGTGGCCGGGCGCGAACCCCATTTTGTCAATGAAAACAATGCGTTACATGCTACTGTTAAACCATCAAAATGCAATTAAAACAACGGGTTAGTCGTGTCAATAGAAAACTTACGCGGCGTTCTTAATGTGATTCGGAGGGTGGGTGGGGTGCGTAGCGCCAGTAGTAGTTCGACGATTGTCAAGTAGAAAGTGAATTTATTT
>Ga0209535_1000059_pt1 | contig 61910 bp, 86 predicted proteins | sample LinPmetageLP28_FD_184041 | JGI IMG/M metagenome (GOLD analysis project Ga0209535, IMG submission 184041) | Marine viral communities from the Pacific Ocean - LP-28 (SPAdes) (version 2) | ecosystem: Environmental > Aquatic > Marine > Oceanic | place: Pacific Ocean | collected 2009-08-22 | reverse complement strand
ACTGTTCCAAAACCTCTACGCCATCTTTAATATCGTGTAGTTCAGTTTCTTGCATAGTATTCCAAATAGTTTCCGCAGTACGTTCACTATTTGAAGTTGTTGATCCAAACATAAGACCTATTCTCATCTTGGTGCAAACTCTTGCTGTAGTTTGATATTATCAAAGAACTCTTTCTTTGTACTTGCATCGTCCTTAAATGCACCTTTAAGCACACTTGTTTGTGTTAGACTACTATGTGCCATTATGCCTCTATTTTCACAACAACCGTGTGTTGCTTGAATATAAACACCGACATCATTTGCATCAGTTGCCGCTATAATTTGCTTTGCAATATCACCTGCAAGTTCTTCTTGTAGTGTACCACGTCTAGCACACCATTGTGCAATACGTGTATACTTACTCAAGCCTATCAGTTTATCTGCGGCAATAATACCAATGTACGCAATACCTGCTACTGGCTGATGATGATGTGAACATACACTCTTAAGTTCACTTCTTACAACTAACATACCTTCATAACGATCTTCGTTATCATTAGGAAATGCTGTAGCCTTAGGTTGCGGAAAGTAACGCCCGCTCATAAGTTCGTTTATATACATTTTAGCAAGACGCTTTGCAGTACCTTCACTATTAGGATCATTGTCTGTATCAATAATTAATGTTTCGAGTACATCTTGAAACTTATAACTTAGTTCATTTTGTATTTCTTGTAATTCAAATTCACTAACGTGTTCACTAATATTATCATTTGCAAAAAAGCGAACATTATTTTTACGAAGTCTTTCACGTACCACTTCGCTAACTTTTACCGGATCTACATTATCTGTATCCAGTCCTTCTATTGTATTTGTCATATTTTTTCTCCGAGTTAAAGACGAGGATGTCTTATAGTTGTTATAGTAACATTATTTAGATCTTTTGTCAAGAACTAAAATATTTTTCTATCATTTCTAATCTATCTGCGGCCGCGGCCATTTTATCTAGTTCTTCTATAACAGCTTCGGTAACATCAGAATGTTCGCCGATTCCAGCTGGCATAGTTTGATAAACCATAATATTTGCTTTATGCACTGCTATTTCTCCTTCAGCTTGTGCTTTTGCCGCTAGTATAATTGCTTCGCCTGGTTTCATTTTTTTCTCCTTATTAATGTAAACTTGGTCGTCTAATTTTCGCCATTCTATACTATACCCATCAGGGTACTGTTCTGCAATAGACATTTTATTGTTTTTGTCTTTCTTCATATTCAATTTTTTTTATTTGATACTGTTCTTCTGACAGATTATGCCAACCAATACACTTACCTGTTGGTGATCTTCTGCATCCGCAACCCATTTTTCCCTCCTAGTGCTTCAAATGTTAATCTTTTTTCATGTTCTTTCACATAATCGTCTTCACCAGCATACGTACTACATTTTTTTAATTGTGACTCAACGTGCCATAAGATTTGATACAAATCTTGTTTTGCTCCCCATGTATTGAATCCGTCCATGTATGGATCGTTTGCGGCTCGACTAATTTTATTTATTTCATTTACGATATCTCTAACTTGCCAGTCGATAATCATTTTATGCCTCTAATTGTTCAAACATTTTCATTGCAAATTCAAAACACACATTAGCTTCTGGTGCCATTCCGTCATGTAGTTTTTCACGAACATCGCTGATAATTTTTTTAGGATCTTCAAAATCATAAACAGTACCGCTACCTGGAGCACGTTTTTTAATCATTTGTCCGCCATGTAGTTCACCAAAGTGTCGAACATAAATGTGTGCTAATAATCCTTCGTTATCAAGTTTAGTAACATAATCAACATACTCTGGTATAACATCAACTAAAACTTCTGCATCTCTTTCAATTCCGTGTGTATCTTCTAGTTCTTGCATATCCTTAAGAAATCCTGATGCTCTACATATAGTTTCAATACCTTCAAGCACGCCTGCTTCTCTAGCAACACTTTCTAATGCCGCATAGTTGACATATTGATTATAAAGGAAAGTATGGTATTCTCTAGGTTCCATGCCTTTTATTAGCTTTTTAGCAATCGCTTTGCGTTCTGCTTTTTTGTGATTTTCCCAAGTAAGTTCTTTTAATTTGCTCATTTTACATATCCTGTTGGCTGTTTTCTTATTTTTCTATATAGCATAGGAAGATAAACTCCTACTGCTACAATGATCCAGAAAGCAAACACAAGCACTGCGTACACTTTCCAATTGTCAAAATCTAAATATATTCCTAATGTTAACAAAATTATCCATGACCAATCAGTTAGTCCGTGGATACGTTTTATTCGTTCTCTACCAAATCGTAAATGTAATAACATCCGTTTTTTTGCAAACCAAGGACTTACGTGACGCATTATCACAAATCCTTCATTAAAAAACATTATTAAATATCCAATAATAAAAACAAGCATTAATATTCTCCTACATTTTCCCATGGATAAACTAGCCAAACATCTTCGTCTGTTTTGTTTACTTCATGCACAAGATAGTCTACGCTACCAAACTCACTTGCAGTATTTTCAGTCAGCACTGCAAAACGAACATTTTCTTGCCAAATATCTTCCCACGCTTCGCTGTTAGGCAAACAACTTGCTTGCCAGTCTTGTTTGATCCAATTAAATGTTGCCCCAGTATCGTTAATATCATCAACAACAAGTATTTGCTTACGTGCTTTAGGATTACTTGTGCCTTCTTCTGTAGCATATTTTTTAACATAGCCAAATGCATCTTCTGCCATCCAAAAGTTACTTTCGCTATCTCTATCGTCATCACGTAAACTTACTTTGAGTGCTTCACAACGTATGCCTGTCATGTTGCTAATAATGGTAGCAGGAACATTGCCACCTCTTGTAATTCCAACTATATAATCCGGCTTCCATGAGGTCTTATACATTTGTTTTACAATGTTTGTACACATTGTTTCAATATCTTGCCAACTATAATAATGTTTCTTTATCATAATTTTTATATTCCATTTCTGTTTTAATTTCATCAGGATTGCCTCTATCGTGAGCAATTGATAATGCTAGTGCTTGTATATCATTTACAAGCTCTTTGCAGGCAAGTAAATCGTAATCTTTATTAGCCAATTTACTGTATTGGTTTCTAGTTCTATGAAGCAGAATTGCTTTTTCGTGCATTACATTTATTCTACTAATTAAATCTTCAATAGTATGATGCATAAATTAACCTTTTGCTTTTTTCTTTCCTGTATAATCTTGATGAACCATATGATATATTGTTTTGAATTGCTCGTAAACTTTATCAAGTGCTGGATAATTTTTACACATTTCATTTACTTTTTTAATATTGGGCAATATATCTACAAATTCTTCTTTAGGCAATGAATTAATATTTATATCATAGTGAGGATTGTAATCGCCTGTTACGGTAGTTGTATCATTTGTACTGAATGTTGTATCTGAATCTAAGGATACATTGATTACTTCATCATTACTAAAACTATAATTGTGTGTGTCTTCAGTAGTTATAGTAATTGTTCCATTATCAAGTTCATACCAACCAAATCCACTTTCATCTGGAGCCATTGACTTAGTCATCGTAATATCCTAATGCTTCCATATGGCCACGTATTTTTTCCATATTTTCTAAAACACCTGGCCAATCTTCGTTTTGTATCATTTCTTGAATTTCTCGACAATCATCAAGCATCTCAGGACGCTCAGGCCATTCGTCAATATCATTTAGAACGTGTTTTGCAGTATCTTCAAACCACATAATTCCTTCTAAAAATTCTCCTTCATCTAAGTATTCAACTGCACGTAATACCATCCAATAGATATTATCCTGTTCTTTTAATTCACTAGAATGCATTTTTACTCCTTTCTAAATTATACTGGTCTAAACACATATCTTCAATTGTTTTTGTTAAAGTAACAAAATTAGATAGATCATCTACTATACTTATAACTGCATCTCCTTCTCTTCTAGGAGCCTCAACAATTTTTAATTTTTTACCTGTTACCTTTTGCATAGTATCTAAAACTTCTCTTACAGAAAATCCAGTATTACTACCTAAACATTCGTATGGCGTATTTTGTGGACCTGAATCTACTGCTTTTACTATTGCATTTGCTAAATCAACAACGTGTATATAATCACGTATACACGTACCGTCTCTAGTATCATAATCTGTTCCATAAACTTTTATTTCTGGGAGTCTTCCGGTAGAAGCAAGAGAAGCAACACGGATAAGATGAGTAGCATCGCCCAACTGCCTGTTGACTCCGTCAGTGCCGCTAACGTTGAAGAATCTAAATATGGTATAACCATTTGCTTTTTCCTTAATTACGTCTTCTGCACCAACTTTACTTCTAGCATATGGTGATGCCATTTCCCAAGCACTACTTGTACTAGCAAATAGGAAATGATTAGTATCGATGCAATTAAGCATATTTGCTGTACCCATAACATTAACACGATAATATTCTGTAGGTTCTTTTAAACTATCTGGAACAACGCTACGTCCTGCTAAATGCACTACTGCATCATAACTCTTGTGAGGTATTACATCACTTGTTACGTCTGTAAGTTCATATTTGTGTAGATAATGTTCTACATTATTATATTCTCCGTGTATATTGATATCCCACCCTGTAACAGTATGTCCGTGTTGAGAAAGTAATTTTACAACATGACTACCTATATAACCATTACAGCCTGTGACTAAAACTTTCAATATTTTGTCTCCGCTACGTGATCTCTATAACGATTTGTATCTCTGCGCCATTGTTCGCCATCGCCTTGCATTATATCAATATATCTGTCAATAGTAGCACTAGTCCAATCACTAATTTTTCCAATATCTCTATGTGGAGATTGTATCAATTGACCTAATTTATTAAATGCATCTGTAATACTCCATGGAATATACATACGTTCATGGCAATTTGCAAATATCTCAGGAAAACTTCTATATGCAGGAAACAAAACATTACAACCTAATGCATCAGCTTCACTTACTGTATTACTTGTCCAGTCTTGTAAAGCACAATTAAATAGTACTTTACTATTATTTAGAATATTATAATAATCGTTTTTCTTTTGATTTTCATAAATTTCTATTACACCTCGAGCTTCTAATTGTCTTGCACGTTCGATGTATTTTGGATTATTACTTCTTAACGGCCCACCTTGCACAATAGCAAATTTCATGCCATCTATAAATTCATGCTTTTCTGCTAGATCCATAAAGAAGTCAGGCTGTTTTTCTTGATCAAATCGTGCCGCAAAAACTATTCTATTTTCGCGTTCATTCCAAGGCATTATATTGCCTACTCTAAGTTGCACTTCAACTTTATCAAAAGCAAGTCCGCTAATATTGTAAAGTGGTGCTTTCCAGTTTGCTATTTTCATATGTGCAATCATTTCTTCGTTACTAGCCAACACGCCTGTAACAAATTCATTGCACATTTCTTCATACAAACTCATCCATTTTCCCATACCCCAAACGTGTACAAAGTCATCTGGATCAACTGCTTGTGCTAAACAACGTATCCAAACTTGTGGGCGTTCTTCTACTGGAATCTGGTCCATAATATAAGGTAACGACTCCATTCCAGGCTGAAACATATCTTCAAAGAAAACTATATCTTCACCTGTAACTTCACCGTTACGCATCATTTGTACAAGATTCATCATTTGCGACATAGCGAAATAGCTTCTGCCATGGGCATCTAGTACCTGGCCAACTTGTATCGACTTTGTGTTGTCTATAGTTGTGCCAGGTACACTTACCCAGTCAATGTTTCTGCGTTGAAATGTACGCCTACTCCATTCTTCTAATTGTAATGTGTATCTGCCTTCGTAAGGCTCTAGGCCCATATAAAACAGTTTTCTCATTATCGCCTTCCTTTGTTTCGGCTTTTGGCACGTATCCAATTTTTATATTTTTGGAAAGCCTGCCATACCCTAGCTTCTGACTTATATAAGTCAGCTTCGTTAAATGGATAACCTTCAGTTCTGCAATAGTTATGCAGTTCTTCAAGGTCGTTAAAAACTTTATTTACTACCGGATTTTTGATAGTCATTTACCTTTTTCCTTTTCTTTTAAGGGTAAACAATTTGACAGCCGTTTTCGCCATCTTCAGCGACATCAATAACAACAAAGCGGCCGGGATACTTTGTGTTAATTTCTTTATATAAATCATCTGAAATCATTTCACATGACTTATGGTTAAGTTCTAGTACACTACTATCGTATAAACTTTCTAACCAACGTTTAAACTGTATAAACTCTATATCTCTATCGTTATGTGTTACTTGGATTTGTACTTTGAAATGAAAAATATGTCTATGTGCAACACCTAGAAAACTTACATCATCCCACCCGCCTGTTGCAAGTGCCGGATCGTCTTTTGCCGCAGGATACAAATGAATACCCTCTTTACGAAATGTTACCCAAATACTACGTTTAGCATTATTTAATTTATTTGTTTCGTTCATTTTTGTATCTTCCTCTCTCATTCGACGTTGCATATATTCATAATAACCTTCTTGTTGCATTTTGTCAACCTATTATTTCGTCCATAGTGTATTTAGACCAATCTGTAAAACACTCTTTAATTTTTAATTCATGCACTCTATGCACCCATACACCTGGATTAGTGCTATCAAAATCTCTGTCATCAATCTTTAAGCAAGCATTATAACCTAACTGTTCAATATACGGCAGTGGTACACTAATCATTGGAATAAAACGATTATGTTCTGTATAGCCTGATTCTAATACCCATTCAATGTCAGTATTAGGAAAGTCTAAAGTTACCCAGTAGCCCTCTTTCAATAATGGAAATATCATATCGTCATAACCGTCTACTGGTTCGAAACTCATATTTGCTCCAAGATAGATATGATTAACGCCTTTATTTTTTGCATGGAGTAAAATATCTTCAATATTTTGTAATCCAACTACAAATAAGGTTTTTTTATTATATTGAGGAGTATGCTCAACTTCTGTACCTATAAAGAAGTTTACAGCAGAGCTATCATTATCAATAACTTTATCATATGGTCTATGCATTTTTTACCTTATGTATTTCATTCCAAGTGTTAAAGCGTTTTTTTAGATATTCCTGTAATTGTTCGTCAGGATAGTTATTCTCTTTCATATTTCTTATGATATTATCTAAATCTTCCAGAGACAATTCTAGTGCTTGTAGTTTAAGGGTCTTCTCAGTGATATCCATTTACATAAACGCCTTCGCTTATTAATTCTCGTTCTATTCTATATATTTCATCTTTTAACCAAAGTTTTTCTGTCTTTAGTTTACGCAACTCTTCGGTTATAGCATTATTATATAATTTTTTTATATGACTGTCAAGCTCTTTATGCTTTGTACGGAGTTCTTCTAGTCTGCGAAGTCGTTTATCCGTATCACTCATACTATTTCTCCTCAAATAATTCTGAAAATTTTGTACTTGCATTTACTGTTTTTTTGCCAACATTTAGTCTGGTGCCTATTACTTGCATCCAAAACTTAGAATATTCTTCTATAAGATTTAAACTTTTTTGTCTATCTTTTAAACTAAAAATTTCTTCGACCACGTTTTTAAACTCAACTTTATTAAACCGTTCATCTATTAGCATATATGGATATTTACCTTGATCATATTCTCTATTGGCTCGTTGTGTGCTTTCTATATGCATCCAAACATTATGACCCATTTGTAACGCATAACTAAAACTATCCCAACTTGTTTTTCCTTCTTTACCAATTTTATTCAAATCACCTGGTTTGTAAATACAAATATCCTTCATATTAAAATGTTTACTAATTGGAGAATCTTCAAATTTTTCAAACACGTTATCAGCAATAACACCGTTACTAAACAATCTTGTGTCAGTTGAATATTTTTTATCATCAGCACTTGGACCCATCATATAACTCCACTTGCCTCTATCCTCAATACGTATTGTATGATAAATTTGACCATTTGCAGTAGCAAGAAAAGGACTTGCACAATCATATGTAATCATAAAGTTAGGATTATGATGTTTACGAACTGCTCTTTGTATATCTGTAAGCAATACTGCCCATTCTAATTTACTTGTACCAAGGAAGTGCATAACGTCATGTAAGCCTTCTTCTAGTAACCCATCATGTATTTGATTAACCAGCCTATGCAATATAAGATGAACATCACACATATTTTGTCCACCCATTGCCCACCCATTAAAGTGTGTATCTGGATATTGTTTTGGATCACAATATCCTTTAAATTCTTCATACCAGCTATCTGCATCTTTGTGATTTGTACCTTGCAAAACATTTAGTACTTTAAAATTTCCACGTCTATTCTTCATATAATAGTCTGCGTTAATATGTGTTGCATCTACTGCATCTTGATAACTGTGTATACCACTAGCTTTAGAAGCTTTTGGATCTTGAAATGTCCAAGTTGGAATATCCAACATCATTCCATAATCCATATATTCTTCCATCCAATTAACAACAAGTTCTCTTTTCTTTTGTGCTTTTGGACAATTAGGATTTTTCCAATCTCCTTCCCAAAGTCCTTTAGCAATTTGAAAGCCTCCTGAATCTCCTAACAACCAAGAAGTATTTCTGTCACGATTGCGAACCATGTCTTCTTTTTCAACGTGTTTTGTTATGTCTAGATCTGCGTGTCCTGCACTATACAACGCCCATTTATATTCAAAAGCACCTTCTTTAGAATTTAGGAAGTTCATTCCTTCCATACCGTTTAATCCGCTAGGAATACGCATTGGATCAACATACTCACTAAATCGTTGCTTGCCTATAAATGTAGCATAAAATCCACTTATACTTGGTAAAAATACTGCATAGTCTTTTTGTTCTGTAGTTAAATCGTTATTCATATTATCAACCAAAATCCATACGCCAAGGTAACATTGTATAACCAAATGATGCTAGGAATACTTCTTCTATAAAGTATAATATGGCTATTGCTATAATGGTCCTAGCCCACCAAGGCCATGTTTTTACTCTTCTCAATAATGGTGTTAATACCCATTCTACTAATCTAGTATAGGCTCCCCAAAACCGGTCACTAATACTGTAAGGAGGAGTTTTCAATATGATAAGAGCAAACGCTATCCACCATACCCAAATTGGGTGTTCTTCACTTACACCATATCCAAACATAAACGGCAATATAATTGCCGTCAAATAAAGTCCTATCCATTTTCTAAGATGGTCTAGCATTACTTTTGTTGTGCAGGTAAAATATAATCATATTTTGCCATTCCGCTATCTACACTAATCATCATTGCACCTTGATCAGTAATAGACATTTTTTTATCACCATCTAAATTTAATATAGAAAGTGTTTGTGCAACTGGCCAAGCCCATGTATGTTTTAATTCACCTTCAATATCATTTTGAAATGTAAAATTACCTGCGTGTGTTACTGCATCACCAAAATAAAAATTTAAATTGTTGTTTTCAGTTTTTACTTGAAAAACACTTTCTTCAGCGTGAGCACCTGCCATTAGTTTCATTCTACCAATTGATGCTATACTTGGCTCTAGTTCAACATCATATGTATTAACTTTGAACTTTACACTTTTTAATTTTTCTTCAATTATTGCTTTGTTCATAAATCGATAATCATTCTGGAAGTCACCGCCTTTATTTTCAAAATGTATATGTGTAGGAATATTTTCACCATTCCTATCTTCTTGTACAACGTTAATATCAGCGTTTTCTTTGTATTCAGGATTACTTAGGTGATAAGCAAGTTTTCCTAAATCCGGCATACCAAAAGTACCATCAAAATCACCTACTGGTGAATGCGTAGTAGCAGTCATAATCACACTACGATCATCTGCCATACTTTCGATCATTGTATCGGCTTCTGCTGTAATTTTAAGTGTTGTTATAAAGCCAAGTTTGTGTGTATGGCTTACAATGTCTTGTAGTATATCTTGCATATTATTCTCCTATTGTTTAATTATACGGCTTAAGTTATTATTTGTCAAGGTTTTTTCTGATCTTTTTATTATATTCATTAGCGGCTTTGAGTATATTTAGATCAATTCCAAAATTGTCTGCCGTTTTTAATATAGCATTTACATCTTTTGGAAAACAATGACCACCAAAGCCACGCTGTTCTGTGACATCTGTATGACTGCTTCCGATACGTGAATCTAACGCAATTAGTTCTGCAACTCTTTTAAAGTTGCTATCTGTGCTTTGACACAAGTCAAAAATTTCGTTAAAAAAAGAAACTTTTGTAGCAAGAAAGCTATTTCTAAAATACTTTACTAGTATAAGATCTTCTGGTTTTGCAACATCAATATTAATCTTCCCCATTGCATTTAAAAACAAGTCTTGCCAAAAGCCTACACTATCGCCTCCTATAAGTATTGTCTTATTGTTACGGAAATCTTCTAGTGCAGATTCTGCTCTTAGAAATTCTGGAGAAAAACTTATATTATTAAAAGTTCGTTGGATATACTGCCACCCTTCAATACTTATTGTACTTTTGATTAAGATTGGTACATTCTTAGCATCGTTAAGTATATCATATACATTTTGCATATTGCAGGTACCATCTTCTGCTTCCGGTGTTGCTACACATATTAATATACAGTCGCAATGACGTAAATCAGCATAGTGTCCTTTAGCAGGATCACTTATTAGTATTTCGTAGTATTCTTTTAGTGCCTCGTGATGAGCTTGTCCTACATACCCATACCCGGCAATACCAACTCTAAGCATAATCTTTTAGTATCTCCCAGGTATGTTTCCAATCTCTTACATGATATGATTTTCCGTTTCCTCTGTTTTTAATAGCTTTTGCAAGTGGTTCATCATTCCCACCTTGTTCCATTTTATCACCAAAAAATATTAAATTGTCAAATCCATTAAACTCATTTATAACTTGTGATTTATCACAGCCAGTAGGGTAAACATCAATGCCTGTTTCACCTCCTATTTTAGCAGTTATATCATTAAATTCAGAATTTATTTGATATGCAATACTTTCTCTTTCACGGTTTGCTTCGTCATGTTCCATATATAGTTTTCTTTCACCAAGTGTACAATTTCTACCTACAATAGAAAAATTAAGACAACCAGGACGTTCTTCAATATGATTTCCAGTACGACAAGGAAAAGAGCTTCCTTGAAGCCATCCTAGCATTAATTCCATTAAAGGTTTTGTTGCTTTCCAGTTGCTTGTATGTACATTTACTCCTTGGCTCCATACGTCATTACCACTACAATTATAAACAACTTTTGCTAGGTTATATGTGTGTTCACTTATTTGTTCTATAGTTTTTTCTTTATCACTACCGGTTATTAAGTATACATCATTTGTTGAACAAAATGTGTTAAAGAACGTTTTAAATTCTAAATTAATTTGTCCACGGCTTGGAGTAATTGTGCCATCTACATCGAAGATAAATTTATGCATCTTTACACACCCTTTTTCTTAGATCACTTGTACTAAACCTGTGATCACGTTTGTTAAAATGTAAATCAATTCCACGCTTGCGACATATATCTTTTCCTGTAAATTCTTTCTCTCGATATTCTTCGCCTAAGAATCTTACATTTATAGCAAACAATTCTAATATATCTATCAAATCTTGTTCAGTTTGATAGGGAACAATTTCATCAACCAAGTGTAGTGCATTTAATTGTGCATATCGTTCTACCATTGTTTGTATTGGTTTGTTTTTAGTGTCTGGTCTATCTATAGTTGGATCGCTTTGTAATCCTACAATTAAATAATCACAATTTGCTTTTGCTTCTCGCAACATACCGATATGACCGGCATGAAGTAAATCAAAAGTTGAACACGTAAATCCTACTCGCATATTAATCCCATTCAAATAAGTTGTTAAATGTTGTTTTTTGTTTTGTACTTTCTAAATCATATTTCAACACACCAATCAAGTTGTCTAGTTTGTTGTCAATAATAACTTCTTCCATTGCATCACCGTCAAATGGCAGTTCTTTAAACCAATCTGGTATGCGTAGTTCGTCTGTTGGATACGCAACACTTGTATAGCCTAACGGATTCTGTTTTAGTTTGCACACAATAACTTTCATTCCGTCTACAATCTCTTGAGAGTACTTGTCGCCATTCATACGTTTCAATGTATTCCAGTTAATACTTGCTCTTACGTGTCCGGGCATATTTGCTTTGCCTAGTTTTTCTTCAAGACGCTGATAATGTCCAATCTTGTTTGCACGTTTGGGTGAACCTTTTTCAAATCCTGGACGTTCTTTAAACTCACGTCTAAATGCACTAATACTTTCTAATAGTTCTTGTTCAGGCTTTAGCTTTAATACCATATCGAGCAAAGTTTTTAAATAGTCCTGCATAAAAACAGGAGTATCACTGCGTTTCAAGTCTAAGCCCATTGCCTTAACTTTGCCTTCTTTACCATCACTGTCTGTTCTAAAGCCTTCTAAATCGTATACACGAACTGCATAACGTTTTTTTGTAATGTATAAGCCTGTGTCTGCAACAACTTCTCTAGCCGCCGCAATTACATCGCTACGTTGCTTAGGACAATGAAATGCATTCATCATAAATGCAGGAAATGTTGTATTTGCTTGTTCACATATTTGATCATATAGGGTAATAACATTATCTTTACCCCAAGGTATAGAACCTGCTTCAACTTCTGGTTTTAGCATAGGATATGCACTAAAATACACACTATCAGTATCACCATAAATTATTGCTTTACCAACATGATCATATTCACCAGTTACAATCTTGTTTACTTCGGCACTCATATGCTTTGCAATTTGCCTGCCAGTAAGTGTTGTACTTTGTCCAATACGTTTATCAAAGAATCTACAACCTGGATTAAGAATAGCACCATACAAACTGTTCAAGTTAATTTTTTTAACAAGTTGTCTTTTGTCCCAAAAAGTAATCTCAGCTTCATTGTCTGCATCTTTTGCTTTCTTTAACATTTTTTGCAGATCTTTACGTTCACTGTACCAACGTTTCAGTAAACCTGGGACAACACCTTCTTTTTCCCAAGTAAAAACAGTACCATTTGCACTTAGCATCCATGGTTGATTATTATCAAAAATAAGTTTGTATACTTCTGCACCACTTAGTACATGACTAGTGCCATCTTCTAAATCAAATGTTAAACTAACATCTTTACGTTGCTCCATAACTGCTTCATATTCTAAACTACCAAACTTGCCTTCCCAAGCGGCCGCAAATGACTTCTTTTCTAGTGTTGTAGCATTGTGCAACATTTCATCTGTCATGTCAGGACGCAACTGTCCTATAATAGTTTCTGGAGCCATATTCATTGCACGAATCACGCTTGGATATAGACTGTTTAAGTCCATTGATCCTATCCATTCATGCACACCTTTTTTAGGATATGCAACATATGCACCTGCCGCGGCAGTCTGTCCTTCATGTTCTTTCCTATTTGGAGCAATCATACCTCTATTATGTGACTCATTAATTATTGCCTGTTCTGTAACTGCTACCGCACCCATTGTTGTTTGCAATAGCACAGTATTGTCATGTGCAATTTCGTTTGCAAGATCAATAAAACGTAGTTTCTTGTCTAGTTTATCAAGTAATGCAACATCTTGTCTATTATATTCAATAAACTTTTTAAAGTCATTGTTGTAAAGTTGATCAAGTGTACCTTCATACACTGTTTTGTTTTCACCAACTTCCAATTCACCAATAGCATCTAGTCTGTATGTATGTCGTTCTTCATATGTATACTTGCGATACAGTTCAAGATAGTCCATATGCACACGACCAATAGTATCAAATGTTTCAGCAGTTTTACCATACTTTTCAAACTCACGTCTTTTAGGAAGTTGCTTCCACAAACAAAAACGTCTTGTGTCATCTTTGCTTAATACTCGTGAAACACGATTTACAGTATAAGGAATATCATAACCTTCACTATTCCATCCACTCATAATATCTGCATCTTCTAAAATATCAAGAAATGCTTGTAGCATATCGCCTTCTTTTTCATACAAGTATGTATTACTAAAATTAGAACACTCTGCTTGTGCTTGTTCCATAGTAAGTGTCTTTGGCGGCATAGCAAATGTTATTAATGCATCTAACCATTGTAAATGCACAGTAATAGCAGTAATAGGCATAAAAGGATCACTAGGATCTGCAAATCCACGCTCTGGATCAAAATCAGTTTCGATATCAAAAAATGCAACATTCATTTTTGGTGCATCTTGATTTAAATAATGTTCACTCAAGCATTGGAATATTGGATTTACATCAGACTCAAACATTTTCTTGCCTTTGTTTATAGCAAGTTCTTTACGAAAGTCTTTTGTATTTTTACATACAATACGTGTTAATGGATCTCCATATATGCTTTTATGCTTGCCTTTAACATCTTCATAATAAAATGTATACTTGGCCTGGTATTCTTGATAATGACGTTTGCCATCTCGACGTTCTACAGCTCTAATAATATCTGCATCTCTATCAAAAAAAGCATCTACGTATGGCATTTAATCTCCTTTACCTTCTTTTATTATAACACGAATAGTTGTATTAAAGCAAGTGAATTCATCATCACAAACCATGCACACAATATTATTGCAAAAAATGCTTTGCGTATTACTGTGCTTATAACTCCTAATATACTACCAGCTAGATATAAAGGAATGAATATTTCTGTTGCTGGATCTAAAACTGTGAAAGTTAAAACAGCAGAAGCAGTAAGTAATAATACTGTTTCAACCATTTCACAATAAAAAGCAAAAGGAGAGAGTCGATGCGATTCGATTATAAAATCTTTTATTTTTCCAACTCTATCTGATCTATAAACACGTTTCATGCTTTATCTGCACCAACAGTTGTTACCATTGTTTCTAAATCATCATATTCTTCGGAAACACGTTCCCAATCACCTTTTTGTGCAATCTTTATTGCTTTGTTAATAAGAGAAGGCTTAACATCAAGTTCTTCAGCTACTGCTTTTATAGTTTCTTTCAAACTACCTTGTAGGTCTTCTACTTCTTGTAATACAGTAACACCTTCTTTTACAAGTCGTTCTAATTTTGCCTTTTCTTCTGGCCCATATGTCCTATCACTCATATCCTGCTCCTTTATTATTATTTCTTATTATATACGACTTTTTACAATAAGTCAAGACTCAAATGCACCAGGAGAATCAATTTGGATAGTTTCAAAGCCTTTCAAATCTTGTTTATAAGAATATATATCACCTAAGATGAGATAATCAAAACCTTTTGATTTGAAATATGCACATTCGCTACGTAAAGATTTGTAACCTAACTTTAAATTAGGATTATCATAGTTCCAAGCAAATTGATCAGCATGGACAGTTTTTTTACTTGGATATGTATAATAAGAACTCCATGCTACTAATTTTTCATTATCATAGTAACCAATTGTAGTTCCGTGATCCCAATCCTCTCTAAATATTGGATAGATTTCGTCAAATTTTTTGTATATTATGTATTGTTTATATATTTGTTCACACTCTAAAAAATGTTTACTGGATAGTATTTTATGGTCTATAATTTTATAATTTGTTTTTCGCAAATCAACTCGTGTCGTCATTTGTTACCACTTCTGAATAATACTCTTCCGTCCAATATTTATAATAGTTTTGCTTGGATAAAATCCTTCTTGCTTTAAATAATTTAGTTTTTTCTTGTAGCAACACTAAAACATACACGCCTTGATTAAGGGATACATCTAATACTTTTTCTTTTTCATCTGGATGGTCTTCTAAAGCAATATAACCACGATTATCTAAAAACTTTTCATTGCTTCTATCTACAGATTCACTTAATTCATCTGATGTAATTAAAGTTGGGTCACATCCAATTACTACTACTTCTTTTCCTTTAGGCCAATGATAACTGAAATTTTCAAGTTCACAACTTATATATTCTGACATTGTTAAACGGTCTATTGGATTTAAATAATGGAAAACAATTTTATCTTCTAATAATGCTTGTTTTGCAAACGGACAAGGTGGTAAATTATTAAATGCAGGATTTTTAGTACTGAGAAAATTTGTTATCCAGTCTTTTACTGAATTTTCAAACATATTAAGTTCTAATATTCTTTAGCGTTTTCCATGCGTTGCCTGCTTCTTTCCACCCAGGCAATTCAAATAATTCTTCATTACCTTCTTCTTCTAGTGATAAGCCTCCGAACTGTCCGAGCATAGCAATCAGTCTTGTGATTTCATTGGTCTTTAATTTTTTATTTTTGTCTTTATTATCTACAAAGTCTTTTACAAACAATGTAAAATCATCCATAAAGTCCTGCATATTGCCTATCTGTTCTTTAGCTTCATTTTCTTTTGCAATATCTATATTAGACATTCTTTTAAGTTGCCTATAACGTTTAATGTGTCCAATTTTTTGTCCAACTAGTTCTTCCCATTCTTCAATAGATTTTAATGCATCTTGTTTTTCTATATCTATACCAACTTTTTTAAGTAAATCTTGATATATTTTATCGCTAAACCAATCAGCTTTTTTGATATCGTCTCTTAAATTACCACTACCGTTCTCATAATATTTTTCAACCAAATTGAAATCATCTTTATTTTGCACAGACATTACAAGTTTCGTGAGTACCTTTTCATCTAGGTCAAAGTTTGCACCTAGTATTTCTTCAAATACTTTTGCTACACCTGCTGGTGCAACAAATGCTATTACATTATTCATATCACCATTACCAGCAAATTTATCTAGTAATAGTTCAAACATTGGCATATTAGGAGTAGCATCTCCTTCTAAATAATAACTAGTCACCCAATCATTTTTTCCGTCTATTCCTAAGGTTTGTTCTATAAACGAACTATTTACTTTGTTATATCCTGGATAAATTACACTAGTGTAATGTGTTCTTGCATTATTCATTGCAAATAATTGTTCAATACCAGCAGTTATTAAGTCGTCTTTTCCACTTGCTAATTTTCCAATTATATCTAAATCATCTTCTGAAAGTTCAAGGTCCTCATCGTCAACACCTGCTGGATCAAATCTTTCAGGATCGGCTCGTAATCCCTCTTCACTATATCGTGGATCAAAGTATATATTTGCATTACCAGGATCTGGCTCGCCGTCCCCGTCACCATCAGATCCATCTCCAACTAGCCATATTCTGTCCTCTTTTAAAGATCTTTCTATAAAAAGTGTTGGATCTGAACCAGCTGAAGTATATACTATTGCTTCTTCGATTATACCTTTAAGTCGCATTAAGCCAATTGGTGAATATTCACTAAACGGAGGTAAGTGTGCATAAAAGCTAGTAAGTTCTGGATATGTAGCTTCTAGTCTATTAACAAATACATCAACTGCTTTAATACGATCTTCTTCTGTTGGCTGTACAATTAAACTTGGAATAGTGCCACCGCTTTTTGTTATAGCCTCACGTAACAAATAGTCTTCCAATATTACATCAACAACTTGTGGTTTAATTATTGGCCTACCTTCAACCATTTCGTTTGTAACTTCGTATGTTTTATTATTTTTATCTGTAACTGCTATAGGAGTATTAGCATCATCAAAGTTTATTGTACTATGTAGGAGTGGAGGATTAATACGTCTAATCCTTTTCATATGTGCAATAAAAATTCTTTGATATAGATCGTCTTTACTAAGCTCTTTAAGCATACGAACTGAAAGATGCTCTTGTGTAAGTGCAAGATATTGTTTAGCTACTTCATCATAATCTTTGGCATTTGCTAACTGCTGTAAAATTTGTTCTACACTAGCTTCATCAACTGATACACGAGCTGATGAAAATATAGCCCAATAGTTGTTTTCAAATGCAACAATTAATTGTTCAGCAAGTCGTCTTGCATCAAGTTCATTTAAGTTAGGTGTATCATTTTGTAAAGATTTTTGATCTTCTTTTTCTTTTGCCTGCACTTGTTTCTGTGCAGATTGAACGCCTAAGCCAAATTCATACATAGCTATTCCTGCAAAATGAATATAAAGTGATTTAGGAGTATTTAATATACCTAATTTTTTATAGTTAGGAGTATTATATGTTGTGGCTAACTTTAACAATCTTGCTTCGTCTGGTATAAGCGTTACATCTTTGCCCGACTTGGTTTTTGCTTGAAAATTGGGAGATAAAGGACGTAATACTTCACGTAAAGTATTAAACAATACATTTTTATTTCTTGCTTTTAAAATTTTAGCTGTACTATCATTTAAAAAATTAATTATGTCTTTATTTGGTTTGCTTGGATCCCAAGTATCTCCTTTATATTTAACACGTACAATAGGAGTAAGAATAGTAAACCAACCTTCTCTGCCAATACCATTCATAAAATCACTAAATGAATTAATGTCATTTACATCTGTAGCTACTAATCTTTTATCTGTAAACTCACGTCTTACTAATTCATAATTTCTTATTGCACTATCTAATTTAGTATTGCTTAAGAAACCACGTTTATCTAAAGGAATTGTTAAAACTTTTGCATCTTCTTGATTAATAACTCCGTTTATAAGCAACGGTTTTATTTGATCTGATGGAGCCATATCTTTAATTTGGTTATTAACGCTTTCTTGCCAAGCCATTACAGCCGCTTTTAAGTTGTTATCATAAATTCCAGTTACGCCACCAGTCCATCCTTTTCTAGAATTATCCCAATATTGTCCTTCTGGTCTTTTACCAATAGCAAGACTATGTTTTGATAATGCTTTTTGAACTTCTGAAACTAATTCTTTATCTGTAGTATCTGGACCAATATATACATTAGGATTATAATTACTTGCGAACTGCCTTAACGCATTTTCTTTAAGTACATCAAAAAGTTTCATTATATGCCCATTTTCTTATTTAATGCATCGTATAATCTATTTTTTATGTTACTTGTATCAATACTTGCATTTGCTTTTGCATTTTTTGTTGCAGTAGCATACATAACTGCTTTAGCGTCTTTACCATACCGCTTTTTAAAATCTGAAGTATTTTTCTTCATTCCTTTTACAAGACGCTCTTTTTCTTTTTCTTCAGGCTTACTTAGTTCACGCTCACTGAGCATTTCTTCTAGTGCATCAATCCTACGTTCTAATGCTGTTATTCTATCTTCCTCTGCCTCACCTACTAGTTTATCTTTTAATGGATGAGGTGTTTCACCTGAAGTTGTAGGTTTTGATTTCTTTGGCATAGGATCTTTGCCTTTGGCTTGTCCTTCACTACCTGTTTTCTGCGTTTCAGTAACACCTGCAAGTTTAGCAAAATCATTTACAGAATAATTTTTATCTAATTGTAACGATCCTTCAGGAACTTGTGCAGTTTCATTTATAACTTCAAAGGTTTCAGGTACAGATGCTGGAGCATTACCGCCGCCTGCTTGTGCTTGAAGTTTTCGTAAATCATCTGCAGGATCTGTTGGATCCATTGAAAAGAGTTTATGTTGTAGTGCATTATAGTCCATTTGTCTACCTTACATTTTTTTCTTTAGCTTGCTATTTAGACTTCCTTTATATGTGGTGTATTCTTCATTGGTTAAAGTTGGTTTGAAACGTTTTGGTTTCATCGATTCTGGCATCATAGCTTTATCCATATTCATTTCATAATCTAAACTATGATAAACACTATCCATATAATCTGCGGCTTTTGTAATTTTAGATTGTTGCCAGCCTTCTAGTCCTTCTGCTTCAGAAATATTTTTCATCATTTCGTGTAGCTTGATTGCGTATTTTGCAATTTTATACAAATCGCTACGTGCCATCTGTACTTCGTGATCACGTTCTGCCATATCAGCAAGATCCGCTAATCCTTCATTTGTTTTCTTTTTAGGAAGATGCTTATCTTTAATTGCGCCTTTTTCTTCTTCGCTTGCGCCTTTGCGACCAGCGGCCTGTAGTTCTTCAAAGCCTTTTTTACCGTATTTTTTAATACCGATATGTCTTTGTAGGCCGCTTTCTTTTGTGGCTTTATCTGTCATTTTAATGCTCCAATAGTATATACTATACTATTTATCAGTAAATGTATTTCTTAAATTTAATTGATAGGAATAGTTGTTCCGGGTTTTACAAAATAAGCCATGCCCATTGTCTGTTTTACTTCTGCAGGTTCACCATCAATAAGGACAATGTCGCCAATATTTACTTTTCCAGCATTAGCACTACGCATTGCAGAAACTATATCTATAAACTTAGCTTTAGGTCCTTGCATTGCACTATATTTTGGATTATTACTGGCATCAATTGCTTTTCCTACATCGTATGCAATTTTATCAACACCATAGTCATAGCTTTTACGACCTGTATGTGCTTTACCTCTAAGCTTTGCAGGAACACCAGTATCCTTACCATCTTTATCTAAATATGTTGTTTTGATTTCGTCATCTTTCTTAGCATCCTTACTAAGTACTGAAATCATTTTACCAATTGTATTCTTTCCTGGATCACCATCAACAGTTAATCCATGTGCCTTTTGGAATTTTTTCACACCACGGGCAGTATTTTTGCCAAACCATCCGTCTGGTTTACCAGTGTTAAAACCTAAGTCATTTAGTATTTTTTGCAAAGCCATTAGCTCATCTGTTTTAATTGCACCTTTTTTTGTTTTCTTCCATTGACTTGAACTTGTGTCAATGCCTTGTAAAATATCTAAGGAAGACTTTTCTTTTGCTTCGCTAACAGTCTTTTTCTTCTTTTTCTTTTTAGCTGGTCCGCCCATTAAATTTGTATTGCTATCTAATGCATTTTTAAAAGTATTATTTCTACTAACTATTCCGCCAACAGGAGCTACCACAGTTGCTACACTTGATGCTGTTGTTTCATTCATTGCCTTGGCATCAATGTCTTTCATTTTCATTTTGTTATCTCCTTAATAAACCGGAAGTCAACTCCGTGTCCTATAACGCAATATGTATTATATGGTGTCGCGTGATATTCTAATATTGTAAAAGTACCAGTGTCCAAATTTGCATATAATGCCCAAGGTAGCACAGGTCTATTCGCTGATATTCCGCTATCTTCATCTGGGTCTAAAACAGGTGTAAGTTGGTTTGCAATACCTATTAACAATTCACCTTTGGGAGCCATAGATGAAAATGTTTCTTCTTCGGTAGCACATATTACTGGCTTATCATTCCATTCGCCTGCTTGTACAGGATGACAGCTTGCTAATAAAATTAATATTACTAAACATATATTTTTCATTTATCACCTTGGCGCTATAGCTTGCTTTATTGCAGATGCAGTTCGTTCAAATTTATGATCTTTATATTTAAATCCAATGCCACCTGCATCTTCCCATGCATTTATATTTATTCCATAATCGTCAATCAAAATATTAGGTGATCCATCTTTATTTTGTGCGAATTGATCTTTCTTATGTGTAATATAAACTTTTTTCGGCGGAAAAAATGATAAGTTACGTCTTAACCATTCACGTTTATGAGGGTCTGAATTTGGATCATCTGCTAAAGGAGTACTGCATATATTGTAAGCACCTTTAACTTTTTTAATTAGTTTTAATAGTTCCATTGCTTGTGGCAATAATGGTAGTTTAAGCCAAAATTCGTCTGTATCTCTTATTTTTTGTAATGCATCATCTATACTATGTTGTTTGTTAATTTGAGTATAATGACTAACTTGCATAATTTTAGCCCATTCACCAAAAAAGTCTGCTAGTACACCATCCATATCAACATAAATTTCGGTATTAGGATTAAGCGAATATGCTTCATGTAAATTAACAATATTTACTTGCTGTAAAATTTTTGATTTAGCTAATGTTAGTAAAACATTTCTTTTTGTACTTTCTGCAAGGCCGAGATTAAACAGTACATTGGTTGATTTACCTTTGACTTTTTTACTAAGGGTTGGTGGCCTGCCATCTTTATCAACTTTATTTCCAAACTTAGCGGCTTGCTTTGATATTTCATTAGGTCCTACATCAGGAGTGGTGTTTACACCTTTAACAATTCTTCCTACACCTTCGTTTAGATTATTAATAAGCTGATCTTTGCTTGCAGTAAAATTACTTTGTTTCCATTTATCTCTAAGAGCTTTTAAGGTTTGGCCTAATTGAGGACCTGGTTTTACTCCTTTAGAAATCAAATCATTTCCTGTGACTGGAAACACTGGTGCCTTAAATTGTTCTATATGTTTAATCATATCCCTCTGATCTTTTAGTGTTGCTAACATTTGTAGCATATTTCGATCCACTTTGTCAACCATTTTTTCAGAATACCATTTTTGATCTACATCTTTATCTTTATAAGCGTGTAAGAATATAAGTAAATTATATTCCTCATTACTCATTTTCCATACTTTTCCTATTGCTGGATTTTTAGCTATTCTTGCTAAGTTAATTATAGCGTCTTGTTTATCTATTACTGTATTAGTATCTTGTGTATCTAATTTAATAGCTTTTAGAACACCGGTTTTATCCATATGATCTAATATATCAGCAATGTTTTCTCCAGCAAGCATTTTACTCATTTCTTGCCATACTCTTTCTACACTTATTTTAGATAAGCCAGAAACATTATTTTTTATTGCTAATAATGTATCTTTATCAAAGTCTGGTTTACTAATTCTACCTTGGAATCTAAAATATCTTAATATGCGTAGATAATCTTCTTTAATTCTTTCAGAAGGATCACCAACAAATTTACTTACTTTGTTTTGTAAATCGTCCATTCCTCCAAAGTAATCGTAAATTTTACCATCTAAATCCATACTCATTGCATTATATGTTAAATCTCTACGTTTAGCATCTTCTTCCCAGCTAGTAACATATTGTACAGTAGCTCTTCTGCCGTCAGTATCAACATCCGCCCTAAGAGTAGTAATTTCAAAAGGTTCATTATTTAAAACTGCTGTAATTGTTCCATGTTCTATACCTGTGGGTATATGTTTAATACCTGCTTTACCTAATAAATCCATCATCTCTTTAGGAGTAGCATCGGTTGCTAAGTCAACATCTTTTGGATCTTTTTTTAAAAGAATATCACGCACTGCACCGCCTACGATTCTTATTTCATATCCGCTTTTTTTAAAAAGTTTGTCTAAATTTTCTAACTCAGATGTAGGAGTGTAGTTTACAATATCTTCTATCACTTGTTGGATTTTCATACAGGTTTTTCTCCTGTAAGATGAGGTTGACTAAACCACAGTTTAAACCATTCTTCCGTGCCAGGTTGTATTTTCTTCTTACGCTGTATTTTTGCTTTTTCTGTGCCTGTTATGCTTATATTTTCTGGCACATAAGGTGTAAACCCTGTAAACTTATTACGTATACCTGCTAGGTGCTGTAAGTCCTTAATATCCATTTCAGCTTCCTGCGTGGATAGCCGCCATGTGCTTTTTATACTTTTTTGTACCTTTTTTATGTGGACTTTTTCCTTCGTTTGCTTTAATGTCATTTTTCATTAAAGCATTATGATTTTTTTCCGCATACGCACTTGCACTTTTCTCACTATAAAAAGTTTTTACTATTTTACCTTCGTGGTTGTAAACAGCCCAAAAAGCTTTTCCGTTATCATCTTTTTGTTTAACAACATGACTATTTGTATCATGTCCGTACTTTGGATCATAAGATTCATGTATATCTTCTTGCTCATCTCTTATTATTTCATCTACTAAATTATAAAGTTCAGCTTTACTAATGATATCCTCGGGCTTGTGTGCTATTCCAAATTTAGAACAATAGTTCTTTAAGCCATTGTCAACCATGTCATTTAGACATTTTTTATTTTTTGTTTTGCTATATTCATCCATTGCAGGGAAAAAAGCTTTTCTATAAAACATAGGATCATTACGCATATAAATTTTTAAATCTTCTTTTACATCGTAATCTGGTTTTGGAAAGATCTCATTGGGGATATCTAGATCTGCAAATTCATTTATTTTTACCATTTTCTACAACTCCAATAACGTGCCTTATGACGCGGTCCAGGATTATCGCAGTTATGTCTAGCACGGAAACTTCTCCGACGGTTTGGATTTGACTTTTTAATTCTAGCACCTTTTTGTCCAAAATTAACTTTTACTACATTACCCTTTGGATTCTTTACATATACTTTAAATTTTTTAACATCACCTGCCGTTGGCTTGCCTAGCTTAACTGTACGTCCTTGATACTCTGCTTCATCTACTATTTCATCTTCATTGAAATACAATACGCCAAAATTATTATAAAAATCATCGTCATCGTCAAAAACAAGTTCTTCAGAAAAATCAAAATCGTTTAATTCATTAAGTTTCATGACATACCCCCAACATACTGTTGTATAAATTGTTTGTGTACCCTTGGTCCAACCATTCTTTCTGCGGCTTTTGGGTCAACTTTATATTTGGCGTACCAAGCCTTTGCTTGCGGATCGCCTGAGAATTGGCGTGATAACCATTGCTTTACGCCTTCGTCGATTTCTATCATTTTCATAACAATATCCTAATTTAGTGTTATAACTATTTATCTGTATAAACTAAACGCTCTACTCTTTGTAGGTTATCGCCAATTAGCATTTGGGCTATTAATAAGGATTTTTTATCTCTTACATAAAAATAATAACCTTTTACCCAACTCTCTGCTAATACACTTTCTCTAGCAGTATCGCCTATCTTTGCTAAATGAGGATTAGCATCTATCCAGTTTGCTAATGACGAAATACCTAGTTTTTTACCTAATGTGCATTTATATTCATATTTTGGTTTAGATGGAACTAGAACAATATTTTTTTCTGTTAATAATACATCGACTTTTTCAGGATCTGGTTCATAAAATTCTATTCCAGGATGTTTTAACTTGTTAGATAGTCTAATTAAAAATTTTCTATCATTACTGTATAAGGTTAGTTCTCCTCTATGACACCTTACCATGTAATCTTCATTGTTTTTAAGATGCCTGTATATTTCTATCGCATCATAATAGTGTTCTACTGGTATAGAAGTGACGTATTTCATATTTGTATACGGAATACTTATATGACTTTTTGTCTTTTCATGATGAAAGTGTGCAATATCAAGTTTTTCTCTTGTATAACTAAGTCGAGAATCCTTTTGAAATTCAGTACGAAAATAACTTGCACACTGATTAGGTATTACTAACTTATAAAGATATTTGTTATAATGTAACCGTCTTGTATCACGCAATTTCATTTTGTTTTACTTGGCAGTCTAGTTGTAACTTATTATCTTTAAAGTCAATAGTTAGTTTGCCTCCATCTTTAAGTTCACCAAACAACATTTTTTTACTTAATGGGCGTTTAATATCTTGATCGATTACTCGTTGTAACGGTCTTGCACCCATTTTAGGATTGAACCCTTTATCAACAAGATAATCTAATGCTTCGTCTGTAACAGATATATCAATATTTTTTTCTTGCACTTGTTTTTTTAATTCTAGTAAAAATTTGCCTACAATTTTCATCATTACAGGTTTATCAAGTTTCCCAAATGTTATTATACCGTCAAGTCTATTTCTAAACTCAGGCGGAAAAAACTTTTTAAAATCAGTATCTTCATAATCTTTATCTAAATCTTCACCAAACCCTATAGCATTTTTTTCAGCATCTCTTGCACCTAAGTTTGTAGTAAGTATTAGAATACAATTCCTTGCGTCTGCTTCTTTGCTATTACTTCCAGTTATTTTACCATTATCCATTAGTTGTAACAAAATATTACTTACATCAGGATGTGCTTTTTCTATTTCGTCAAGCAATAATACACAATTAGGATTTTCTTGAAGTTTAATAATAAGTTGTCCAGCATCATCTTCAAATCCTACATAACCAGGAGGAGCACCAATTAGTTTTGCTACACTATGTTTTTCTTGATATTCGCTCATATCAAACCTAACAAGTTTTACACCCATATGATGTGCTAATTGTTTAGATAACTCTGTTTTACCAACACCAGTAGGTCCCATAAAAACAAAACTACCAACAGGTTTGTCTTCATTTTTAAGTCCTGCTTGAGCAACAAGTATTTTATCTACTATATCTTCAACTGCTTTGTCTTGTCCAAATACAGAACTTTTTAAATTTGTATCAAGATTGACTAAATTTTCACTTTCTTTTTCTTTTACTTGTTCTTCTGGCAAATCAATCATTTTTGCTAATTCAAATTGTACACTATCTTCAGTAACAACTTTATTTTCTAACTGATTTTTTACTTTAAATCTACTACAAGCCACATCAATTAGGTCGATTGCTTTATCTGGTAATTTTTTGTCTGGCTGGTATTTAATACTGAGATTTACTGCGGCATCTATAGCATCGTCGGTAATTTTAGTATTATGATAGCTTTCATAGTATTGCCTTATACCCTGTAAAATTTTTACAGTATTTTCTTTTGAAGGTTCATCTATGCCTACTCTTTGAAATCGTCTCATTAAAGCACGATCTGATTCAAAGTGTTTTCTATACTCTTCCCAGGTTGTACTTGCAACAACTTTTAGGTTTCCTTTAGCAAGAGCAGGTTTAAGTAAATTTGCTAAATCATTACTTGCACCCTGTCCACCTGCTCCTGCACCGCTAATCATGTGTGCTTCGTCGATGAACATTATGGTTTTTCCTTTAGTCTGTAATGCTTGTATAACTAACTTAAATCTTTCTTCAAAGTCTCCTCTGTATTTGCTACCAGCTAGTAAACTACCTATATCTAGTGTGTATACATTATATTCTTTTAAAAAGTCAGGAACAGTTTCATTAACAATCTTAAATGCTAATCCTTCAGCAATAGCAGTTTTACCTACCCCAGGATCGCCTACCATAAGCACATTTGATTTTGTACGTCTACCCAGTGCAAGTGCCAGTTTTTCAAGTTCGTCACTTCTGCCTATAATTGGGTCGATTTTATTTGCTTTGACTTCTGCATTTAAATCTACAGTAAATTCTTTTAATGCCCTATTAGCAATACCTGCATTTTCTCTTGGATCGTCAATTCTATTATCTAATTCAGTGCTTACATAATCGGCAAAATCTTGTTTTACTATTCCGGCTTGTTGAGTTACAAAATATGCATAACTTTTCTTTTCACTTAAAATTGATAGAAATACATCAGCAATTTGTATATCGTTTCTCATACTAAAAAGCACTTGTGTAAATGCTCTGTTCAAAACTCGTTCGACAGTCTGCGTTTTTATAGGTTTATAATCTTGTTTTTTATCTTCTATTACTATATTTTTTAGTTTCTTTTTTAGATAATGTTCCAGATTCTTTTTCATAAAAACAATATCAGTTCCATATCCAGAAATTATATCTGCAAAACTAGTTTCACACAACATTGCATATAGCAAATGTTCTAATGTAACATATTCGTGTCGAAGTTTAATTGCATCTTTAACAACTTTGTCAAAAACTGCTTGCAATGTTTTAGACGGTTCTACCATTTACTTTCCTTTTAATCCTTTTTTTTCTTTTCTTCTCAGCAAAGTCTAACTTAAACTTACTTACTCGATTTATAAACTGTATGCCGTGTAAATGATCATATTCATGTAAAAATATTCTTGCATCAATATCATCAAATTTTGTTTCGACGTGTACAACTGTTTTTAAATCTTCAGTAAGTGTATCAAATTCAACCATACAACTAATAGGTCTTTTAATTTTTAACAATAAATCAGGGTGGCTTAAACATCCTTCTACACCTAGCTCTTGCTCTTTACTAAGTCCTTTTACTATAGGGTTTATAACTATAGTATTAGAACCAAATTCTTTGTTAAGTAAAGCTCTCATAACAAATATTTGTCCATCAAATCCAACTTGATTTGCACTTAAACCTAAGCCACTATTTTTATTCATTAACTCCACCATTTCTAGTGCCACAGGCGCAGGATGCAAATCTGCTAATGGATAGCGTTGTACAGCATTTTCTAACATAACGTTAGGTGCGAGTATTAAGTTCATCATTTAGTTCTTTTACCTTTTTAATTTTATCCCAATCATCAACCTTAGGTGTAACTCCTTTTATTTCTACATACAAGTTACCTATTTTATGCGTGATATGGTTACGAATACCATATCCTGCTATGCTCATAATTGTGCCTGGATTTGTGCCTTTTGGTATTTTTAATTTAATATTTTTTTTGTCTAATGTTTCAATATCTGTTTCAGTGCCTAAGATAAGCTCTAATACATTTATACTACATTTTGTTCTTAAATGCAACCTATCTCTTTCAAATTTAGGATGAGAAAGTACAATTATTTTTGCATTTAAATTACCTCTAGGTAAATTAGGATTTAAGTTATCTCCTAACCCTCTAACTTGGAATATTTGTCCACTTTCTATACCACTAGGTATATTTAAATTGGCTACTGATTCTTCGCCGGATCGTAATGTGTATCTTCCTAATATATTTTTTCCATACATAGCATCTTCTAATCCAATTCTTATTGTAATATTAATATCAGGATTAGTCCTAACAGGCCTGCCCCCTCCAAAGAAAGATGAAAAAATATCATTCATATTTCCTGTGTTAAAATTTATTTGTGGTTGTGGATTATCGTATTCTTTCTTTTTTATAGGATCTTTAAGTGTTTCGTATGCTTCGTTAATTTTTGCAAACTGATTTCCATCACCACCGTGGTCAGGATGATGTTTCATAGCTAACTGTTTGTAAGCTTTTTTAATATCCTCCGGTGGAGAGTTTTTGTTAACACCAAGTATGTTATAATATTCCATACTAATACTTATTTGTGTTATTTTTTAGATTTACTAGATCCGGTATAAAGTCCAAACCATGCCGCACCTGCACCAACAACAATACTAACAAGACCACTTTGTTCAAAACTTGGAGCAGGTAACTCCATAAACCATATTACTACTTTATATAATAGTACAATGTAAACAGTTAAAAACATTCTTGGAAAAATTCTCCAAGCATCGATTGCTCTTGCCATATGTATAAGTTTAACATACGGGTTAGGCCCTAAGTCTTTTACAGTTGTGTCAACTTCTAAGTCTAGTTTAACTTTACGTGTTGTTGAGTCTTGTGTACTAACAACTACTGCATCCGGTTTAGATTCTACTGCTGGTGAATCGTCTAATTCTTCAAGTTTTTTTCTTGGCATTTTTACCCTCCAATTTTTGTAATCTACCCTCTAGTTCGTCTATCTTTTTAGTAACGTGTGGATACTTTTTACGCCATGCGTCTGCTGGCTGTTCTAGCCAAGTAAGTCCCCAACGTGCTACAAGATAATCTGTTGCCCTATCTACTTGGGCATAACCCCATAGACCGATACGTGTTGTGCTTATGTATGCTACAAATATAGCACCAAATATACTACCAGCAAGTGCCGTGTAAATCCACAAGCGATCGCTAGCCATTCTTTCAATTATTTCCCACATAACGCCCTCTTAATATATGTGTATTTATTCCTCTTCTATAATAACAGCGTTATCTAATACTTGCTCTGCTTCAGAATAATATCCTTCATAAGCGGCAATAATTGCTTGTTGTTGTTGAACTAACGCACGTATATCAGAAAAATTTAATCCTAAATTTCCATAGCCTTCACCAGTTAATGCATATAAAGCAAACGCTTTGCCTTCTTTTTGTAACTTTTCTATGACTGCATCAACATTGTCTTCATTAAGAACTATCCACTCAACTCCACGCATATTTAATTCGTCAACTGGCGGTAATGTTAGTTGAGGTTTTTCAACTGGTATTGTTGATAGTTCAATCTGCTGTGGTTTGATCGAGCAAGCCGCGAGACTTATAAGTATCGTAAAGCCAAGGACACTCTTTATTAAAAGCGATGCCATTTTCTGCCGTCCTTTCTTTTTGGTTTAGTTTCGCACCTGATAAAAGTTCAAAGCATCTTCCTGCATTTTTTGTTCCTCTATTTACTGCACGTTCTATACCATCTGCATTTGCAATAGCGGCCGCGGTTAAATCTATTTCTTGCAGTTTATCTGCTAGTGCTTGATTCTGCCTACGTATTGCCGAGTATTGCTCATTTAATGTTGCAAGTTCGCTAGAAGCTTTTGCATAGTCAGTTTCTAGCGAACTTATTGTTTGTTCATTTAGTTCTACTGCGGTGTTAAGTTTAGCATTGTTTGATGTTAAGATAGCCAAGCGTTCTTGTGTGTCATTGTAATACCAATAACCGATGCCACCTGCACCTAATAATAACAAAAACATAACTATTGCTAATTTAGAACCCATTCCTCCTACCCTAATAACTTTCCCAAAGTTTTAGGACCAACTATTCCGTCTGCTGTTAGTCCGTTTGAACTTTGCCAATGTTTTACAATTTTAGCAGTTCCTGGACCAAATATACCATCAGCAGGTGAAATATCAAGTTTTTCTTGTACTTCTGCTACAAGAGGACCTCTAGAACCTTGTCTTATAGTTTGGTTGTAATCAGTTTCTGGTTCTTCAAAATCACCACCAAATACATCTAAAGCATGAATGTAATGTTTTTTACGATCATCTAGACCAATTGTGCCACCATTAATACGTTTTGTCATACCAACTATATCTTGATTATCACAATATTTGTTTATATTATTTGTATCCCAAAACCAACAAGCTGAGTCAAGAGCACCTTTTTTTGTACGTACATAATCAACTGCTTCTTCTGGTGACATTTCTACTGCTTTTGCGAATTCTGTGTAGTTGTATCTTCCTGTGAGTTGAAGTATTCCACCACCCCTAAAACGCCAACCATCGCCAGAGGCAGTATCGCCATTATCCATTCGACTTGCATAAATTACATTGGCAATCATTTCTGGTTTACGGTGATACGGGTTAGCATCTCTACCAGCTCTTCTAAAGTACTTTGGAAATATAGTATTAAGTGCTTTAGCACTATAATTTAAATTTTCACTTAAAACTCTAAATCCACCACTTTCGTGTCCACATTGTGCAATAAATCCTGCTACTCTTTCCACAGTATCTACTCCCCATAATGGTAGTATTTCGCACATTGCATTGTACCAATCTTTCCAGTCCTCTCTATGGATAAGCTCTTCAGCCATCCATTCTTCAAACTCAAATTTAAAGTGTTCTTTACCCATTTTCTTTCTCCTTGCAATTATCACAGCGACAACAGCCACAAATTTTTATTATATAAATCCTACCATCGTAATCTTTTTCTTCACGATTTGCAGGAATTCCGCAATGGGATTGATGTCCGCAATTTTGGCAATAGGTTTGCATTGTATAGCTATTTATTGATTTGTTAGAGTATCTTTATGTTCTTTTGGCGACTAATGTATAACCATTGCTTTCTAGCAATAGTTTATCACCATACTTGTTTATATTATACTCACCAAGATATTTTGTTAGAAATAAAATTTCTGGAAAAGCATTAACATCAAATGTTTCTTTGGTACTTTCCATTATTTTATCGTTTTTATCAAAATCTATTACTTCCATGTGTAAAATATCAGCAAATGGTTTTTTAATAAAAATTGTTTCGTTAACAAATTCAATATTTTCAAACGGAGTTTTTGCAAAAAAGGTTTCTGCATTTTCTGTTATTGGATTTCGTGTTAACACATATGTATTAGCATCAATTGGAACCATTTCTTGTAAGTTATCAATATTTGCTTCGCGACTTGTAAAATCTTTATGGTACCTAAACTTAAAACTTTCCATTTTGGATAATTTACCAATACCATATAACATTTCCATTATGTTATTATTAATTTTTCTGTTTCTTTCTATTTCAACAAAAACTTTATATGAACCTTGATCTAATTCACTTACTGTACTATCTGCATCTAGAACAAAGTTATATGACTTTTCTATAAAGTCTACTAAATCATTTGCCGCATTTTGTTCTTTTAAACTAAAACTAACAACTACAATATCTTCGTCGTCACCCATTTTACTTTTGAAGCTATCAACTTCAAATACAGGTAAAACTAAATCCATCAAATCACCTTGTTGTAACCCCATTATACCACTGGCTCCTCTATTGGTGCATCTGCGGCCGGCATTGGTGCAACAGTTGGCGGTGCATTAGGCTCTACTTCTTCTTTTGAATATGCATTTTTATCACCGCTATAGATATCTAACATTAATGATTTAGGAATAGCTATATGTACTAACCATACTGGTAATTTATCTAGTCTTCCTTTTTTAGTACCCGGACGAATATCAGATGGTTTTCTAATTTGTCTAGCTTTCATTACAAAACTTTTTTCATATCCTACTTTGCAGTCATAGTCAGTTAAAATTTTTCCACCTGCCGGATCTGGCATTCGTGTACGTGGCCACATAAAAGAACATTTAACCCAATGTCTTTTAATAACAGGTCCTTGAACTAATTCTCCATTTTCCCAATTATCAAAAACATACAACCCAAGATTATCTACAACTCTTTCAAAATCCTTTAGAATATGAAAAGCTTTATCGTTTTCGTGTACATTTTGTAGAGTTTTGATAACGTCTAAAGTATCTAAAATAGCCATAGTTATTCCTCGCTTTAGTATATTTATCTATATCAAATTTTTTACATTGCAGTTTCCAAAATGCGTAGTTAATGATTTATTCATTAAAGTAAATACATTTGCGGGTAGAACCTGCTTAGGTTACCACCTGCGTAATTCCATAATAAGGAGACACTTAATGGGTGCAAAAGCTAGAGCCAAAAGGCAAGCAAGCAACAATGTTGTAAAATTTAACAATTATCTACTTCCAAAAAAGAATAAGAATATTGAGATTATACCTAGAAACCGCAACCAAGAGTCTTATACACTATCATTACTAAACGAATCTAAAAGTATTGTTTTTGGTATAGGACCTGCTGGTACAGGAAAAACTTTATTAGCCTGTCAGGCGGCGGTAAAGAATTTTTTAGAAAATAATGTTAGTAAAATTATTGTTACACGTCCGGCCGTAAGTGCTGACGAAGATCTTGGATTTCTACCAGGAACTTTAGAGCAAAAAATGGCACCGTGGACTAGACCAATATTTGATGTTTTACGTGAATATTTTTATTCGGGTGAAATTGAGACTATGATTAGGGAAGGAGTAATTGAAATATCACCGTTAGCATACATGAGAGGACGTACTTTTAAAAATTCATTTATTATTGCAGATGAAATGCAAAATGCTACGCCCAATCAAATGAAAATGTTATTAACACGTATAGGAACATATTCTAAAATGGCTGTAACAGGTGATCTAGCTCAAGCTGATAGACTTAGCGATAATGGACTTATCGATTTTGTTAATCAAATAAAACGGAAAGACACAAAGCATATTGATGTTTGTACTTTTAAAAAAGAAGATATCGAACGCCACGAAGCAGTGAAAGAGGTTTTAGAAATTTATGGAGACTTAGTTTAAATGGTTGCTATGCATCAAGCATAGCGACTAACCCTTCATTATAGGTATGATATGTGATAGTATCGGACTGAATCTTACCAGGTGGCCAGTCGTAAGTCAAGTAGCACATATAGTATTTTCGTAACCAAACAATTTTTTTGGATTCTGTTATTACAGGTTTCCATGCATATTTTATTTGCCATTCCTTATTAGAAGATATTTTACCAATTATTGCACTTATATGTTTCAAATATTGTCCATTTTAACCTTTCAACTGTGCTAATAAAAATTCGTGTTTCGTATACACGTATCCCCAATAAGGACCTTTTAGAGGCGGTTTACCATTATGATCGTAGTAAGTATAACGAACGTTATATTTGCTTAACCATATTAACTTTCTACTGCTACTACGTACAGGCCACCAAGCAAACTTCTCCTCATAAGAATGTTGAGGATCATCTTTTTGCCAGTTGGCTCCCATCAAATATTATCTACTAGGGGAAATATTTTTGCTATAACTTCTGCACAAGCCTTTGCAATCTCCATATGTTCTTTTTGTGTTCCGTTAGCACTCCGTAATGCGATATAATGTACCCAACTGCGTATTGTACCATTCATGTATAGTCTTGTTTTAGTAAGTCCTTCTGGTAATACTTTACGTGCTACTTCTTTAGCAATACCATTTTCAATAGCCCAATCATATGCTTTTCCAGCAGTATAACATACATCTTGTTGTAATTCTTCCCATTTAATCATAAGCTCAGACATACCTTCTTCGCCTAAATCAAGTTCAATACTATTTTGTCTATTTTTTGTATCTTGTAAACGTGCTTCGCTGGTAACAAATACTTCTTCCATATCTTTTGGATTAGCATAACGCTGGCTAAACTCTTGAAATGCAAAACTTCTATGTCTTACAATTTGATGGGCAATATCACGTGTAGTGTCAATTTCTAATACTGCATTAACCATTTCAAGCGGTGACCAATGTTGATGTTTGATCAAATATTTAATAAGTTTTTCGCTAGTTTCTGTATTAATTTGTGCGGCAGGATTACTTACTTTAGCACAAAACGCAATTAACTCTTGTAAATTAGTCAAGCCTTCTGCTTCAAACTCTTCTGTGGCTTTAGTATAACTAATTAAACGAACGGCCATTGTTTTTCTCCTCCTTTAAGTATATTAAGTCTTTCTTTTATAAAACTTATTGTAGTATGTATGTGTCCTGTATCATGTTCTTGTATTAAAGTTTTATAGTATTCAAGTTCTTCTTCAAGTACACTTATGCGTACAATATCATTTATCAGTTTTTTGTTACTAGTCACCCTTACCTGGCTCCTCTGAAAAATGTTCCATTTTATTTTCTACTCCGTGCCATTCTTCTGCATCTTCTGGTACATCTTCGGAACGCATTTCTGTTATATTTGGCCAAATATCAGACCATTTTTGATTAAAGTCAACCCACTCAGATGCACCAGGTGCAGTGTCTGGTAAAATTGCATCAGCAGGACATTCTGGTTCACAAACTCCACAGTCAATACATTCTTGTGGATTTATTACCAGCATATTCTCGCCTTCGTAAAAACAGTCAACAGGACAAACTTCTACGCAATCCATATGTTTACAACGTATACAAGCATCATTTACTATGTATGTCATAAATTACCTAGCCGTATCAACGTAGCGGCTAAGTTTATTTCTGGGTCTACAACTAATGTATGATCAACCAAGCCTTGTTTAATTATTAAAACTGCTTTATCTTGGTTATCATTATCTCCGAATATTTCTATATTATCATACATCCATCTGTAAACTTCTTCCATTTCCTCTGCCCTAATTGTTCCACAAAGAAGTTTTCTTGCTTGTTCTATTTTGCCTGCTTTAAATAGTTCAACCATTTCAAGTTTCCAGTCGCTTTCACCTGTATCGCCTTCATTTGGTTTTAGTAAATTATTATCTTGCACATTCATTTGTACTGTATTAATACACTTTCGCAAGTCTGGATATGTAGCTTTTACATACGTATCAAGTGTATCTAAATCTGGCGTGACACCTTCTGTAATTAATATCTCTGCTACTCTTGCAGTAAACTCTGTTTGGTCTATTTTTGCAATATGAAAGCCTTGGCATCTACTGTGTATTGCTGGGATAATCCTATTAGGATAGTTACAAGTCAAAACAAATCTACTCGTTGTATGGTATTCTTCCATAACACCACGTAGTGCCGCCTGTGCATTTGGACTTAGATAATCAGCCTCATCTAATAACACAACTTTAAAGTCACCAAATGGAATCATTTGTACAAATGCAACTATTTTATCACGTACATCATCTACTGAATTTGTTCGGCTTGCATTTATTTCTAAAACATCAAGATCGTTTAGATCTAACTCGTTGAATAGTAACTTTGCAAGTGTAGTTTTGCCTATTCCTGCATTACCACTAAACAGCAAATGCGGAATAGACTTATCTTTAATCCAAGTTTTAACTTGATTCCGTTGTGCGTCATCCCTAAAAACATAACCATCAACTGTACTTGGTCGATATTTTTCTACCCATAAATCTTTCATTAATCTAATCCCATGTTACTACGATACTCGTCTTTTAAATCCTGACTTGGATCATATTTACCACCTGTACCATCCACACCAAAATTACAACTTGCTACAAACACTAGGCCAACTATGACAACATATGTGAAATATTTTATAAATTTTACAAATAGCCCATATGCTTCAGTTGCTTGTTCTTCTGCAACTTTTTTTATATCACTCATGCTCGCCGCCTGGATCTCCTTTATCTAATGGAACCTTGTGAGCTTTTCCTTCTTTATCTCTAAAAATTGTAGACCCTCTACCTCTACCATAACTATGGTAACCTTTTACAAATTCAAAAGCTTCAGGTCTGTGTTCCGCTACTTTAAAGGTGCCAACTGTAACAACTACTGCGGCTATTAATGCAACGTGTGCAATAGCACTTATTGCAAAAACAGTATAGCTACCTACAATAATTGCAAAAGCAATGCACCACATCCATGCTAGTACTTGCATAATTAAGTGACGTACCATTAAGTCAGGTATGTTCTTTAAAGGATTTCGCCTATCATCCATAATAAGCCCCCAAGCATCATAAATCCATTCTCTCATCGAAAAAACTCCTTTGTTAAGTTCTACTTTTTTAGGATAGTGTGCGTCAGCATTTTCCTTAAAATCTATAGCATCATAGATACTATAAAACATTTTTGATATTTTGTAATCTTTAAAATAGGCTGTAACTTTATACATTTAATTCTTCCTCAACATAACGATTTAATTCATGATCACCAATGTTACTGGGTATTTCGTTTTTATAAAACAACCTATAACTATCACTTCCGTATTTACCGACGCCATATAGCATTGTAGCATCTTCTCCGTCCCATGTCAAGTAATCATTACTCATTTGTAGCAAACGATTATATCTAATATTAACCATACCTAAACTTTCAATAATACATTTTACAGTTTTTTCTGGTGTATTTAAAAAATGTACAGGCGTAGGAGCAACACTGAATAACACAGGTAATACTTTTTTTACTTGTTTCCTTCCTGTACAATTTAAGCAAATTACACCAACAAAATGTTGCCAAGTATTATCAACTTGTTGTTGCACCATTAAATCATCACGCATAAATTTAGCCATCAATTAGATCACTCCAAATTTTTAGTTTATTTTTTTTCACATCGCAACGATCGTGAATTTCTTTCCAATCAGTTAGTCCGTGTCCTACAATTAGTTCTATCATGCAAAACACATCACCAACTTCTTCCACAAACTTAATACGTTGCTCTTCATCAATTTCTTCAAATGTATTATATTTCCTTATCATTTTACTACAACGTTGTGTAAGTTCTCCACATTCTTCGGCTGTAATAATCATAAGTTGCTGATGTTTGTTAATAGGACTATCTTTCATTTGCTTCCTTTATAATTATTTGCCTACCTTCTTTTCCAATTTGCGAATCTAAAATTGTTTTTACTTTTTCTAGCATTGCACAACCAAGCATTAATATATCATTTTTATTATCGCACATTAGTATCTGTCTATCAATAGGTTCACACAATTCTTCCATGCGTTTTTTTACATCATCATTTGACAAGTGATAGCTCCTTATACACCATTTGTACGCCTTTTGCTTGAAAATATGCATCTGCTAGTGCATTATGCAAGTCACTTTGCATTGCTTTACGAGGATCAACTTTAGCCATACTAAACAATGTGCGTGAATCACGCACTTGCCAAAACTGCCAAGGAATGCTTCTGTTATTTTGTCTCAGCATATCTTCCATTATAGTTACATCAAATCCATAACCGTGTCCCCACAATACATCAACACCTACCATCCATTTTGGTAATGCATCTAAAAAAGTATCTATATGCACTCTTCCGTCTGTACCAAACGCTTCTTCTTGTACTTTTTTACTTTGTTTACCCCACCATGCAATAGTATCGTCGTTTACACTACGATCTTGGGAATCTATATCTAATTTAAAGTAAAACTCGCTATGTGGTTCTAAATCTGATTTAGGATCAAACTTTACACCACCTATTGTAAGCACAGTTGCTCCAGGCTTTACATCTAAAGTTTCGAGATCTATCATGCCATGTACGGCCATATTGTCCACTTTCTGTGTTGTTATATTATAGTTAATTTATAGCATAACAAACACAGAAAGTCAACTATTTTTATTCTCTATTTCCTAATAAAAATAGTAGCATTTGAAACAAGTTGATAAAATTAAGATACAAACTGATTGCAAACTTAATACCATATCTTTCGTCTCTGGTTTGTAAGAAAATTGCTTTTGCAGTCTGTGTATCATAAGCAGTCAAACCTGTAAAGATTAGAACACCTATAATACTAATTGCAAACATCAATGCAGTACTGGCCATAAAAATATTTACAATACTTGCAATTACAATTCCAATCAAACCAATAAACAAGAAACTACCCCATGAGGTCAAATCTCTATTGGTTGTGTATCCATATAAACTAGCACCAGCAAATGTAGCACTAGTAATAAAAAATACTTGCGTTATACTCATTGCTGTATACACTGCAAAAATAGTACTCAAACTAAGTCCCATTAGTGTTACAAATGCATAATAAAACAACGTAAGTTTTTTGATATCCCAGTTCTGTCCTGTAAAACTGTACCAAAGTATCATACCTAATGGTGCAAACATTGCTACATAAAGCAAACTGCCCATTGCATACAATAGTCCTGAACTATAGGTTAACCATGCTACTGCACCACTGACAGCTAGTCCACTGGCAGTATGGTTGTACATTGTAAGCATAAGTTGCCTTAGCCCTTGGTCAAATTCTACTTGACTACGTCCTTGTACTGTTTCCATATATTACTCCTTACAAAAATTGAGCAAGCTCGGGAGGTTTCCAACCTTCAGGTTTAAGAACCTTGCCGTCTTCTCTTTTGCGAACTTTTCCTGTATCAGGATCTATTTTAGCAAAATTGGTTCGCATCACTTCATTCCAAGCTGATTCTCCGTCCCAGCCTGCGGCACGTATCGCACCCATGGTTACAACTAGAATATCTATTAGTGCGTCTAGTTGCTCTAACTTATCTTGATTTACTACTGCTTCTAAAAGCTCTTCGTACTCTTCGTCAATTAAACCAAGATACATTCCGTAGTTTTCAGGGCTTGCTGGTTGATCACAAGCAGAACCAAAACGTTCAATATCGCTGAACGGGTTTGTAGGCTCGGTCATTTACACCTCTTCACCAATAGACACATCTTCAGGTTTTTCGTTTGAAAATCCAAGAATTGCATCTTCATCTATCATGCGTAATTCTGTTGCACCATTGCCTTCATCAATATCTACACTACGAGTCCAGCGTCCATGTTCAATTAACACCCAATCTCCAATATCATAATCATCAACGTTGTCGGGACCTTTAGAATGTACTTTACCCCAACGAGGATATATACCTCTTGAAGTTCCGTCATCGTCTCTAATTATAAGTCCACCTTTAGTTGTCTGTTCTCCAAAATGCATATCGGAAATTAAAACTCTTTTTCCGATAGGCCGAATTTGTCCATTAATAGTATTATAATTGTTTAAAGCCATTATTCACCTTTTTTTATAAAATTACCGTCTTTGTCTTCAATCCACTCTGCTTTTTCCTTTACAGGAGCAGGAGCAGGATTTTTAGGTTGCACTACTGGTTTTGCGTTTGCCAGCATCGTTGCGGGTTTCGGAGGAATTGGTTCGTTATCAAATTCTTCCAATTCAGTTTTCTCTGCTATAGTAACGTCGGATTTTACAGGAACTTCGTCAGCAACAGGTCTGTTACCTTCATAATATTCTCTTACAACTTCTTCTCTTTTCCTGACGATTTGTCCACCTGGACCTAGTTCGTCTCCTCGAGCATTAACTCTTGCATTACCTACAGCTGGAGTCAACTCGTTTCTTTTTATAAGTCTATCTAAGTCAACAATCTTACCTTGCATTGAGCGATAGACTTTTTTTGCTTTTGGTTTCATTCCCATTGACTTCTCCTTGTATAGATATTTAGTCACGTAAAAATTCACGCCAGTCTAAATTGTATTTTATACTGTCTATTTTGTGTACATTTATCAAGTATAATATGTAACTTGCTACACTTGATCCTCTTCCTACACCCCATATTATGTTGTTTTCTCTCATAAAGTCTACAAGATATATCATATAACGTAGTAGGTCATCTAAATCGCGATCAGCATATGCTTTAAATTCTTCTTTTGTTCTTTGCCATTGTGTCGATACACGAAGTTTGTCATAATCACTTATTTGTGTTTCATCCATACATTTAGCAAATAGCCAATGTAATAAATCAATCTGCTTATATTCATCAGGCATATACCACTCGCTTTGGCAAGCATTGTCAAATATTTCTTTATTTACATCTAATGGTATATATTTTGTAAGTTTACTAAACCCTTGCTCTTCCATAACTGAATTAAATTTATCCACATCAGCAGACTCATCACATAATACAACATGGCACTTTTCTGCATTGCCAGTATATATTAAGTCTACAAGATCCTTGTTAGAAAATCTGGGTATACCAAGTTTGTCTGTTTTCATAAGCATTAATTTATATTACGATATGTTTATTAATTTGTCAAGATCATTATTATCGTTTGTTGTTTCTTTTTTAGATTTTGAACGCTGTCGTTGTTCTAGTTCTAAATTATAGGTATCAATTAGCAAAACTATTTGATTTTGTACATCTGAATTATGTGATACAAAATATTTCTTTTGTAGATTTATAATTTTTTGTTGTAATTCACTAGTACTTACATCTGATAAATCATTAACTAATGGATGCATTTTAAGTTGTTGTTACAAACTTGCCAAGGTATGCTAGAAAAACGTTTAGCCCGTTGTCATATGTGTATGCCCTTACCAAATGACTTTGGTCAGCTGATGCTGGTACATTTATAGCTCTATTTGTCCATTCAGAATTTCCGTCAGTGTATATTGTACTTGCTCCATCGCTTGCAAATGTAACTGCTTGTGTTCCACTTCCATTTCCTGAAAAATGAATAAGAATTTCTGCATATTTGTTAGTTTCAGGCCAATCGTCAAGTGTTACTGTAACTGTACCATTAATATTTAAAAGCCTAAAAAAATGTGAACTTACAAAACTTAATGTTAATGTTGATTCGCCTAGCACATTTGTTGAATTTGCTTCTTTGGTTGATCCTAGTAAATTAACAGTAGTAATAGAATTATTATTAAATGACGATGTTGCATTTGTTTTTGGTGTATTATTTTGCAAATTTGTAATTTCTGAGCTTGCAGTTGTTAATCCAGTTTTAATAACATTAAAGTTATCACGAAAACCTTGTGTATCATTGTCCACACCCGCTACCGGATATGTATCATCGATTGTACTTGAAATTATATTACTTGCCATAAACTTGTTCCTCTTTGTATTTATGATTTATAAAATGATAATGAATTAAACTGATCATACTACATTAAACCTATGATCTGGAAATAACACATATGTTTCTTCATTTCTATCAGAAGTTTTATCAATTATATATCTATCAATTTCATAATTTATTACAGAAAAATCAAATTGTGCATTCTGTATATTTTCTTTTATAGTTAATGAACCACCTGGTTTTGTATAACATAAAGGTAATGCAGTTACATAATCAATTTCAGAAAGACTTCCTTCTTGTGCTGTTCGCATCCAAAGTGGTAAGTATTCTCTTTCATTAGCACCTATTGACTTAATACGTTGTCGCATAGTACCGATATTTGCTGGATACCTATATTGATCTTTTGACTGACTTGATAACACAGAATTTTGATCAACAGTTATTACATCTCCGTTTGGTCTAAATCTAAATGGATCTCCACTATTATCTGTTGTTAAAGCTGTGGTTAGAACTGTAATTGTACCTGCCCTACCAATAATACCTAACGATCCATTTGTAGCCACTGTAATTTTAGTAGCACCGTCTGATGAAGTAATTTCTATTCCACCTGTAGATTCTTCAATTTTAACAATACTTCCTGATCTTGTAGGTATACTAAAAAACCCAATTCCTTGATTTTTTGCAGTATCGTCGTCAATCACTTCTAATTTAACTTGATTTACTTTTAATTCAGTTCCAGTTCTTATTTTTGTTCTAGTTTGTGTATTACCTTTTGTAGGCTTGCCAGGATCAATAACATTTACATATACAACTTCGTATATGATATCATTTGTACCTGGAGTTTTTGCTACTGCTGTTTTTATTTCTCCAAATAAGAACTTTTTCTTGCTATGATTTTGACGTACAGCTGAAGCAAAGTCTGCTAAACTTTTTTGTTCTATTCCTGCAAATGCTAATGTACGCAGATTTGTTTGTAAACCAAAATTAGAATCAAAGGGTCTGTAAATTAAAGCAGGAGTAAAAATTGTGTAGTCATTTATAAAATCTTCATATATATTTCTTTGGTTTTGATGTAAAAAAGGTTGCATATACACATTACTGTATAGCTTATTATCAGTATCATTTATCGATAATGTAAACGTTCTTGTTACGGCACTATAACCAAATCTATCTCTTGCAATTACTTTAAAAGTATAGTCTCTATCAAAACTAGTTGTCCTACCATCAAATGTTGTTGTTCGGTCATCTACAGTTGTTAAACCAGGTTCGGTTGCAGTTCCAAACTGAGCAACTATTCCTGTAATTTCGCCATCTCTTTTTAAAATTAATCCTTGCGGTAACACACCTGAAACAATATCATAACGTAAAGATGCTCCTGGTAATGTAGTAGTTGCAACAACTTTTAGATAACTTACTCTATTTGCTCCTAAGCTTGGTAATTTTGCAGGAGTAGTCCATGCAATAGTACTTTCTACATTTCCTAATACAGTAAGTGTAAAAGTTTTACTTGTGGTTGTAAATTCAGTCAAGCCAAGTGAAATACGTTTTGAAATAGATTTATCTTTTATTGCACCTATAGAAAACTGTGTATTTTCTGCTACACCAACACTCCATGCAGTATTAAATTCAATCTTAATTGTATCATCTTCAACTATACTATCAACAGAAGAACTATCCTCTGCATCAAATACACTTTCTAAAAGATATCTATTATTACTTAAAGCTGTCTGAGGTAAAGTAACGCCTATACTAGTAAGATCACCAGTATCAACAATAATTAAATCAGTAGCAATTTTAGTAACAGAACTCAAAGCTCTTTTTATTGTAGTTTGTAATTGTTCTCCAGGTATAATATTGATGTTTGCGGCAATATGATTTATACCTATATCTTGATTACTTGGTCCTTGCAACCTGTAATTATTTAAAAATGATATTGATTTTACAACATTATCTGTGTTGCTAAATCTTATATTACGTCCTATCCATTTATCAATGTCTTGTTGTGTTAAAGTGTTAGAATATCCTATTGCTATTGCTTGTCCGTTAGCAATTGGTTCTTTTATAGTCAATGGTTTGTAAGTATTACTAGGTAGTAATGGATATGCAAATTCTAAAATGTCATATAATTCATTTTCTCCATTAACACCTGTTACTAAGTAATCGTTGTTTTCTATAGTAACTTGTTTATCAATTAATTGTTTGACATCGTCTACGCCGTCAGTCATATCTCTAGAAATTTTTGTTACTCTTAATTGATCTGCTCCAGCTTGAGTATCTTCATAAATTTTTGTATTAACTGTAAAAATTTCTTGATCTTGTTCAGATCGTGTTGCTTCCAGCGTAAATTTATATTCTTTTTCAACAGCAGGCTGATATGGTATAATTCCTGCTATTTCGCCTGTAGTGGTGTCTAAGGCGAGTCCTTCTGGTAGTTTACTTTCGGTGCCATCATCGTTGTATAAGCGTAAACTATAGTTTACAGATCCTAGCAAGTAATTAGGATCAAATACTTCAATTAAAATTGTTTGATAATTATCAGCTCTAAAGTTTCCTAAGTCGCCTTTTGTAAGCCAAATTGGTCTACGTAAATATGTGACATCAGCAGTGAAAAGTCCTGTAGCAGATTTAAGTATTGTATTGTCTGCTCTTAAAAAATCATCACTAACAACATAGATACTAAATGCACGTTTACTTTCGCTTACATCGTCGGCTACGGAAACTACAAAATCATAAGTTCTATTAAGCTTTCTTGGATTTCTACTTGGTAATCCGTATCCGTAAAATTGTGTGTCATAAGCAAAACTAGCAAAACCTTCTGTATCTGTAACTCCTTGTTGTAATCTAGTGCTATCACCATAAGGATCATAGTTATCTGCGTCTAAGGCAAGTATTGGATCTACAAATCCGCTTATATTTCCTGTACTAGATAATACAAGTCCAGGAGGTAATTCTCCATCATCTTGAGCAATATAAAATTTTAAATTATCTCCTGCGGTTATATCAGGATCGATTGCTTGTAATTGAAAATCAATTTTACTATTATCAATTACAAAATACGCTTGTGATGATCTGCTAGGAGGTATATTCTGTGCAACATAAGGTAATGCAATCCATTGTGATTCATCTTTATCCCACTGCCTAAATATAAGTTTAGTATCATTTTCAAAATATTGAATCCAAACATTTTTATCTTCTGGTCCAATAGGAGCAGTAGAATGTAAAGTATACCTTATTGGTAACCAAGTTAAAATTTCATTATCGTATCTAAGTAATCTTAAAGTAAGTCCGGAATTGATAGGATTTATATTGAACCAAAAGTTCACAGTCAACGGATTTGGTGTTGTGGCACTTGTTTCAAGTCTTGTGTTATTTCCATATGCACGTTGTAATGAGGTTTGATTTACTAATTGCCATTTATCGTTATACTTAAAATAGAATACACTATTTTGCGAGTCATAAAGATAATTGCCATTTTGTCCTGTAGTATTGCTTGGAATACCTGTAGTAAATGCTACAGTTTGTTTTGTATATGTATTTGCAATAGATGTATTTGCTGTGTTTCCCATGCCACTATGGTTAATACAATAGTAGTATAAAGTAGGTGCACCTCTTGGAACAGTAATTTCTACATATGCATCCTCACTACCCGCTATACCTACGACAGTTACACCTTTTGTATATTCGACGCCACCTGCCCATATGCCGTTTGGTGTTGTTGAAAATCTCAAACCATGAGTTGTAACTGTTGTGCTTGATACATCAAATCTATATGTGCTTCCTTCTTTTAATTCTAAAATAGGACTTGGTCCACTAAATCCTGCTATATAATATTTGTTGCCTACACCATATTGATTAGTACCAGGTGCTACTGTAACTGTATAACTAACGTAATTTATTGTAGAGTATATACCAAATTGTGAATTAAGTTGGTCAAGCCAAATACTTTGTGTAAATGTAGATCCTATATTTAATGGACCTGCAGGTGTTTGCCATGTTGGTGCATCTTCACCTTCTATAGTTATTTCAAATGCTCTATCAGCTATTTCGCCATTTAGTGTAGCTCTTAAAACAAATTTAAAAGTTGTTAATCTTGATACTTCAAATGGAGCTCCTTTTAATGTGTAGCCGTCGAGTCTCATTCCTGCGGGTAATGAACCTGATATTAATGCTACAGTAGGATTGTTAGATTGATCAATTGGTAATAAAATATTTTGATTTGTTTTTTCTAAATATCTTCCTAAAATATATGGGCTAGGCACATTCCAAACGCTATAGTTTGAATCTGCTAGAACTTTTATGCTTAGTTCTCTTTCTGTATAACCTAAATTATCATGTAATCTTACAGTAAATGTTGATGTTGTTGTAGAGTTTTGACTAACAGGTGTACCAATTATAGTATTATCAGTAAGAGTTAATCCGGGAGGTAGGCTTCCTGCAACTACTTCTGACCACATATATTTAAATGCAGTTCCGCCTGCATTGTTAAATTGTTTAACATAAGTAGGATTATCGTCAATTAGTACACTAGTTGGAGTTGCATATTCTCCTTTGTTTGCACTTTGGTATACTCCACTTAATACTGCGCCTGATGCAAAGCATATTTCACCAGTTGGAGGATAAGCGGTAAGATTAGCTGATGCCCAGTCTTTCTTTTCGCCATTTCCGTTAAAGGCACCAGTATCTGTTGTTAATAACTTATAACTGCTAAACTTAGATAATAAAGAATCTGCTTGTGGAAGTTTTTCTAAATTTAAGAAAAATCCTGGCATATTATTGAGTATTGTAGTATATCGAATATTTTCTGGTGATGTTATATCTCTAGCATTATCCACACTAAACAATGATGCCGCTTTTTTATTAAAACCAGCAAGTGTATCATCCATATCAACATATACAGTAGTATCTGGACCCACGTTCTCTGCTATCCAGTCTGTGATATTATTTGTACTATTTCCTGTTGGGTCTAACGGCAACGGCAGTTTGATATTGCTAGTGCCACTGCTATCTAATGTTAATATTAATGCGCCATTTCCTACATTCCACATTTTAAATCCTTAGCTGGCAATAAGGCCTTCGTCAATGGTTACCTGCACTGGAGATGTTATAGTTCCCAAATCAACGTCTTGCCCTACTTGAAGTATGTATTCTAAAATACTTGTTACATTATTAGATATACCACCAAAATCTAATGACGCAATATCTGATAAAGACGAAACTACAACACCATTTATTGTTCCACAATTTTGAATATTATTATTTTGCATATTCAAAGTGCCACTTACAGCTGGTGACGACTCTCTTGATAATTGGCTATCTATTGTTACAGTTTTAGTTGCATTGCTAACAGATACTTGTGTTGCACTATTTGGTGCACCTTTAAATATAATAGGCTCTGCAATGTTGCTTGTAAGTGTATTTGTTTCATCTGTAAAAATTAGTTGTGCTTGAGTGCTTTTTAAAAATAATGTGTCACCGTCATCGCTGATTCTAAATGTTACCGAACCAGGAGCAGTCGGATCAGGTTGCATTGCTCTAAATTTAAGTTCACCGGCTACTGATTCTTTGAATACAGTAAATCCACCAATGCCTACATTTTTTGCTGTAGTATCTTGTAATTCTAATTCTGCAAAGTTTTGATTTACTTTTATAAATGCCTCACGTAAATCATCTCCAGTACCGTCGTTAGCAAGATTACCTACATTAATTGTTTGAATAGCCATGTTATTCTCCGTTTTTAATATTTATGATAAAACAAATATTGTTTAGGAGCCAAGATCAACCCAACCCGATGTACCACGTACTTGTAGTTGGTTGGTAGTTGTATTTAGAATTAATTCTCCAGGTCTTGGACTTGGTATAGCATTTCTTTGTGTAGTAGTGAAATAAGGCACTTGTAAGCCTCTTTCACCGTTTGCACATGGCATTTGTAACCAGCCGGCAGTAGACTGACCATCTGCATTTGCACTGTATACTTCCATGTAATCAGATGTTACATGAATATCTCCATTTAGTGGAGTTGAAGGTCTGGAACTACTTGGCATAACTCTTAGGTAATTATCTGCTGTGACCCTATTACTACCACCATTTGCTTTTAAATTAATATCAGCAGAACTTAATATTTCTGCTGTGTTTACACGAGTTGTACCAAAAACTTCGTCAGCACTTACATCGCCGTTTGTAAGTGTTAGATTACCACTCGTCATTGTTAAATTGCCGTTTGTAAGTGCTATGCCTCCGTTTGTAGACGACATACCAGACGCACCAAGATCTATTGAGGTAGCTTGTAGAGTACCGAATTCGCCGTTAGTACCAGTACCAGTGGCAATAACTTTACCAAATGATGCAGTTAGTGTACTCACAGCACCAGCAGTCAATATATCTGTTAAATCAACATTAACTAATACTTCTGCAAGTGTAGTATAATTTGTAACTGAATTGTCAAAAGTAAGAACACCAGTAGTGCTATTATAAGCTATTGGTGCACCAGCACTTATTCCTGTCCTTGTAATATATCCTAAATTAGTTACGCTTGTTAGTGTAATAAAATTAGAATCATTTGTTAATTGGCTTGTACTTGTTGGTACTAATGCTGGAGTAAAAGTAAAAACACCTGTACCATTATTATATGACAATGATCCATTTCCACTTGCACCATTAGTAATTACACTAAATGCAGTTAAATCTACTCCACCACCGCCGCTGTTTGCTTTTGATTGCCAACTAAATCCGTCGTATTCAATAATGTCTCCTGAACTTGGACTTGCCGCAAAAACGTCACCTAAGTCGTTCAAATTAGTAACACCACCAATTACGGGTTTGTTTTGAATAAATGAAGGATCGCTTGGATTACTTTCATTCCAGTCACTTTTAACTTGAATTGTGCTTAATGCCGCTCCATTTACTGTATAAGTATTTGCATCTACTGTGCCACTAAAATCTGCATCCGCACCAAGTAAGGAACCAGATAAAGCCATTGTGTTGCCTACAAAGTTTCCACTTACTGTAATGTTTGTAGCACCTATAGATGCAGTTGTTAATCCTCCTGATAATGATAAGTTTGCAAGGTTAGCAACCCCTACACTAGTGAAGTCTAAACTGTCTCCTGATGGAAGTTCTTTGATATTGCTATCAGTACTATCTACTATTAACGGAAATCTATTTGCCATTTATATTGTCCTTCTGTATATTTATCCTATATTATAATGCCGCTATTCTTGCTTTAAAAGCCGCAAAGTCAGCACTTGCCGCAACTTCGGTTTTTAATGCTGTTAATGTAATTGTTTCTGCTTGTAATGCACTTGCCGCTAATGTTCCTTGTGCCGAAGTTGCCGCATCAGTTATTCCATAACCAGCTAGTGTAGTTGGCTTACTTGTAAGTGAAGCAAAGGTCTGTGCTGGAATAGTTAAGTTAGTAAGATTACTTCCGTTTAATGCTGGCAAGTTACCTGTTAATGCTCCTGCACTTATAGTTCCTGCTACACCATCAATTAACACTGTTGAATCATCTGCTACTACACTACCAGTTACATCGCCAACTACTTTACCTGTAATTGTTCCTGTTATATGATCAACAATAAGACTTGAATCTGCACCAATAACACTACCGATAATGCTTTGTTCAATAGTAACACCACCTTTATTATCTACACCAAGTTGTGTTTCAGCTACAACTACTCTATTATAAACTTCAGTAAAGTTTTCGTTTATCTTTATCATTGCACTACGTAGCGGATCACCTCCTCCGCTATTTGCTGTGGTACCTACGTTTATAGTTTGCTTGGCCATTATACTCTCCCTACCACTATTTCTACTGTTCCGTGTGCATCACCATCTTTCTCACTTACAGCTTTTCCTAACACTTGACCAATTCCTGGTGAATTGTTTACAATAGCATATCCTGGCACTGCACTTGTTACTAACATATCACCTTTCCTAACAATTCCTATAACTTTACAAGGAACTCTTCCTTGTAGTGCTAGTCCTATAACATGATCACCTTCTAATGCACTATTCATCAAATGCGCCGGATTGGTTGTAACTACACCTGCAACTCTATGATCGCCTTTTCTATTACACTCAGTAATTTCAGCTTCTCCGCCAAATACTAAAACAGTACCTGATTCATAATGCTTATCACCTAAATAGTTTTCCGCCAAATCAGCGTAAAGTGCTTCTGTTGCTTGTCCATTAAATACAGTAGCCCATACTGTGTTATACCTATTACCTGATCCACCAATAACTTGTCCGTTGTCTGCACCACTGTTAGCACCACCAACAATATTTCCTGTGTGACTTATTCCAGCAAATCCTGTTATATCACCACTTGAAAAACTTATACCAGTCATGCCAGCTAAGGATGTACTGGTAGCTCCTAATGATACAGTGGTAGAACCAATTGTAAGAGAACTATTTGCAAGTTCACTATTACCAATTTCGCCTGTGTTAAATGTAACACTTTTGCCTGAAAAGTCTAGGGTGTTAGCAATTTCTGCACCAGATATGCCACCAGCTTTGATTCCTACCCATCCATCTTGGATTTCAAAATTTGCACTATCAAAACTTGCTAATCCACTTGATCCTTGTTTTGCCGCCGCATTTCCTGTTGGTGCTTGTAAAGTAGTTGTTGCTAGGTTCATAAGCAGTTTACTTTGTGCAATATCAGCAGTTGCGTTAATATCGCCATCAACGATAACACCTGTGCCTATAGATGTTGTAAGCTGACCTGTTCCTGTTCTAGTAAATAAAACATCACCTATTACATCGTGATTTTCACTTTGTTGAGCTGTACCAGTAAATGCAAGTAACTGTCCTGCAAGTACGCCACCAACGCCCGAAATAGTTACATCACCTATATCATTTAGTTCATCTGTTTTACTATCTACATAAGTTTTATTTGCACCGTCGCTACCTGTGATAGGATTAGCTAAGTTTGTTAACCTATTACTTCCCATGTTTAGAGTATCTGCCATAGGCGTTTCTGTAAATCCAGCACCACCTAACGATAGAAAGCCTGGTCCTATTTTAGGTGCAACAGTTGCACCATCTCTATCTAGTCCTAGTCTTTGGTTAATATATCCTTCTACGGCTGTCTGTGTTGGTACTGCATCTCCTTTTGCATCTGTAAATGTATCATCATTGCTGAACTCATTTACACGTACACCACGTTTAAATCCAATACCGTCAATGTTTGTAAGTACAAGTGCCGCATTGAATGTAACACTACCAGTACCTTGATCAACTGTAAAGAATCTACCTACCCTAAAGAAACCATCTTGATCTGTAAGTACAGCAAACACACGGCCTTTATTACGTTCTTGTGCCTGAGCTTTACTAGAATTACCGGTACTATCAATAGCATCGTTACTTCCTACTACTGATGTGCCAAATGGTGAACCAAATATTCTATCAGGATAGTTTGATGTATTAAATCCACCAGTACCTATGTCCAACATATCATGTCCAGTAGCTCGTGTAGTACTAATGTTTACAGTAATTTCTGCATCTTCACCAGCAACTAATCCACCTTTGAGTGTAACATTTGCAGTATTTGTAAGACTTAATCCAATGCCTGATGAAGTTGCTGGCCAGTTAATGTCACTATTAGCTTTATCACTAATTTTTATCATACCAATAGTAGTTGCACCTGTGCCAAAGTCTTTTGAATATTGAGCATATGCATCAATGGTATGTACTTTACCACCCCATGCAAATACCATTTCGCCTTCTGCAATACGTGCCCGGTTAGTAGCATCTAAAATATTAATAATTATAAATCTATCTCCAACTGTAGCACCAAAAGTTTTTGAGCCACTTAGTGAGGGAGATGCTGATGCTAAAAAGTCTGTAAAGTTTGGATCTACAGTAAAGCCTCCAACATTTTCTACTGTGCTTATATAATCATTATTTGTTGTTAAATCGATATATCTATAGTTTGCATCAAACGTTACTACACGCTCTGTAGTTCCAGTTTGATATCCTGCTGTTATTGTGCTTCCAAAAGCGATTGTTCTATAAGTAAAAGAATCAGCATCATCTGTAAACACAAAAGCTGTACTTGGTCTTGTAGTTGGATTCACTACTGGAAAATTACTTAAAATAAAGTTTTGTTTATGTCTAATAATAGCTTTTGAATTATGAGGTGTTACTTCTTGTAAACCGTTATCTGCAGTGCCTTCAATGCCAGTACCTAAGTTCAATCTCCAAATTCTGCTATCTCTTACTGGAGAACTATCATCAAAAGATGCTGTACCTGTTATTGTTGCACCTGTTACAGTACCGCTTGATACACTTGAAATTGTTATTGTTGCATCGTTGGCACTTGATGCTCCACCTAAAAACTGACCGTCTACTAAGAATGTTTCACCTTGTGCATATCCTGCACCTTTGCCAACTACTTTAACTTGGTATCCATTGGTTCTATTTTTGTAAATCGTAAAAACCGCTTTACTTGATTGCGGACTACTTCCAGTATAGGAAGCCGTTACTGTATCATTTATGCCGGTGTATTGGTTAAAGTAATCTGGTTGCTCTTGAGCATTGGTTATTTCATACGGCTGATATAGACCACTTGGATGATTAATCTCTATTTCACTAACATTTAAAGGAAAGCCCTCTAAATCATAAACAAAAACAAAAAGCTTATTAAGATCAGCACTATAGTCTTGCAATGTAACTGAACTTGGTACACCTATAATTGTACTACTATCGTCTGCATTTACATCATCTGAAGCGTTAAATGTTCCAGTTATATCAGTAACATAAATTCTTTTATTATTTTCACCAAGTAATGCTACTTTACCAGTTGCACCTGTGATATTTTGTACCACAGTATCTCCAACTGCAACAGCTGGTGTAGGTACTGCACTATTAAAATCTAAAAATGCTTCAAAGTTTAAAACTTTAGCAGGAAATACCATATCATCTCTTAAATTTGTAGCTGTTGGTATTTCGTCTGGATCTGCTCCATCAGAAACTAAGCCAAAGAAACCATAACTATTGTTTCCTCCTAATGATCTAATCTGCGATCCTTTAGATGAAATATAACCAGTATGACAATAATATGTAAACATACTTACAGTTTCTGTTAGTGCATTGTTTACAGCGGCAATACCATACCCTAAGTCATTAACCTGGGTAAAGTCATTTGATAGCATACTTCTATTTCCGCCAGATTGTATAAAAATATCAACGCCGGTACTACCTGTGTATCCATTGCCACTGTTACTTGTTTCGTCTAATATAAGTTCAACAGTTCCGGATGCTGAATTATAATTATCAATAGCATTAACTTGATACCTGGCTCCTCCTAGTACAAAAGGAAACGGAGTAGGTGGTCTTTTGATATACAAACCTTGTCCAGCAGGCGATGTTACTGAAATTTTAAAGGCGTTCGTGACTGTTGATATTTGTGCTGGCATATTTCCTGCATACCCGTCAATAAACTGTCCGCCACCAAATATTCTTCTAGTTCCTTTACTTTGTGAAAAGCTTGATCCTGTTTGACAATATGGTGATCTAGTTAATATTTGTCCATTTGGATCCAATGTCATCATAAATCCACCGTGTTTTTGTACAGTGAGATTTCTTACAATAGTTGCATCATCACACATAAACACATCCATTTTATTATTTTCTAATGGAGGATTATAGTTTGGATCAAAAGCAAAATTCACTAAATCTACTAGGGCATTTAAATTTGTAGCAGACTGAGCTTCGGCAGTATAGTCTGTATCAAATACTTGAACTATAGAACCCAATTTTGCAAAAGGTAATCCGCTATCATTTTGTAGAACATTTGCACTAATAGTCTTAATATAAGCTATAGCGGCCTTTGTAACTGATTCTTGTCCAGCTACTGATCCACTATAGTATGCACCTTGGTTAATAATCGTTGCTGTTCTTCCACCGGCTTTTAAATCCTTAACTATACCATCAAGTATTAGCCCTGTGTCTCTTCTACATTTAGTTGCATTATAGGTGAAAGTACCAACTGCGCCTACGTTAACAGTAATTGTAGTAGCTGTTACCGCTGTTATTGCTACTGCTGTGTTATCGTATGTATCTCCTACTCTTGGATAAGTGTGTGTTGAAGTATTCCCATCAGCCGCACAAGTAAATGATAATGAATTTGTAGCAATTTTAATACTTGTTCCTGCAGTTAATGAATGACTACCAATGGTCATTTCCATAACACCTGTAGTATGATTATAATTAACGTCTGTTACATTATGATTTACAATAGGTGATGCACCTACGTTTATCGTGATCGTATTTGTAGTTACTGCACTAATAGCAAGTGTTGCTCCAGATGCAGGATCAGTTGATCTTGGATATGTTTTAGTTGATGTATTACCATCCATTGTGCAGACAAATGATAGTGCATTATCAGCTATAGCAAGTGTGTTTGAAGTTGTTAATAAATGAGCACTAGAGGTAATTACCATCTCACCTGAGGCCGCATTATATGTTACACCTGTGACTGCATTTGGTAAGTTACCTGAATTTGATGTAACTCCATTTGTTACGGCAGATACGAATGTATGAGTGTATGCACCACCAGACTGAACTGCGTTGCTTGCTGTACCACCGACATATGTGTGGGCACTAGAATTAACAAAGTTTGCATCAATAAACTGTATAACTTCTTCTGTTATAAATGCTTTGTTTAATTCAATAAGATTTGCCCCACCATTAAAGTTTCCAGGATTACTTGCCGCATTAGAACTTATATTTGATACTTTACTACTATCTAAATTATAATGATAGCCGTATTTTCCTTGATCGCCTGACTGTGGGTGAGTAAAATGATATCCTCCACCTGTAGTGGCAACATTAAATGTAACATTGGCTCCTCCGCCACTTCCTAAATCGCTATCATCTATTGTTACTGTTTCACCAATTATCCAACCCGAACCGCCAGTTTTAACTGTAACAGTTGCTAGACCTCCAGTGGCAACTACAATTTTAAAAGTTGCATCTTGTCCAAAACCAGTCTTTGCGTAATCATTAGCTGTAATATTATAAGTGCCGGGTGTTCTTGAAGCATCCGCACCACTTACATTATTAATTGTAGCAATAGGTGATTGTGCCGCTGGTAGTCCATCAAACACGATATCTCTATAGAAATAAGTATCAACCCATTTACTAGTTGATATGCCTTTTTTAGGACGTATTACAGTACGTCTAAACTCGTCACCTTTTATTGAAACGTTTGCAGGTAACCTAATCGGAAACTGTTCTTCGTAAATACCACTTTCAACAAAGACTGTACATTGATTGTTTCTGACTAGTTGTCCAAATTCTAATTCTTCTCCTAGCTGGAAGTCAATTGGTTCAATTAACCTTACTGTAATTTTATCTGTTGTTCCAGTACTTGCTCTAGTATACCCAGTAATGATGCCTTTAGCACCAGTAGTTTTTCCTTGTATAAGTTTACCTGCACGTAGGTCAGGATTTCCTGCAATACCTTGATCAACTGCCGCATTACCTCCATTTGCAAATGTAAATTCATAACTATTTCCATATACTAAATTAACATCTAAGTCTTCACTATTATTAATCAAATTAACAATTTCGTCAAATCTAGTATTGTAAGTGTCTCTTACTTGTGTTGAAATAGTTCCATTTGCAATTAATAAATTGCTTAGTAACTCTTGTGATTTTCTTATACCCGCTATTGTTTGTGTTAGCTGTTTAGTTTTTGCAATAATGCCGCTTGGATTTGCATTATATCTATAACCTGCCCATCTTGTGAGATAATTAGCACTCCCGCCAGCCTGTACATCTAGTGCAATACTTTGTAATATTAGTTTAGTATCTCGTCTACATACATCTTTAGCATAATCAAAATCAGGATATGTTACATCTAAATAATCAGTTACATCATGTGATATCTGTATTAAATTTGTGTCTGTGACAGTTTTAGCTGTAGCAGATGTAGATAAAGGCGATGTTACACCTGTTATTGTTGAAATTGTTGTATTTAATGTTTGGGTTCCTGAAGTGTATGAAATAGTCTGTGCATAAGGTCCTGGTTCAAAAGGTGTTGATTCGATAATTTCTTCTGCTCTTTCCATTGCTTTTGAAATAGTTCTGTATGCATAATTAAGGCTACGTCCTTCTTGCCCTGCAGGTGTAAATGTTTGTCTATCATCACCTGATGTACTAACAAAAATGTTAGTTGGTGAAGCATATCCTTGTGTATCTACGTATAATTTTGATGGAACTTGTAAATCATCTGCACCGTTTGGAGTACCTGATCCAGATAACGGAGATGGATGATCACTTAAGAATAGATCATTAATCATAGTCCTATTGTCGAGGCTACCATTACGTGCAATTACATCTTCTATTGCAGGTATTTCTCTACCTGAGGCAGGATTTACACTTGTGTCATAAGATAATAATCCTGTAAGTTCATCGCCAGAAGTGTTTACATAAGAATCATCTGCATATCCTTTAGACACAAGTAGATTATCAGTGGTAATGCTTGGCTGTGTTGAATGTAATGTGTTCCACTCATTCACTAATGTAGAAATATTATCACCACTACCGGTGTTTCTTAATTTTGTGTTTACATCATTACTATAGCCAGCTGGTGATTCTATACTTAAGGACTTTGTAATCCTTGGATCTGGGTCGCGTTCTATATGAGGATCGTTAATAATTACTTTTACTGTACCACTAACATTTGGTGTTGTCGGATCTGGATCAGCAAATTGGAAAAATACACTATTGGTGGTAGAACTTGGGTTACTAACGCCATTATTGTTAGCACCGCTATCACTTACAAACTTATAAAAGCTAATATTTGTACCGCCTGTGTTTACTAGTGGTACACTACTTTCATTTCCTGTAAATACCGACGGTGTATCATCTAATGCTCTAAAACCAATAGTGCCTCCTAAACCAAAGACAGCATATAGTTCTTGAAAATTTTCATTTACTTTTTTAAATGATTCACGTATACTGTCGCCAGTACCGTCATTACCCTCTACACCAATGTCAATTTCTTGTTTTGCCATTATTTTTTTCCTTTACCAAGTTGGTACAACTTTTTCCATATCAAAATTTACACTTACACCACATCCGCAACTACTATGAGCATTAGGATTCTTTATCTCAAAATTAGATCCTACTAAACTTTTTACATAATCTACTTCAGTTCCTATTAAAAACATAGTGCTATGTTTTCCTACAATAAATACTCCGCCGTTAAGTGTCTTAATAACTTCATCACCTTCTTCTAAATCGGTAGATAGTTTTACTGTACCCCAATCATATTCAAATCCAGCACAACCACCACCTTTTAAATTTAAACTAATACCATAACAATCGTTTTCATTACATAGTGTTTCTATCTGTTTTTCAGCTGATTGAGTTAAAGTTAAAATTTGCATAACAGTCCTTTCTAATATTTATCGTTACTTTTTGTAATCTTAATGTAAATATAGTTATGTATATAAAAGAATATTTGATTGATACTTGGCATATGCGTCAAAGTAAGTTAGGAAAACAACACACTTATAGTCGTAAAAAGACAATGGTAGTGTTGCGTTGTGATGCGTGTGACAAAGAATTTAGTCGTGAAAGAGGCAATATGGATCCAAAGCGTTTAAGTAATAATTATTTTCATGTATGCGAAAACTGTGATTCTAAAAGATTTGCACAGGAACGTGGTGTAAATGCTAAAAAAGTTTGGAATTTAAAAGCTAGTAGTGATAGACCTATCAACAAGCTATAATTGGAATATATCTGGATAATATTGTTTTCTTCCTGTTTCGTTTTTCATCCGTTTCCATTCTGCATATACTTCTTTTCTCTCAAGATATTTTCCTGATACTATATCATCATGCATTTTTAAATATTCACGCTTTGCTTGCTTTGATGTATCTATTTCGTATCTTTTTTTGATTACATTAGATATTTGATGGTGTTGATCTATGGCAGGATGTTCATCTATACCCGGGTTTTTATTAAATTTATAATATCCTCTATGTTCTTCTAGTAATCCAATTCCGTGATCACAATATTTAATTAGTTCCCAACCCATACTCATATGGTAAGTGTTTATATTTTTTGCTTTGCACATAGCTTTTATAGCTTGTATAAAATGTCTAGTTCTTGTATGTTCAAATTCCTCATTATACCAAAAGCTTAATCTTTTCCATATTTCTTTATTTTCTGTACTATGGGCTATATTACCATCATTGTATGTCCAACCGCTTCGAGATTGGTCTTTTCCATCGCGATAATCAAATCTATAAGGAGATGTCCATTGTATTACGACCAAATCATAATTGTGTAGGTTTTCGTAAAGTTGATTGAATATATAGAATATACGGTCATTACCAATTCCTGATAATCCGTAATTCTCTGCACCTAAAAAATCAGCCCAAGTAGGCCAGCAATAATTAGTAAAACTACAACCTATTGCTAGAATTTTCATCCTTGCCTATATATAGTCCAAGCACCATATGCGATTGCACCGTAGGCAATTAATTTTGTAAGTGGTGAAAAAACAATAATTGCGGCACCAGCGGCCACAAAAATTACTCCATCAATTGTTGATCGTTCTGCTAAACGCTGTTCTATCCATTTTTTGATCATTTGATAATCTCCTTAACTGTTTTTCTAAAATTGCTAATCTGCTATCTTGATGCTTAATTTTTTCTTCAAGACCTTGCACATATGCTTTTGTAGGTATATGCTTTTCCTGTCCGTCTTCACCAAGGATAGAATACGTATCTACGCCTTGACCACGAAGTCCGCCTAATACCCTGTTAGGATTTTTATCATTCTTATTTTGGACAGTTGGTTGTCCACCATACATATTTGTAATATAACTCATAACGTATTTATCGTTGTATTGTTTAGACTTTCTCGAATTTTAATAATAGTGCTTACAGGATCGTCACTTTCTGTTATAGCACGACCAATAACTATATAGTCAGCACCAAGTTCTTTTGCTTGTTCAGGAGTAGTTGTTCTAATTTGTCCTGTGTTTGTTCCTATGCCTGGACAAACCTTTATAAAGTCAGGCGCCAACGGGTTTACTGTCTGTAGATCTTTAGCACTACAAATTAAACCAGTAAACCCATATGGTCTTATCCTGTCGATGTTCTCTCTCCAAAGTAGCGGTCCACTTTGGTTTGCTATATTTTTGAGTTCATCGCTATTCCAACTTGTAAGATAAGTGACTCCTAGAATTTTAATTTTATCTGCAAATTGAGAAACTTCTTCAAATACTGATTGACTGTTTAATGTGCTTACAGTTGTCATTGTAGCACCTTTGTCTACAATTTTTTGTAAAACTTGTTTTACAGTATTTGGTGTATCCCATAATTTACAATCAATAAACAATTCGTGTCCTTCTGTATAATCCTTTATATAAACAGATTGACTCCATAATGTATGATTGGTTTTAAATCCATCCACATGACCTCTAAGTTTTGCGGCCATCTCCAAAGCATCTAATGGATTTGTGTAATCCAGTGCTACAATTATTTTAGTCATTAATGATTTCTCCTTCCGTCAAATACACAAACAAAATATGTGCCAGTTGGTCCGGCATGAACACGATGAAAAACATTATCTTCTATTAATATTACATCGCCTTGAGCTACATCAATTATCATATCGTCTAACTCCATTTTTCCAAAACCAGTCACAAAAATATATACTTCTTCCTGTCCTTTATGTTTATGTCCACTTGTACTTTTATTAGGAGCAAGATCGGTACTACTTAAAACTAAGTTATTTAATGCAGTATTATCTTTTACAACATATCTTTCATCTTGTTTTGCTACTATCCCACCTATGTCACTAATGTTGATTTTCAATATTAATCCTTATGCCGCTTTCATTTCTATATTTGATTGTTCTAATAATTGGTTACTAGCAAGATTTTTACACTTGGCTTCTACCATAATGTCTGCCCATTCCCAATGAGACAATGCCCATTCGTTGCAAGCATGATTCCAACAATAATCACTGTGTGCTCGTAGTTTCTGTTTCTTGTAACCTTGCTCTAATAATGTAGTCATATCGGGTTTTGTATTAGCACTGTGTCCTTCTAAGTATTCTGGACGACACAAACTGTAGTGCATAGCAGGACGTACACCACGCCAACTGTCAATAATGCGTTTAATTCTATCGTCATTAACTTGGATGTATTCGCCACTGTTTACCCAGTGATGGTGTATGTCTAGCACAAGTGCAACATCATCAGCAAGTTCTATGCTTGCTTCGAGACCCCATTTGTTTTCGTCGTTTTCAATAGTAATACAGTTTCGTGCTTCTGTAGACAGTCTTGGAAGGACGGCTTTGATACCGGCTGGACCTTGTCTGCCCGAGATGTGGACGTTACACTTGAAGTCTTGCCACTTCTGACCGTAGCCCATCCACCGTAGTAAGTTGACGTGATATTCAAATTCATCTATTGACCTTTCGACGATGTCATTATTGTCACTGGCCAATACTGTAAATTGACCGGGATGCATCGAGAGACGGACATCGAGGGCTCTTGCCGCTTCTCCGACTTTTGCATATTCTCTTTCGCAGTATGCCACCACATCAGACCTAGACCAAAAATACATCCAGTCAGACTGGGTAGCACAAGGAAGTTGATTACTACCCAATCGGACCATTCTAAGTGCTGGAGATAAGCTTCCCACATATTCAACTAGCCTTTTTGCCGCGGCCGCATTGTGTACCATAATATCCCATAAGCGTTCCTCTGCAACATCTCTACTTTGTCTATTTAGCCATGCAACAGTTGTACACTTTTCAGTCAAAGGGCGTTGTAGTTCTTCTAATACTTTAGGCTTTTGTGTCTGATCTTGATGCAAATATTTGCAAGCAAAGCCAATACGTTTAGTCATTTGTTACACCTTCTATGTAGTCGTCTAACGCTTTTATTGTTACAATATGTTGCCACTGATCACCCCATGTATCTTTGTAGTCAATAGCCTTTGCATCTGCAAGTTCTTTAGTACTGTAAACACCAATAAACTTATAAACAGTTGGCTCAGGATGATGTATTGTTTTATCATATACGTGTAGTATACATATATTTGTTGTCATTTTTTTCCTTTAGTTTTTTTCTTTGCACCCCATGTATATACTAAATCATCAGGATCTGTTCGTGTTCCTTCTGGACACATAGTAATCTTATTACCTTTTTCGAGCCATTCTTTAATTGCTTCTTGATCAATATCAGTCATTTCGTCTCTCATCGTTTATTGCTTTCTTTTCTAAACTTAATTTTTCTTTAGCACTCATTGCATATGCGGCACCTGCTAATAATACAATAGCACCTGCTTCAGCAACTAGTGTTAGTGGTTCTCCGTCTTTCGAATGTAGAATAATTAATCTACATAATGCAGTCATAGCAATTATGATAGGAAGTGTGACTGGTATTCTATTACTAATATAATAAGCACCTACCATACCTACAATCTCTGTGTATATGAATAGCAAAAATAAGTCTGCTAGTTCAATATTTCGTAGTAACCACATATCCCATACTTCACATATTGCGGCTACAACAGTTAATCCTCCTATGCCACCTAACATTACTTTTTCAGTTATGGTTGTAGTCCAATGTAACTTCTTATTTAAATTATCCATCTATAATACTTTTTACTTTCCATGGTGTAAAACACACTGTTCCTAAACTTATGTGATCTGCTCCAGCGTCAATATATCTATCAGCACTAGCTTTATCTTTTACTCCGCCACCGGCAATAACTTCAACATGAGGATGTGTGGTTTTCATGTATTCAATTATGTTAATAGTGTATGGCATAATGATCTTACCACTTAATCCACCTTTTCTTGTTGGTACTGTATTACTTGCGTGTACTTGATTATAACCTAAATCTGCAATTTTGTCAAGTTGTTTGTTTGTTATTGTAGGTGGTACTTTTACAATGCACCATTTGCGTTCGTCTTTTGCAAATGCTTTTGTTAAGTCTGGATGTGCGTCTACATTAGGACAACTTATATTAAGTTCAACGCTCATATTCTTAGGTACTATTTCGTAAAGTATACGCCAGTCATTTGGTTCCAAACTTGAAATACTCATTACACTATGCGGTGCAGTATTTTCTATACCTTTGAAAATGCCTGGGTTACGTAATCCTAATTTATTACGCCATGTCCATCCTTCTTTTGTATGTACATATCGTAATGTACGAAGTATTTGTTTAATTCTACCCGGACGTGGTTTGACTGTGAAAGTTCCTGTAACACTGATTACTGGCTTACCACTTAAAAAGTTAGTATACTGCAAGTAGTTTCCAAATGGAGCACTGATAAAATATTTTGTCAATTAGTCATCCCTTGTTCCTATTCCATAATCAATTATAACTGGAAAACGGGGAATACCATCGTTACTGTATTCAAAAAATCTACACGTAACCCAATTTGGTTTTTCTTCTGCTTCCAGTAGTTCTTTTAATTGTGCTTGAGAACCACGAACTCCACTACCAAATTGTGTACCATCAGGTAAAGCAAGTATAAATCTTTTTGCATAACCAGTCCATGCACCTTGCCCTTCAATTACTTCAACTACTTTATATTCTTCAGTAATAAACTCTTTCCTTTTAAGTAGACTCTTGCTACGTTTACACTGGTAAGGAGCATCCTGTCGTACCATCTGTCCTTCGTAACCAGCTTCTGTATACTCGCCATACAGCCTATCAATGTCTGCACTATTGTTTGCAA
>Ga0209535_1000058_pt1 | contig 61943 bp, 69 predicted proteins | sample LinPmetageLP28_FD_184041 | JGI IMG/M metagenome (GOLD analysis project Ga0209535, IMG submission 184041) | Marine viral communities from the Pacific Ocean - LP-28 (SPAdes) (version 2) | ecosystem: Environmental > Aquatic > Marine > Oceanic | place: Pacific Ocean | collected 2009-08-22 | reverse complement strand
CTAAAATAATTACCACCAAGATTATCTTCTAATACAAGTGAATTTGCTGCTCTTAAAAATAAAAATCCTTGCCCTTGATCCTCTATGTAACTATTACTACTATCATGATAAATTTTTAAATCACCACCACCCCCACCAGCTTTGTCACCTAATCTTATAAAAGTATTATCTGGTAAAGAAAGATCTCCATTAAGACCAAGTGAACCTGTTATTTGTAAATCATTTGTAGTAGCGTAAAATGAACCAGTTTCAACAAATATACCTGATCCACCACTACCACCTGTAGAATTTATTGTTACTATACCTTTACCATCTGCAGGAGAAATTGTAACATTAGATCCGGCTACAATTTGGTTAACTCCACCTGCTCCTGCTATATCTACACTATGTGTAACACTACTGCTAGGAAAGAAAAATGATAAAATAGATGCAGACAGAGAACTAGAGTAGTAGAGTGACTGGAAATTGCCATCTACTTCTGCGAACGTTAACTCGGAACCTTTGTTCTGTCTTAATATTATACCCATCTAATTTTATTTATAAATATTATGAAATTCAATATTACTATATATTTTCTGTAAATCCTGTAAAATCATTATCACTTTGAATTTCTAATCGTGATGGATTATTATTACTATTTTGATTTAACTGCTCTATACTTTGTACTGTTTCCATATTAAATATAATTTGTGAGGGTGTATTAAATTTTCTATTAAGTTTACTTAGGTGTTTTTGAACTGTATCTGGGACTAAATATCCATATAATTTTAAAGAGAATGTTGCTTTAACTGATCTTTCTCCTTTTTGTTCTATTTGTACTGGAGTAGCAAAATTATCAATTCTAGCTCTAAATTGATATCTTTCAGGATTACCCCAATATGAATCTGATGCGTAATTTATAGCTTCAATAATTTTATTTAATTGTTCTACATAATAAGTAGCAATTATAAAATCATAAGTCATATTAACATAATCTGGGACTACTACTGCATAGTTTGTTTTTAATGGTTGTTGATTATTTAATATTGCAAAATTATCATATGCATTTTTAGTACTATATTTCTTTTGAAATACATTTACATTATGTGGATTATTTGCATCTAATTTGTTAGCTATATTTCTTACTTTTTCAATATTATTACGTTTAAAAGTAATTAAAGGTAACATAATTTTGCCTTTTTTATCTCTATAGTAACCATCTTTTTGTACTTGTTTCCATCTTTCAGGGGAGCCATAAATAAAAGGTACTTGTTGAACTACTCCATTTTGCATAACAGTAGGTTGAATTACTTCTTCCATATAGTACATTATAGCTTCATCAATATCTTTAATACCTAAAGAAAATGGTTTTGTATTATCATCTCTAAATGATACTTGATTTCCTCTATTAAAAGTACCAGAATCATTAGGATTACCTGTATCCGAAAAACCAGGTGAACCCGCAGGCGGGTTATATGGTTCAATTTGAGAATTTAATATTTCTCTTTGAGTCTTCGGTATTGGTGTTTTTCCTCTATTAGCCATTTAGTGATGGGTTTGAATTATTTCCTGTATATAATCTTTCTTGTGTTATTCCTACTTTATCAGCTGGTACATAATGTGTTTCACAAATTATAGAAACTGACTGGCCAAATTGATCTAATCCAGGATTTTGTATTTGTGGTGAATTAGGATAATCTGGATTTTTACCCATAAAATATTGGTTAGCATTAACCACATCTACTTCATAGTAACCTTCTTGATATAAAATAATATCACCTACTTCAGGAACTAAATCTGCTCCATATTGATAATTTGTAGGTTCAAAATCTAAATTAAAATCTTCCATTTTGCCTAATAAGTCATCTCTTAAAAACTTAAATGTAGCACCCCAAGTAAAGTCAGTACCTAAATCTGTTTCAGGGAAATCTTCATTTGCTCTATCAATAAGACAATTTAACAAGACAGGACCCATGTAATATTTTTCCTCAGCTGCTTCACCATATAAATTTACTTTAGTTTCTTCTAATTTAAACTTATAGAATGAGCATTGTTGAGTAATAACATCTGCCATTAACTCCCTATTTACGTGTCTAAATAGGCTTATGTCTCTTGCTCCTCCAAATAATGCCATATTATCCTATATAAATTGGAAATGGAACTTTTCCTAGTTCTTTTTCCAGGTAATCACCTTCTATTGCTCTTCTTTCTAATAATTTTTCTCTTGACATTTCACCTAAATAAGCTCTTAATCTGTCAATTAATCTTTCTTTTTCACCTGTTGCGGCTGTAATTAAGTCATTTGCATTTAATGTAACGTTATCTCCTGGTATTGGTACTACCTGATATTTACCTCTAACATATCCTAACATTTCTTTACATACTGCTAAAGCATAATCAAATATCCAAGCTCTACCTATAGAATTAATTTTATCATAATTTGGATTTTTATAAGGTACATCATAGATATTAGTTATTGTACTACTTCCACCTACTACAAATGAAGCACTTGAACGTTCGGAATTTAGAATATATTCAAACCACATTGTTTGAGGATGTCCATCAGGTATAGGAAATAATCTTAAATTATTATTATGCATTTCAAATGAATAATTAGATCTTCTAATCATATCATTAAATTCAATTTGTTGAATTACCTGTAAATCATAATTCATAGGCATTAATACAAAATCAACACCTGCTGGTGAGTAATTACCAAAACCAAATGAATCCATTAAATCCATAGTACCCATTCCTGATCCTACATAAGGATCAAAAAATCTTAATAATGCTGGGGGTGCTTCGTAAAACACTCTCATAATTTCTATATCATGTCCTTTATAATGAGGAATATTTTCATCCGCCCATTTTTCTAAATCATAATCTTGAACACTTTTTGTTAATTGTATTTCACCTTTATGCCATGTAACATTACCCCCAGTACCAGCTTCAACTCCATATTGCTCAGCAATTTGAATAACTCTTCCTAAATTAGGAATTACAAGTGTTTCTTCAGCATCAAATGTCCCTTCAGCACCGTCATATGTTAAATAATTATCCCTAACTCTATAAGCATATACTTCGTTAGCATAATCAGTAACTGCTTCCTCTAATGCTGTATAAAAATTAAATTTTTGTAATTCAATATCAACTATTGGATAACCTAATCTTTGTGCTGCAAATTTTGCAAACTTATCTGCGTCTTGCTGGAATTCTATATCATTATCATAAAATCCAAAAGGTGTATCTCCTGGGTGGAATGAACTAGAACCGGGCCATATTGGTATATTTGCCATATTATTTTATTTTTAAGCGTTAACTACTACGTATTCAACATCAATACTAGAACTTAAAGAATAAACAGATATAAATTCTATATCTTGACCAAAAGTTCCATTAAATAAACTACTTGTTACATTAGGGCTTGAAAACATTAAAGATGAAGTTGGTAAACATTCCATAGTCCAATATTTAGCTCCTCCACCATCATCTGATGATGTAAAATTAACTGCTAAAGATGCTGAATTATCTAAATTAGAAATTCTTACATATTTCATACTACTAGATGGAAATGTACCAGCGCCAGGATCAACACCATTAACATTAATTAAATCTATAGATGTTGTTTGAGGTACAGTTACAAATCTTCTATCCACATTAGTTACATTATCAATTGTAAAAAACGTTTCATTAAGAGTTTTAATATCCTTAACAATATGTTCCTCCTTAATTTTTATTTGAAATTTTGTTGGAGTTAATGTTGATGCCATAATATATTTTTTGTTATAAATATATAAAAAATTATTCCCAATTATTTATTTCCGGGTTTTTCCGCTACTTCCTGAGGTACCCTTAAACATACCTTTTTCTTCTGCTTCCTCATAGATTTCAATTAAATTATCAACAATAGGATCTCTATGATTTTGCATTAAAGTTATACTAGTCATTTTTTTAATTCTTCTAGCAGCAGCATATAAAAATCTAAAACCAGAATCTGCTTTACCTCTTAAATCAATTTGATGATCATCACCACAAACTATCATTTTTGATCTTAAACCTATACGAGTTGAAATCATTTCCATTTGTTCATGAGTAACATTTTGTGCTTCATCTACTATAATACATGAATCTAAAAATGTTCTACCTCGCATAAATGCTAAAGGTACTATTTCTATTTTTCCATCTTCAATTAATTTTTCAACTTTAACTTTATCAAACAAAGAATACATATTTTGATAAATTGGTTGAATCCAAGGATCCATTTTTTCTCTTAAATCACCAGGTAAAAATCCTATTTCTTCTTTTGATACTGTAGGACGTGTAATTACAATTTTTGTGTAATGTCTTCTTAACAATCCATCTAATGCTATATTACAAGCTAATAATGTTTTTCCTGAACCTGCTCTACCAGCTAATACTGATAATGTGTGATCTAGTATTTTTGCCTTTGCTTCTTTTTGTTCTTCGTTTAATTGTAATTTAAATTTAATTGGGTTTTTTACTATTCTTTTTTTTCTGAATACTTCGTCCTTATGATGGTTCGATGTCATTATTCGTTTCTTTAATTTTGATTAATTTATCAAGACCTGCATTTACATGCATTGTATCATCTAGAATGGTCTCAAATTTATATCTAGAATCTAGAGGTAGAACTAAATCTACTTGTGACCCCCATCTAATCAAACTGAATCTTTCGTTTTGTGTACAAAGATCCCCCTGTTGTTTAAAAGGGGCTATTACATTTACATCTTCATCTGCTATTTGTATTATATGATATGTGTAATCTAAAGAAGGAACATACACTTGGTTAGACATCCTTTCATTGTACTTTAAGTACGCCATGTTATTCGGATTGATTACTTTATTTAAAATATCCTTCTCTACCGCTAACATTGGTTTGTTTGTAGATTCAATAGGTTCCAAACGTTTATACTTAAGTACACCACCATAAGGAATTCTATTAATATGTACATCATAAAATGACATAAATATTCCAATAACTAAAGAAGGTTTATTATAATCGCTATCACCCATTACATCTTGGATAGTATAATCAATACCTTTTATTTCTAAAACTTGTTCACCAGGTTGAACTAATTTTTGATATAAAATAGTTCCATCTGCTGGACTATAAAAATGTTTATAATCTATGTGGGTTGATCTTAAGGGATCTCTAAAAAAGAATGTGTTGCTTAATTCTCCTACTGATAATTTAGATAATTTATTTACTTCACCATTTAACCAATCTTTTAAAGTCTCAGCCATTAAAGAAGTGATTTAAAATGATCAACTCTGTTTAAATGCATTACCATACAACTTAACATAGCTCCAGATTTCATATATTCTGATAGATTAAAAATTACAGGTTCCATCCCTTCATCAGAACATATTTTTTCTAATGAAGCAATTTTATGTTTTTCACCTTCATAAAATTCATCTCCTTTTTTCATTTCAGAAATATTTGAAGCACATAAAATCATATTACCTAATCTAACAGAATTAGCCATTCCATACATTGAGTCTTCTGCATCTATGTCTATTATGTTAGTATATTTGCTAATTTGCGCTAACTCGGTTTTATCATATAACTCAGTACAAACCATAGTTGACCGCGTATTTAACGGGAATATACTACAATCTAAATGGTACATATACTCATCAACCATTTTAACTTTAATAACTTTCATATTAAAGTTTTCTTCCATCCAATGGTATGTTTTTATATCTGAACGAATATCATATCCCCCTATATAAACATTATCTTTTAAATATTTTATATCTGCTTCACCTTCCCATTTATGAGGTGATATGTGAGTATTATAACCCATTTGTTTAAAGAATTTTTCACCTACATATTCTTCTCCTTGTCTTGGGGGTGAAGTATAATTTGATAATAAAATATGATTTTCATCACAAATATGTGGTAATTGTAATCCTAAATTTGCTACATAAATTAAATCTTGGAAATTACCTTCTGCAGGTAATAAATGTACTAATGATTGTCCAGCCATAAAGTTATACAAGTCCATAAACTGCTTATATGCCTTTGGTCTATTTATTGCTAATTCTTTATCGGACATTTCCTTCATCCAAACATTATTTGGATCATCTGTTGAAAATGTATGTGGGAAATTCATTACGTAACTTTGAATTGGTAACTGCGAGGGAGTTTCTTTCATTTTAATAACTGTTTTGTTTGAGTATAAATATACTAAGTACCTACTAGGTAACCAAATAATAAAAAAAAGCCCCGCTAATGCGGGGCTCTTAATTACTATTATTTAAAATCTATTGATTAAAGAGTATTTAAACCATTAACAAAGATTTTACCATAGAATTCTGGTCTTACGACTTTCTTAGCGTAACGAGTTAATAGACCTTTTCTTGGAGTAAAGGTATTTGGATCGTATACTAATGGAGTCATAATTAACGGAATATATGGAGCAAATACAGCACCAGCTTCTAAGAACTGACCTCCTCTAAATCCTAATAGGATTGTGTTTTCAGTCATGTAAGGGTTCTTATAAACAGTATATCTAGAGTTGATAGTACCAGCTTTCTGTACACCAAAAGCGTAAGAAGCTTTAGCAGCATCACCATCAGAAGTACTAGCAAATCCTGGTATAGATTCGATAATTGTAGCTACTGTTGGAGAACATACTAAGAAATTAGCACCACCTCTAAGAGTTTTCTGGTGAATGATATTACTTAACTTTTGGATTTTAGTTCCTAAAGTTTGGAACCATTGTCCTTGAGAGTTAAAGAACCCTAAGTCAGCATTTACAACACCTGTAGAACCAACTGCTAAGTTGTTCTGAGCACTCCACCATTCTGTACCAGCTGCAGCTGATTCGATCAACATATCAAGAATTTCTAAGTCAATTTCTAATGAAATGTACTCACTCATGATTGAAGTTAATTCAGCTTCTGCATCTAGAGAATGGTAAGCGTTAAGATCTTGAGCGAACTCAGGAGTCCAAACTGCTCTTAATTTTCTAGTTTTAGCAACTATAGCCTCTGATTGCATTTGAATGTTAATCTGAGGGATAGTGATTGGGTCGTTATTTCCGTTTAAGTTAGTGTTACCATCTTCGAAATCACCTCTTTCATTGTCAGAAGTTTGAAGAGTATAAACAACTTTAACGTTTGCACCTGCAGCAGAAGCATCAATATCAGAATCTACGAAGAAAGCAATTACATCAACACCAGCTGATTGCGTTACTTTTGTAAATTGTGGGTATTGAACTGTAGTAGCAGGAATAGTAGCAGCAGAACCTGATAAATAGAATCCTTTTACGGCTCTAGTATCGTAGTTAGGTAAAGAAGCTACTGGTACGTTGAACGCACCAATTTGCTTAGCACCTGTAATACCTGTTCCAGCAGCGTTAGTTACATTACCTGCAAGATAAGATTGAGAAACTGAAGAATCAGCTTGTAAATCTACATACCAATCAACTGAAGCCGAAACTGGCTTATAAGCTAATGATTGTGTGTTGTTAATAGAGTAACCAAATCTACCAGCACCATAAAGACCACCTGCATTTGTGTTACCAAATGGAGAAGTTACGTCATTAATAGGACCTGTTTGAGTTGCTACTGTATCACCAAATAATGAATTTCCTCTTGTGAATGGATCTTTTGTAGTACCATACTGGAAATCAAGATAAAATACTAGGCCAGAAGGTAAGTTCATTGGTTGAACCGAAACAAATTCTTTTGCTGCGATTTGACCAAATACTTTTCTTACTAATGGTAAAGCTACACCAGCCCATTGAGCACCAGTTCCAGGAGTAAATGTTCCTGAACCTGCACCACCACCAGTATTACTTTCTTCCATTACCAACTGCTTAGCTTGGTTTTCAAGAATAATAGACATATTATTTTTCTCAGTTTCGTTACCGATACCTTCTAATAAACCTGTCTTATTCCATTTGTTTGCTAATCTAGCCGCATCACTTTGTAGCGACTTGTAAGGATTAGCACTTTCTAATAGAGAATTTAATTGTGACATTTTTTTACAATTTTAAGTTTAATTATTATTAATTTTTAATGAATTAGATTATTCCAGCTAATTTCTTAAAGCGAGCGACCATCTCATCTGATTCAACAATAGGTTGTTTTTTAGTCTCTTTCTTATTTACTGTCATGTTAGAAGCACTTCCTTTAGATCTAAAGCCTTCGCTTATAGATTTATTAGATACTTTTGTTTTAACACTACCATCGATAGTTTCAAACACAAGTTTTACTTCTTTCACAGATTCAGCTTTATCAAAAGCTCCTAATACTTTAACTTTTTGTGATTCAGTTAAGTTTTTGCCACGGAACACTTTATTCGTGTAGAGTAATTTAGCATTCAATAAGTTGATTTCATTTAACTCAGTTTTTAAAGTTTTAACTGTAGCGTATGCTTCAGCTAATTCTTCTTTAACTTTGTCCATTTCTTTGTCTCCTGCAAATTTTCTTTTACCGTCAGCTTTTTCCATGTTTTCAGAATCAGCTCTTCTTTGAGCCATATCTTGTTTCTTTTTACCATGTCTAGCACCTTCAGCATCATCCAATCTTGCATCGTATCCTTGTTTTTTCTTTTCGTCAACTTTATCTTTTGCTTCATCAATGTCTTCTTTAGCTTCGGCTACATCCACAGAAGTTTCTTCATCATCTTCTACTTCAATTTCTCCGTCTACGTCAACATTAACATCTACATCATCTTCGAATGATTCACCAGCTTCAATTTCACCAGCGTTAACCATATCTTCGATTACATCTTCGATAAATTTCTTAAGGTCTTCTTCCGATAAGTCATCAAGGTCGATATCTTCATCGTCCTCATCTTCTTTTTCGTCTTCCATTCCATCTTCGTAGCCTTCTTCTTCAGCGTCAGTTCTTTCATCTTCTTTGATGTCTTCCTTGTCGTCGTCCTTTTTTGCTTCGTCGATTTCTTTGTCTTTGTTTTCCTTTAGATCTTCATCTTTTTCTAATTCTGCTAAAATTTCGTCTAGATCAGATACATCTTCCTCTTTGATTTTACGCATTTTTTCAGTTTCAGTCTCAGCCTTGTTATCAGACTTACGATCGTCACCTTCGCGCTTTTCCTTTTTGGTCATGTATTCTTTTCCTTCCTCCATTTTATCATCATCTTTTTTAGCTTCGTCTACTTTATCGTCCATTTCTTCCTTCACATCTTCTTTTTCCATTTCTTCTATTTTACTAGCGAACATGGCTTGAACTTGTGGGGAAAAAGCTTCTTCTAGAGCGACTTTAGCATTTGCTATTGCAGATTCTTTGACTGCTTTAGCATCAGCGATTGCTTCTTTTAAAAAGTTTCTGTTCATTTTTCCTAAATTTTTTGTTGGGAAACTACGTTTATTAAGAAACGTAATAGGGGGTTTGTATTAAATTAATACCATATAGAAGATGGTATATTATGTTTATACGTATATGGGGAGATACGAAAAGCGAAAAGGCGCTTCAAATAATTGAAAACGCCTCTTCTCAGGAATCAGGGGTAAAATCTTAAATTATACAATAGGGCAAAAACCATGCGAACATAATATTTCACCTAGTATTGTATTTACTTTTTTATAATTATCTTGTGCTTTATATTCTTTATTTTCTCTAACTAAATGCATAAATGAATCTGGATTAGAAGGTGTTGAAACAAAATCCCAACACAGTAATTCAAAATCATCTTGTACTTCCATTAATTCACCTTTTTGTTCTAATGTACCCATTCCTCTAGATGAAACACCAACTGTAATTCCACTTTCAACTAATGCCTTAAGTATATTACCATTTGGGGTAGGTAAAATTTCTATTTTACCCATTACATTATCTCCATCCCACCACATATCTGATATATTATGTGATACATTTTGTAAATTTATTACTGATGATTCAGGGTGGTCTAATTCACCCATTGCTCTATTTTCGTCAACTAATACTCTGTATTTGTCTATTTCTCTATCCCAAAGTTCTTTAGAATAATATCTGCCATTACCGTTTTTTACTTCAGCAGTAGCTAATATTCCTTCAACTATAGGTAAACCTCGTTTTGAACGTGATTCGTTTAAACGTACCCCTTTAGGTTTAAATACGTGTGTTTCTATTAATAATTGACTCATAGTATATTTTATGCAGTTCTAAATTTACTTAAACCAGAATATGATTCTTTGTTATCGTTTGAATTTTCATTTGAATTATCATTTGAACCTTCATTTGAACCAGCATTACTTTCTTCAGCAATTTCTTGATCAGCATTATTTCTAAAAGCTTCTTGTGATTTATCATTATTAGCTGCTCCAGCATAATTAGAAGAACCTAAATCTTCATCCATTTGTCTTTTATATGCTTTACCACACATCTTTTCATAAACTTTTTCCATCTTATCTTTACGCTTTTCAAGAATCTTTACTTCACGTTGCATTTCTTTCATTTTAGTTTTATCTACTAATTCTGATAGGCTATCATCTTCAGTAACCATAGAAATTCTTTCTTGTTTACCTTCAATAATTTCATATAAAGCTTCAATTTGAAGTTCCATAGTAGCAATTCTACCGTTTTTTTCAATTTCGGCTAATTTACTTTCGGTTGTTTCTTTTTTAGCTTTTTTAACTTTTTTAGCTTTTGGTTTTTCACCTAATGGTGATTCGTTTAATAAATCTAATAATGATATCATTTTGTTTTCTTTTAATTCTAAATAACCAGTACCAACTTCTCCTTTATCAAAGTCTTTTTTAGTAGCTTCACCATATCCACCACCAACACCTGGGTCTTTTACTTGTTTTCCTTTTCCTAATGCCGGAGCATCTTCTGTATATCCTATTCCTTTAACACCAAACTGAGCTTCTTCAGTATAATATTGTGGATTTTTAGACATATTTTTAATAACTAAATCAATTAATTCTTTTTTAGATTTATCTGCATTAGAAGCATCAGTAAGTTCTGTATAATAACCTTGACGGAATTGTTCACCTGATACATTATCAATTAGACTATCATTTTTATAGTCATATCCCTTAGTTGGCGCTTGTAAATCAGTTACTTCTTTAGTTACTTTTTTTTCAATTGCTTTTGCTTCTTCTAAAGAAACAAGATTCATATTTTCATCAAATAATTTAAACCAATTTGGGTCTTTTGGTTTATTAGTAACATATAGATTTTCTGATATAATATTTCTTTTTGCTAAAATAGCTGAAGCTTCATCAAATTGAGCTGCGTTACGAACTAAATTTGGGTATTTTGCTTTTACTTCTTTAAGGAAAATTTCTTTACTACCATTTCCTTTTTTTATTTGGTTGTATTGTTCTTGTAATGTTTTCATTTTTTATTCTCCTTTTAATAAGTCTTTAATATCTTTTATATAGTCTAAAACTAAATCTGTTGGTTTTACTACAGAGTATGAACCTGGGTTTTCTTTATAGTATTCAGCTGTTTCATTTTTAGCATTACTCAACATTTTATAAATATCATTTATTTCTTGTTCAATGCGATCAAATGCTTTTAATCTTCCACCTTGAAAGTCATCTGTTGATTCAGCAGCTTCAAATAGTTGTTTTACTATTAAACCTGATCCTTTAATTTTTTTAGGTACTAATTTATACCCAAATTCTTTTACGTATGAATTATCTTTAACTCCATCAGCACTTGCTTTAGGACCTGGGCCTAATGAAGCTCCAATTCCTTCATCTACATAATCAGATGTTTCTTTTCTACGTCTTTCAAAATCTGTTTCAAATTTCTTTTCTGTCTCTCTATTCGCATAACTTAGCATCTCTTGCTTTTGGGCAATACTTAATTCCATCCAAGGTTTGCCATACTCATCTCTTGCAATCTTATCCCATTTTTCATCTACTTCTAATAAAGCCATACTTAATTCAGATCTTGGATCCATATCTATAAAATCATCTGATACAGCAAATAATTCAACTACACCATTTTCTAAATCTGTTACTTCAATATCTTCTATATCAAAACTATCATTAAGCTTTTTAGCTATATTATCCATTTGTCTTACAGCTTCAGCTGAACTTAATCTTCTGATTTGACCTGACATTGTTTCTTTACCTAATGCCATAGATGAACCACCTCCAGTATCATACTTTATATACCCAGATAAGAAATTAGGATTATTTTTATCTTTCCTAAAACTTGGTTCAGATATTTTTATATAATCTTTTAAATTTTCTTTAACTTCTTCTTTTTTCTTTTTAACTCTTTTAAATGCATATGGTGTTGCATACTGCATTCCTGTACCTGGTGTAAATGTAGCTGATCCAGCTCCACCACCTGTTGTAGACATTTCTTCTAATTCACCTTCATTCATTGTTATCCTTCTATATTCTTCAGGATATTCATTTCTAATATGTGTACGAATTTTATTTCTTAATACACGAGCTTCATCATATATTACCCTTAATACATCATCTCCTTTTGCTTTAGTATAAACACCTTTTGCTGTGCCCACTAAATCAGTTACATCATCAAATAATTTATCAAAATTAGGTAAATAAGCTATATCCCACTTAATTGCTCCTGTTTCTTTATCTATATTAGTAATAGTTGATTTTATACCATTACTAATTTTAACATCTCCTACTTTTGATTTACCACTTTTATCAACTTTAGGTAAATCATCTCCAGGAGCTTCTGATAGGATTTCTTTAATTACTTTATTAATTATTTTAGTTCTATCCATGAGCTGTATTTAATTCTTCTAATAATGAATGATATTGTAACAAATCAACTAAATGATCACTTTTAATAATAGTTCTTTTATCTAATTCTTTAATTAAAGAAGAAACTTCATTTAATTTAATTTTAACAACTTCACTTTTAACTTTGGATATTGAAGATTTAATTGATTCTTTAATTATTTTAACTTCATTATTATAAAATTCTTTTAACCTAGATGTATTATCTACAGACTCAATAAATTCTTTAAGTATTGATTTTTGTTTTAAATTTAACTCATCATATTTTTCATTAAATTTTTCTAACATTACATGATATGTTAATGTACGAATATCTTTATCTTGAGATTTAAATTCTGATATGATATCATCTTTTACGTTATTTCTATTTACATCTTTAGATGTTAAATATTCTAATAAAGTTACTTTATTATCTATAATTTGATTAGGATCTATTAGTTTATCTGTATTATAAGCTTCTAATAAAGTATAAAGTGATGCTTGTGCTTTATAATCATTCATTTTGGTTTTAAATAAATCTTCTACATTATAATGCAATTTTAGCTCACTTATTAAATTGTATTTTTCTTTTCTAATCCTACTTCTATTAAGCTTTTTAGATTGTTCTAATACTGTATTTAAAATAGTATTTGCCTTACTATCATTTAAATTTTTAGATCTAAATGTAGTTTCATACAATTTATACTCTTTACCTAACTCTGTATTAACAAAATGTTTTTTTAATATGTTAATTGCGGGGGAATCTTTACCTGATAGAGTCTCTGAAGTAATTTTTCTAACTACTACTTCAAATAAAATACCCGTATTCCTGAATTTTGAATGTTTTATATACATCAATACTTATTTTTTTATAAATATACTAAAATTACTGTTCCTTAATGTTTGATTCATCAAGTAACGAACTTTCTGCGTTATTTTGCTCAAATACCAACTTTTTCTTTTTAGAAATTGATTTTAACATAGATTGATGCTTAGCAAACTCAGCATTACTTTCTAATGCTAAAGAACTTTTTTTAGGATCATTATAATCTCTTTTCATACCTTTAGTACCTAATCTATCTTTACCGAAATTATCATCTTGAGTATTTCGTTTAGATGCTTTTTCTTTAGGTCTACCTAATGGAGTTTTTCTATCTCCTATATATTGACCTTTATCATTTGGTTCTGGGGTATCACCTGGGTTTGAATACATTCTTCCTTTACCATATAGTGAAGCTAAATCATGAGGTGTACCATATGATTGACCTGTTTCAACTGGGTCATTACCTTCAGCTTCAATTTGAGTAATTCTAAACTTACGTTTAGCATCTTCTCTAATTAAATCTCTAAAGTCATCATATTGATCTTCACTTAAATGGAATAAATGATCATAAATAAAATCAGTTGGGAATATATTTGTTTCAACCATTTGAGCAGCTAAATCCATTTTTTCTTTCATTAATGCTACTCTTTCTTGATCATAAATAATAGATGGAGTAGTTAATGATAATTCAAAATTAGCTAATTGTTCATCTTTATAACCTTGAGTATATAAATGAACTAATGCTATTTTATATAATTCCGAAACTACAATTCTTTGTATTCTTTCAATTGTACGAGCAAATCTAATATCTTGGGCTGCTAATGTAGCTTTACCGTCTGTGTTTTCATCATAACCCATAAAGGCTTTAGGCACTTTAAGAGCAGCAAATAATTTATCTCTTAAATACTCAACATCAGCAATACCATCCCACTGTAAACCATTAGCACTTTCAATTTTAGTACTTGCATCATTACCTCTAACTGGTATGTAATAATCTTCAAGTAGGTTTTGCATGTTGTATCTTAAATTGTACTCACCTGTTTTTTCATCTACGTGAGGAGTACGTTTAAGTTTACTTAATGTTTTTTCCATAAACGCATCTACTTCATTTGGAGGTATTGCTCCAACGTTCATATAGAAAATACGTTTTTCTGGTGCACGAACAATTCTATGGATTAACATAGCATCTTCCATTAACACATATTGTTTAAATAATTTTCTAGCTGGCTCAATATATGATCTACCATAAGGTAAAAAATTCATATTTGTTAATAATCTAAAATGAGCCATTTCATAATTATCAAATATAATAGCATTTTCAAATGTTCCAGTATTAGGTACATTATAATAACCATAATCAGAAGCAGAAACACCATCTGGAGAAAATCTAAATTTTACTTCAGTTGGGTTTTCTTGATCTAAACCTTCCATTCTTTCAATATGAAACGCAGTATAAGGTATTACATTATAAACACCATATTTTTCTGCTATTTCTAATTTAAGGAAAAAATCACCATATTTAGCTAAATTTCTAACCCAAGGCCAAAGATTAAATTCTATATTTAATACATCATAAAATAAATTATAAAGTATTTTTTGTATATCTTCATCTGGGGATTTAATTTGTAATACTTCTCCCATATCGTTTTTAAGAGTAGATTCATCAGCTATAATATCTAATGCTGATGCTACAATTGCATCTGTATCCATTGCATCATACTCTGAATATAGTTGTGGTCTTAAGTATTGATAATTAAAATGGGATTGTTGGCCCCATAAGGATGTTGATGAATTAGAATAAATTCTATTAAATCTATCTACTAATGTATTTGTTTCAATCTCCCCTGATTGTTGTATTTTATTAACATCAAAAACTTTTAATTGAGCACCTCCTACATTACGAATAATTACGTCTGTAGAAAATAATCTTCTTAATCTTGAAAATAAACCTGTATCTGCCATGTTTTATTTATTTATAAATATAATATTTATTACCCTAATAACCATTTTATGTCATGAGGCTTTCCATCTATTTCTACTTTATATGGGTTTGCAATTTCTCTTCCTAAACCAGTGTATGCCCCTGTTTGACTAGCTCTATTACTTTTAATTCCTCCTAATGCTGCTCTTGCCATATCTAAACTTTGTTGTTGAAATTTTAACGACGTGTCTCGTAGAAACATACCAATCCCAAATGACATAACCAAGTCATCGTTGTAGCCTGTTTGGGCTTCTGGCCTTCCGTTTTTCCAAACAAACACTTTCATTTCTTCAAGTAAACGCTTTGAACGTATAGTTACTGATTTATCACCAACAAATTCTCTAAATTTATTGATACAAAGTGGTCTAGTTTTCATTGACATTGTAAAACCAGGTACCATCTCTGAATTGCCTTCATATACTCTTAAAAAAGATTCTGCGGTTAATGCATCTGATTTTGGAGACTGATATAAGTTTCTATATCCTCTTTCTCTAACTGCATCTAATGTTGCCCAACCTATATTAGCATTTTCAACTACTAACATTGCGTTATTAAATTCTGTAGCTAAACCAGTTAAAAAATATCCAAATTCTTTGGGTGGCATTTGTCCTTTATATTCTGCTACTTGTGTGTTTGTTGCTATATCCATTACATGACATGCTGAAAAATCTTTACCATCACCTCTAGCTACATCAGCTGTAACCATATATTCTCTAGAATAGTCAGCTGCTTCCCAAATCCATAAATTTTGATCTACACCTCTTCTTTCCATTGGATCTTTTATAGTTGTTTCTTTTAAGAAATCAATCCATTCAGAGTAAAATACTATATCACCTGAGGTACTAAAATCACAATCACATTCTTGTGCTGCTAATCTAGGATCACCTAATAATGAATCTTGTTCATCTCTCCATTCTTGATTTCTTTCGGGGTGAACCCACCATGGTAATTTAATTGGTAAGAATTGATTTTCACCTGATTCAGCGTTAACCCATGTTTTATGGAACCAATTCCCAGTACCATAAGGTGTACTTAATACTATAGCCCCACCCCCTGTAGCTAATGTTTGCTGTGATGATGCCCAAATTTCTCCAATATTATCAATAAAGGCAGCCTCATCAATTAATAGTAAGGATACTGCTTCTGATCTACCAGCATCACTACTTGCTGATGTTGCTTTAATTATTGATCCATTACTTAATCTTAATGATAATTTATTATTTTCATCAGCTTTAATTGATAACCATGAAGGTAAGTTATCATACATAAACTTAACCTTAGTAACCATGTTACGTGCTGTTTCCTGCTTAGTTGCAATACATAATACATTTTTATCTTTATGAAATAACATTAACCACAAAGAATAACCAGCTGATAGAGTTGATATACCTAACTGTCTAGACTTAAGAATAATTGAGTATGGGTTATCTCTAAATAAATGTAATGCTTTTTCTTGAAATGGATATAAACCAAATTGTATTCTACCTCTTTGTGGGTGTTGAATAAAACAGTATTTTTTCATAAAATGAGCAGGATCTTTAGCACATTTTAAATATTCTTGTCTTATTATTTTTTTTATATCCTCAGCCATTATTTAGGTAATGAGTAATCTATTATATGAATTGTAAATAGTGTACCTACAACTCCTCCTACTACACCCACCCAAGGTTTTTTATACCATTTATCTACTTGATTTAACCTATTATCATATAATTTAATTTGATCTTTTAGTAAAGTAATTTCTTGAGATCTATAATTAAGAATTAAACTATCTTGCTGTGATAATAATGTATAATTTTTTATTTGAAGTTCTAAATCTGTTATTAAAACTGATTTAACTGAATCTTGTTGTTTAAGGGTATCAATAGCTAAAAAAAATTCTTCTAGTTCATCTTGAGGAATTTCAACTGTAGACTGACTATAACAATTAAATGTTATAATCGTTAATAAAATTAACAATATATTTTTCATGTTATTTTTTTCTGTACTTCTTTTCAAAACTATCTACTGTATTTTTAGCATTTTTAGTACTTTTTACTTTTGATTTTGTTGATTTAATTTTAGTAGATGTTTTTTTAATTTTTGCTTTTGTAGCTTTTTTCTTTTTTTCTACTCCAGCAGATTGATTTGTAATAAAATCTAATTTATTATTATTAGCTTTAACTCGTTTATTAAATTCTTTTTTACTTTGGTTGGATTTTGAAGAAGCAAATATAGCTAATATACCTGCAATTGTTCCTCCAATTGCTAAAATAATTTTCCAAATGTTTTTCATAACTTTATTGTAGTAGAGATTCTATCTCTTTTTTAATTTTTGTTAATTCTCTTAATCTATCAGTTAATTTAACTTTTTCAGCACCTTCAGCATCTTTCCATTTTTTAACTACTCGTTTCATTTCTGCTGTTGTTTGTTGTAATTTAGTACCTAATTTAGATACAGAGTCACCTTTTAATTGTGATGTTGTAGGTTCATCATCATCTGCTTCTGAAGTAAGTTCTTTAGTTTTTTCTAATTCCTTATTTAATTCAGCTTGTGCCTTTGCTTTATCACTAATATCATCTGCTGTTTCTGCTTCAGATAATATTTCAATTATTTCTTCTTTTATTGATGCCTTTAATTCAGATTTTTTCATTTTAAGAGTATTTTGGTTATAAATATCACGAAAGGACTGATAGTTTAACTGATTTTATACGCTCTTTTGTTGATCCTTTAATTTCAACTAAATTTTTAATTTTATGCCTATATTTAATAATTAATAGTTGAATTGCCTCATCAATTTGTTTTCTATAATCTGCATTAGTTTCTCTAACTCCATTATTTTCTATGTCAACACCTTCAGGAGATACATAAAATATATAATCATACTCATTTAACATATTACTTGCAAAATGACAAAAATCATTTGCTTCTATATAATTCATTGATTTAGAACATTTAGCAAACGCCATTACATCAATAATAGTTCTATCAGTAATAATATTATCATTCATTAATTCACTAGCTCTTTCAGCTAAAAATACAGCTTGACCTTTAACTGTAGAATCAGTATTTAAAGGAATACCTAACCCCATTAAATATTTAGATCGTTCTGTTGTTGACTTATAATCTTTAAATTCAGATAATTCAGCTAAAGCATTAACTAAAGTTGTTTTACCTACTGACATTGTTCCACAAAAACCTATTTTCATAACTTATTATTTATTTCCAAAAATACAACCAACTTTGAGCCCATCCAAGATGAACATGAAAATTATTATAACCTTTTGATTTGATTGATTTAATAAATTTTAATCTATTTGTATCTCTTTCTTCATTAGAAATTGTAGTGTCCTCATGATATTCTACAAATATTTTAGAAATTTTACTGTATATTGCTTTAGTAATTTGAGGCATAATTTGAATTTCATGTCCTTCAATATCTACTTTCATATAATCAATGTGTGGGATTTTATTAGAATAAATAAAATTTTCTAAAGTAATACAAGAACGTAAAACATTATCTCTCCAATTAGGCCATCTAGGTATATTTATTTCTCCATCATAATCAGCAATTGCTAAATTAAATGTTTCCCATTTATCTGATTTATTTATTTCTAAAGCTTTATATACACCCGGATCTGGTTCAATGCAATATAATTTAGAGGCACCACACAATTCAGCTCTTAAAGCCGACATACCTATATTTGCCCCCAAGTCTAAATATACATCTCCTGGTTGGATTCCTGGACCATGTTGGTTTAATTCATCATGAACTAAATTTCCATAAGCCATTGCACCTTCCCAGCCATAATTTTTTTCAAAGTCAGCAATACTTCCACTAATATTCCAATTTGAAATATCAATTAATTTTCCCCCAACTGTATAAAACTGTTTTCCGTTTCTTTCCATATTTAAAATGGTAAATCTTCATTATTATTTTCATCTTGTGATGCCCCAGGTAAAATCCTATAACTATCACTATCAAAGTGTTGTGTTGATACCTCGAATATACAACTTCCTTCTTGCAAAGCCAACATTTGGTGAGGTTGTCCTGGAATTAAATGAATACAATCTCCTTCTCTAACTATTTTAGACCTTAATTCTGAAGTTTCTGTGTCAATATATTTATATTCAAATTCTCCTTTATTAATATACCATGCTTCATCTTTTAACATATGATAATGCATTGAAAATTGTTTATTAGCTTTAAATACTAATAATTTACCACAATATTTTTCATTATTGATAATCCATAACTCATGACCCCAAGCTTTTTTATGAATCTCACCTTTATAAGGTAAAGCTTGTATTGTTGACTCTCTCATAACTAGTTTCTATATGTTTCTCCTTTAGGTGCTGATTGCTTATACCAAGGTAAACCTTCTCTTTCTTTCATTATTTCGTTATATACTTCTTCTGGGTATTCAATCCCACTTAAAAAATATCCTTTTTTAAATTCACTTTTTCTTGATAGGGGTACTATTGCTGGATTGTCCCATCTATGGTGTTTAAAATGCTCTTCACCTTCCATTCTAATTAAATAATGTCTTGCACCTTTATACTTAATTACTTTTTCTTCATATAGTTTTGATTTTTTACCCATAATTTTATTTTTTTATTATTTGTTCTGCTACTAATGTTCCTTGTGCCCCAGATACTGTAATTCCTCTTGCACTTAATGCATCACCAACAAAGTGAACATTAGGATATTTTGTTAAACTTAAATCATTATAATTAACTAGAGGTTCAGGTGATAGATATTTAATTTCAGGTACATACACACCCCAATCATCTCCTAATGTAGGAAATACTTTCTTCATATCATCAATAAAATCATCAATGTATGTGTAATATCCTTGAAATGCTTCTCTTACTTCATCTAATGAATCAATTTGAACTGCACTAACACCTATACCTTCAGATGTAGTAGTAGGTTTTCTTGTAGGACTATAAAATAATCCAGTACTTTCTTTTTGTACTTTTCCTACTAATTCTCTAGACCAATCAAATGGTTTATCAATGCCTTGAACTTCCATTAATATACCAAAATTGGTCATATCATTTCGGAATGCTTCATCTTTTTTAGCGTGTCCATTGTAGCTATGGTCTCCATACGTTTCTTCAACGGCAACATATGCTGCATTGTTGTTTGTACAGAAAGAACGTAATGATACTCCTTTGTCTTCATATTTTCTATATAATTTGAAATCATAACTTACATCAATTAATTTTTGAAAGTGTTTTTGTGGTGCTTCAAATCTAACACCTATTTGTACTGGTTTTGGTTCAGTTGGCAAATCATATTGTTCTGCTAATTGTTTACCAAAGTCAATTCCTGATTTACCTACACCAAAGATAAGTGTATCATATGAAATAGGCCAATTTTTTGGATTTAAAAAAGATTCTTCTTCTCCTATAAATAATTCATTATTATCAAAATCAATTGAAGTAACTTTTGTTTCCCATATAAATTCAACACCATTATCAGCTAAAAAATTATACCAATTTTTACCTATTTCATGTAAATAATCAGTACCAACGTGCCATACTGGAAATAAACGTAATCCAAAATATGGTTTAATAAATTCTGGTTCCGCTATAGGGTTCGAACATTGCACTTCTGATGGGTTAGGGTGAAAACGTTTAAAATTATCAATTACTTGATCAAATAACTCCATTGCTTTTTCTTCACCACAATATTTACTTAATTGACCCCCAATTGATGTATGATAAGTTAATTTACCATCAGACCACCCACCAGCCCCTAAAAAACCAGTCATTACTTCTTCATATGGTCTTCTATACGGATCTTTACCCATATCAATAATAGTGATTTTACCTTGGAAACCTTCATCAATTAATTTAGTAGCAGCATTTACATTTGCTACTCCTGCACCTATCATTACTATTTTATTATTCATCTAGACTTAATTTATTTGTTATTAATATACGAAAAAAAAATGTGACCTCCAAATAGAAGGCCACAGATCTCAAAATTGATTTTATATAGTCGCTCGGCTATGAATCGAGCTGTAAGTTTTTAATTAGCACCATCCCAAAAAGTAGGTTGTGCACCTTTTAATATACCATACCCAGCTCCTAACCATCTTCCGGCTGCGTTTTCATCATTCATAAGTGCAGTAATTTGTAAACCATAATCTCCCTCTTCATTTACATAATAAGCTAAAGCAGATAAACCAGCACCTAAACCTCCATTTGCAAATCTAAAAGTAATTCTTGTTCCTTGTCTACCAGCAGCGGATTGTCCATTTTTATTATTAGATAATAAACATACTGTGTAATCTGTTCCTGACCCACCAACATCTCCAGCAGTTGTGTATTGAGCTATACCTTCATCAACTGAATACATTCCATCTACATTATTTCCAGGAATTGTATTTTCAGATGAAGTTGTGCCAAGATTATAGTTGTTATAGTTTATACAACCTATGTAATAGTATCTTTTTCCAGTACCTCCTAAATCCTCACCATTGTTAACTCCTCCCATAAAACTTGAGGCCTGGACAGTTGCTAATTCGCCACTATTTCCTGTTGCAACTACTGTTCCTGCTTTTGCATTATTTAAGGGTATGTTTGCGGATCCAATAGTTGTTACATTAGGAGTATTAATTACTGCTCCTATACCATTTGGTACTTCTTGGTATCCTGCGGATCCTTCAGTTGAGTCATACTTTCCAAATAAATTGTATCCGGCATTAGCAAGTGCTGTTGTGTTTATATTTCCATCGGCTGCTCCTGCGAAAAATGAATGTTTAGCCATAATTTAATTTTTTTCTTTATTTATAAATATAATGGTTTTTAACAATCGCAACAAGAACAACTACAAGATTTTTTACACCCACATGCCGTACAATTACAATTTTCCATTTTTATATATTTTTAATTTTAATATTCCAGTTCCTTTAATGACTCTATGCCATTTATGTCTAGGTATAAATATACGCTCTTGAAGTGAAGTCGGCAGAGAATTATCTAACTGTAACATCCAATCTGTGTCTCCTACAATTTCAACTACTCTATCTTCATCATCACGATGCCATAGTAATTCAATTGGGTCAATTGACTCATCAAATTGTCTTAAAGTATAATCTTCTGTTACTTCTAAATCTGTATATGGTTTACCAGAATCCAGAGAAACTTGATTTAAGTCCGAGTAATTTTGCATAACGTGGTAATCTACAACTCCAATATCCAGCTTTTGTTCTATCTTTTTTAGTTGAACATTTGTGCCTTTTTGCAAATGCAGCACGTGCTTTTGAGTCATTTATTTTAGCTCTTAAACCACCAGATCCAAATCTGACAGTTTTAATTTTTTTAGTTTTAGGATCCTTAACATATACTTTATATGCTTTTCCACCTGATGATGAGCGCATTGGTTTTCCTATTGGTCTATTATCTTTTTTCTTAGCCTTTTTAGCTTCGTCTAATTGACTTCTTAAAAGTGGTTTCCAATTAACCATTATTTGAGCTACTCCTTTTATAAATTCAGGATTTTTTAAATCACCTTTAAATTTACCAAATAATGCTCTTAACTCTTCTTTAAATTCAGCTACTGCTCCTTCTGGATTAAATGGTTCTGAATCTGGATCTTCTGGGTTTCTATTAAAACCACTATAACGGGTAACTTCATTCATAGACATATTGTCCATTTCATCACGAACCCATTCTTTTTCATTATCACCTAATTGATCATAATCCATTCCAAATTCCATATTTGCTAACTCATCTTCAAGATCCATTTGCTCATTTAATTCAATAGGAAAATCTAAAGGCACTTTTTTACCTTCAAACATGCCAAAATGACCTAAGTTAGTTTCTGTAAGTAAAGCTACATCATCTTCATGAGTAAATTCTAAAATACCTCTACTATATAATGATCTTGCTTCTGCAAATAAATCAAAGTAAGCACGTGAGCCAGCACGATATAAATGCTCAGTAAGCGGTTTATTAGTGTCTATATGGTGCTTTAAACCTTCAGACAATATAGTCGCCGGAGCTTTGCTCTCATTAAGTACTAACATTGTACTTTCAGTTTCACACGTATTACATCCACATTTTTTACACATATTATTTCATTATAAGGTTATTTCATTATCTACAGTTATACCATCAGAAGCATCCTGGAATAAGTCTGCTAATCCAGCTCTTAAAACTGTATAGTAATTATATTTTCCTGTTTTTATTCCCTTTACTTTTTGAGAACCAGATTTCATATTAATATCTAACTTTATTTTACTAGCTATTTTAGAAGCATAATCTAAATCTATTGGTTTTAATACACCATTTTTATAATTTGATGAAATCGATAATATATAATTAGCAGTACCATCATTATTTCCAAATTTTTCTGATCCCGTTGCTGCTTCATAAGCAAAGGCTGTTTGGAAATCTTTATTATTTTCTAAAAAATCAGCAATTTTAACCTTTAAAATACCCATTTCATCCACAGCTTTGTTTAAAACGGCATCATTACCTTCTTTTTTAGCCTGTCTTACATTACCTTGTTTAGTTGTTCCTCTAACAAATACATCTTTAATAGATTTTGAAATATCATCTATTATTTCTTTTTTAACATTAGGTGTATTTTTAAGAGCAGCATAAAAAGTTGCTGTTAATTCATTTCCAGCACCTGACATAAGTTGAGATGGACCTACTTTTAATGAAATCTTTTTTCCATCTATTACAATATCTGTTTTTGGTGTTGTATTTGTAGCTCCATGATCTTTCCAAAATGATGTTAAACCTGCTGATGAAGATCCAAGCTGGTATGCTTCGCTTCCACCTGTTAGTTTTGTTTGTTTTAGTATGTTTTTTGCATCTTCAACCATTTCAGTAGTTAAGGCTGCTAGATCTTTTGTTGGGGCATTTCCCTCAGGTACTTCCTCTTCTTTTAATTCATACCATGCTTTTACTAAAGCTGTTTCAAATAAAGTTGCTTTACCTTTAATATCTTCATTTATTTTTTGAATAAATTGATCTTCACCAATATTAATACCTAACTTACTAATAAGTGATTCTAATAACAAAACATCCTGATCATTATTCATGTCAGGATATCCTTTAGGAAATTTATATGCTATCCTATTTAAATATTTAGTTATATTATCCATTTATACATCTATATCAACGTTATCATCTACTTCAACATCAACATCTTCACCACCACTATCAGTATCAGCTGCTTCACCTGATGATGCAGTTCCATATCTTAATATACGAGCAATTGCTTCAGTAGCTCTTTCTTCTTCTGGTAAATTAAGTAAATAATATTTTTTACCTTCAACTTGAGCTATCCAACTTGTTCTTGAATATATTAAATAAAAATCTTGATCGTTTTTTAAATTAATTCTGAACGTAGTAGGTTTTGGAGCTACCCAATCTATAGATGCAAGAAAATTGTCAAACTCATGTGTTAATAAGTCAACAATTACTGCTTTTAATTCTGGGAATTTTGTAAGTTCGTCGTACTCAACTGCAGCTGCTTCAGCTTGTTTTTTATTACCAACAACAGTTGGGACGAGTAATCTTATCTTTTCCCTTAGTTCTGCTTTGGTCATGTTATTTTCTTAGTTGTTTAAGAACGGTTTCAGCCATTCTTTTCTTTTGTTTTGTAGTTGGACCTGACCCACCACCTTTTCTTTTAATATTAGCTATATATCCAGCTATGTTAGCTGCATCTTTTTTAGTTTTACCTTTTTGTTTGTCAATTTTTTTAGCTAATGAACCAAAAGATTCATTAGTTTCTTCTTCATCTAATGCAAATCCTATTTCAGCATCTTTATCTGGTCTATCAACTGTTACATTATCAATGTTATCTGAGTCAATTTCATCACCACCTGAGCCAACAAACCTTTCTGGGTCACCAGGCATTTGTTCTGCTAGTGCCATTTCTTTTTTAAATTTAGCAAATAATTCTTTTGCAGCATCACCAGATATCTTAGCATCTGCCGCTGCTTTTTCTAATGCTTCTAATGCTTTAGATATTTTACCACCTTTTTTAAGTAAATCTTCAGCTAAACCATCACCAACACCACTTGTATTTGCATCCTCAACTTCTTCAAAATCAATTTCTGATGATTTTAATTCTTTAGCTAATTTTTCTGCTACGAATTTTTTAAGTCCTGAGTATGAAGATAAGTTATCATTTGAATTTTCATTTGAACCATCATTTGATCCATAATTTGAATTTGCATTACTTTGTTCTTTCATGTCTTTGTCTTTATTTAAGTTTTCTTCAAATGCCCCCGATGCTGCTCTTTGGTGAACTGCTTCATCGCCTACTTCATTCGGTGTATATAAGTTAGGAGTAAACCCTGTATCATCATCTGTGCCTAATTGGCCCATTTCTTCTAGGGTAGCATCATCTACTATTGCATCAATTTGTGGTTCTTTAAGTTCAAATTCAAGGTATTCTTGAGCACCAACCACAGCCTCTTTTGCCTTAAATATTTTACTTTGCCACCATGAAGGTAAATCTACTTCACCCGCATCATCAAATTGATCTAGTACTTTGTATAACTCCATAGATGCTTTACCAATTTGATATAAATCACCTTTAATCATACCTGGCTCATTATCTTCATGACCTAAATCTAAATCCTCATCTACGTTGCTTCTTTTTACTAGATCATCATATGCTTTACCAATATCTCCTTTATATAATCTATCAACAATTTGTTTACCTAATATCTCTAATTCACTATTATTTAATGAATATGGTTTACCAAAACCCTCTAAATAAAATTGACCTATATCTTCATAATCATAAGTAAAATCTTTCTCCAACGGAATTACTTCTTCTACTTTATCCTTTTCTATTGATTTTTCAATAGCTTTTCCTCTTGCTTCTTCATAATCAGATAATTTACCATCTTTATCTAAATCAGCTTTTTTAGGATTTTTTAAAGCATCTTTAATTAACTCAGTTAATTTAGAATCTTTTGATTCTTCAGTAGCTTTTTTAGCCATATTAGTGGCACGTCCGTACATTACTGCTTCAGCATCTTTACCATATTTTTTTACAAGGTCACGTTTGTTACCTTTCATTTTCATGATAATGTCTTCCCTTTTTTTAAGTTCGTCTTTAGACAGTTTACGTTCGTTTATCGCCATTTTATTTTGCTTTATCTTCTGCTACAGATGCTTTTCTGTATTCAGTTACAAGTTTTTTAATTTCACCTAATGCTTTTCTTGCACGACCATGAGCAGCTTTGGATTTACTTCCATGCTCATCTTTAAATGTTTCAAATAGAACATCTAATCTTTCGAATAGTTCTTGAGTATTCATCTTTATAAATTTTATTTTAATAACTTTTTTATTTGTCTAATCCTGCTAATTTTCTAAATCTTGATAATGATTCATCTAAATTAATAGCTTCTTCCATTTTATCATCTTTCATTTCTTCATCCATATCACCTCTCATAGCTTCATCCATATCATCTTTCATTTCTTCAGCAACAACATGAGTTCTAGTATAATAAGTAATAGTATTTCCGATTTGATCCATTAGTTTTTCATCACCTAAATCTTTAGCATTTGCTTGAGCTTTTGTTAAAAGACCTAATATAGCTGCTACATCAGCATCTTCACCTGCTAATTCAGAATCAACTTCAATTTCTGATTTTTTAGATACATCATCAATATCAATATCATCTTCAACGTCAACATTAATGTCTTCATTATCTTCAACATTAACTTCTTCAGCTTCTCTCATTGTATCATCTTCATATCTGTTACGCATAGCTTCATCAACGTCATCTCCACCTCTCATAGCTTCATCAACATCATCTTTTTTCATTTCTTCAGAAACGTCATCTTTAAAGTCTTTTTTAAGTTTAGCTAATTTTTCTTCGTTATCCTTAATGTCTTTTTCAAGATCTTTTATATGATCTCTATCATCACGGATAGCACCTTCCATACGCTTTTGCTCTTCTTTATTTCCTTTTTTGGAATCCTCAGCTTCAGCAAGAAATGATGCTTTTATAATTTCTTTTAATTCAGATTTTTTCATTTTAAATTTTTATTTTAGTTGGGTTTATTTATAAATATATCGAAATAGTTCCTAATCGCGTATTTTTACGTGATTATTGTTATTTTTTCTTGTATTCTGCTTTTTTTGTATTTTTAACGAATTGTTTACCTTTTTTATCTCCTCGAACCTTTTTAGCAACTGTTGCTTTTCGCTCAGCTTTAGTTAAAGATTGAGCTTTTTTCTTAGGTAAACATCTAGTAGTTGCTTTACCTTTTTTCATAGTACCACAATCACCAGCAATATTACCTGAAGTATTGATGCGAACCCAGTTTTCTTTTTTAAACCAGTCACGTAGGGATTCTTGTATTATTTCATCTAATCTTTCTCTAGTCATTATTATCTATTGTTTATCATAATAATCTTGTGGGTGAAATTTCATTTCAACGATTTTACCATCTTCCTTAATACTTTGACCATCAACTAATATTTCAACTGGGTATGGTTTATCTGGTTTATCATACCAGTAGGCCATCTCATAACCACCATTGTCTAGTAGTTCAACTATTAAACCTCTTTTATAATCTGTGTCTTCAGCTTGTAATACTACTTTTTTGCCTCTAGGTAAAATTAATTCAGCTTCAGGGACTATATTACTGTCTTCTTCTGCTTCATTTAATGGTTCTTTATTTTCAACTAAAAGTTCACCTAATACTTCAATTTTACCCATAATCTCTTGAAAAGCTATAGGTTCAATGTTCATACCATCTTTAGTTTTTTCATATAATTCTTCCAAAAATCCTTTATAATCTTCAGTAAATTCATCTTTATCAAAATTACCATCTGTTGCTTTTTTATAATAAGGTGCTTTAACTTTAAAATGGTGATAAGTCAACATTGAATTACCACCTTTTTCTTTAGCATTGTCAGCTATTGTTTCTGCGCCTTCACCTCTACCTTCAGCAAAAGATTCCATTTCTTCTACAGGAATATCTTCAGTTAATTTACCTTCAGATAAATATTTTTTTAAATCAAAGTTATTCATTACTTCTTTTTTTTCCTACCACTCATTTGACCTTTACATACTTTAACAGCACGTCCTGATAAGTAAGCTGATGATTTTTCACCTGCAGCCATTCTACGTTTTCTATATGCTTTACCTTTAGCGCAAAGTTCTTCATTTAAATTTTTTCCTAATTCAATAGTTTCTTTAATATCTAGTATTGCTTCTTTTAAACTACCTAATTCTTTAGCTGCTCTCATAAGATCGTTTCTTGCTTCATCTTCACTAACACCTCTATACTTAGCAATACTTTTAATAGCACGCATAGCAATTCTTTTTTCTTCAGAAGAAGAACTTTCATTAACTGATTCATACATTCTTAAATCATCTAATTCAGGTTTTATTTCAGCCATTCTAGCATCAATGTCATTAAGTCTAGAACCGTATCTATCAGCTATTTCTCCTCCTTCTGGTTCTGCTTCTTGCTCCATATCTATCATTAGCTGTTCTCTTTCGTCTTTTAGATCTTGAAGTTCTTGTTTTAAACTTATTTCAGCATCTAATTTATCCATGAATGTAGAACCATATTTTTTATCTAATGATGCTTGTCTAGCCATTTCTTTTTCATCAGCCATTTTAGCCGCTCTTGCTTTCATTACAACAGGATCATTCATATCTATTTCATTTACTGGTTTTTCCACAGCAAAAAATGATATTGAAGCCGGGTATGTTCTTTCACCTGGATCCTCATCATAATCAGTTACACTATAAAATTCAAAATCATATTTTTCGGTTTGGGTATTTGCCATTTCGAATGCTTTTTTAATAGCATCAACTTCTTCATCTTCCCAATATTCTAAATCATATACTCTTAAATAATATCCATCTCTACCATTATATCCTCCTGATCCAAATCTATCATCAATCCCACCAACTGCTTCTTCTACAGCAGATATTAATATTTTAGCATCTTCTTCTTTACTCATTTCATTAGAATTAAGTTTAGAATTAATCGCTTCGTTTATATATTGATTTTTGAAAAAAGAATGAATATCGAAATTGCTCATGTTAATTTTATTTATAAATATATAAAGATTTATTTACTTTTGATACTTTCTAAATGTTTAATAGTTTTAGCTAAACCTTCTAAAACTTTTTCGGCATTGGGTCTACCAACCCATTTTTCAACATCACCTTGCTCTGTAATAAATGAATTATTTGATATAGATAATTCGGATTCTATAAATAATTTAAATTCTTCTATAACACCATCAATGTCAGCATTGTTAATTTTTTTAACATAAGCTTCATATAATCCTGATGTTTTTAAATGATGCTCAAATTCAACAACACAGTTAAAACATTTTTTATGTATATTATAATATGGTTTATCAATATCAGTATGCATTTTAGATCTACAATTAGGACAAAATAAAGGCATTAAATGAGCTTTTTTAGCTTTATCTAATTTTGTTATGTTTTGCTTAATACCATTTTTAATAGTCCATTTGCGGCCATCTATTTCCCAAACATCACCTTCTTTATAATGTATATCTTTTTTAGCATAACCTACACTTTGACCTACTTTTTCTCCGTGTTTACCTTGAATAAGATTACGCATACGTTTTACATCTTTTTCAGTAAATTCTTTATTTAACCCCTGTACTTTACTCATAACTATATTTTTTTTAATTCTGCAATTATTGTTTGTATTTCTTCTGAAGTAAGCTTACCATCAACTTTCCATATTTTTATTTGTTTTACTAAATCATTTATTAATATTTTTTGTACTGGTTCTTGGGGAGCAAAATCTTTAACATTTTCACTTCTTACTCTAGGAGAACCTCCTGTATAACCTCCATTTATTGCATTTAATGTACTCATAATCCTAATTTTTTAAGTTGTGATATTGTATCGGCAGCTGATGTGTGTAATATACCAATTCCACCTTGTGATCTCCATTGATCTATATTTGAAGGTCTATCATCAATTAGTATATGATTAGGTGCTGCATAATTTTGTTTTTTAGCCGCTTGAGCTAACGTTAATTTAATTCCAGGCATATTATTTCTTACCCATAATCTTTTACCTAATCTAGATGTTGATGATCTTGAAGGTGAAGATAGTAGTTCTGTGTCATAATTTTTAATATAATCCCAATATTGTTTTCCATCTTCCATCCAAGGCATTCCTACCCAAAATCCTACTTTACCTTTACCATCAATTAATTCCCAAAATTTTTCTTTACCATATGTTTTTTCATATTCTCTTGGTGGTATTCCTTCTGAATATTTTAAAAATGATTTATCAAAATCTGTTAAAACACCATCCATATCTGAAAATATTTTATAACTTGTTTTTTCTTTATTCATAACGTCTTCAACTTCTGTTGCTATTTCTCTAGCAAATTGATTTAAACCAAATGGATCCTTACCTAATTTATCATTAAATCCAAATTTATGTTTATAAGATTTATCTTCATTTAAACTATCAGTCCAATTTCTAAATGTCATTGTACCTTTTAAATTAGCTTCAGCTTCAATATTATTTAAATTATCATCTTCTTGTGTATTTGTTGTTTGGATATTGCCTAATCTATCTTCTAAATTTTGCATGTGGTGTACCATTTCATGCGCGTAACTACGCGTTATATCCTTAGGATGTCTACCTTCCGTATATAGTACTATAGTTTGGGTATTTGGGTCGTAATACGCAGTTTTGCCTAAAAATTGACTAGCATTTTCACTATCACCATCTATAAATTCTAACTTAGGTAATGGAGAAATATTCATACCTATATCTAACATATGTTGAGTAAAAGTTGCTAAAATATCTATTAAATTAATTTTTTTAGTATAAGTAGCATTTTCATTAATTGTAAACTTTTGTCTTTCTATATATTCAGTATTATCATGATTACATTTATGACAAATAAACAAATCAGCACCACCATCTTCAATCTCCCAACTCCAATCACAGTTATTACAGTGTATTTTACTACCTACTATTTCTTCACTTAATGGTTTATATGCTGAGCCAAATGGTGCTGCTTTACCTTTATGTTGCTTTTGTGATTTAGGATCTATATTTTCTTTTTGATTTTTTAAACGTTGTGTCTTTTTCTTAGATGCTTCTTTTTTATCTGTAATATAATCTAAACCAGTTTTTAATCGTTTTTTTACAGCAGGATCTTTTGCTCTACCATACGCTGCTCTTACTCTTTGGTGTATTAAATTAATAATTTGAGATTGTCTAGCATGTGATTTAGCTTTAAAAGATGCTTTACCTAATGTATCTACTATATCTTGTCTAGTAGAAAATTTTATACCTACTGTATCTTTTGGATCCTCATCTGTGTATAATCTACGTTTTGATCCTTCAGGTTTTTTACCTGTACCTTTTTTAGGGTCATTTTCATTTACTGCTGGTCTTATTATATTCCAAATTTCAGATTTTTCTTCAACTTCATCAGGTAAAAATTTTATAAATTCTTCTTCATCAGCTATTGCTTTTCTAGCATTAGTTCCACTCATATTTGGATCTGGAGTTCCTAGTGTTTTTACTATTAAATTTGGATATTTTTCTTCTAACTTAGATCTATCTGTTATATCTTGAGTATCATCTTCTCTGCCTTCTCTATAACCTAAAATAAAATATACTATATCCTGAGGATTTTCTTTGGCTAAATCTAATACACTTTTAATTGGTTGTTTAGCAGGTTGAATATCAATTTTATTAGCTAAATATTTTTTATATATTTCCCAAACTTGAATAGCTTCAGCTTGATCAATACCATTACGTTCTTTACCCCCTACATAAATAAAAAATTCATCTATTTCAGGAAACTCATTAAGAGCTTTTTGTACTATTTCAAAATGACCTCTTGTTGGTGGTTTAAAACCACCTCCGTATGCTGCTATTACTTTACCCATTTAAAAATTGTTTTAATCTCATTTGTGCTTCTTCTTTAGACATAGTGTATTCAATTACATCATATAAAAATTCATCACTTAACATATCTTGAATTTCAGCATTTAATTCTGCTTTTTGTTCGTCAGATTTTTTTTGTTGAGCTGGTGTTTTAGGTTTAGTACCTTCTGGTTTGAATGGATTAAGGTATTTTTGAACTATTTTTTCTATATCTCCAATTTTTTGACCTTCTAAAGTATTAGCAACTGCTACAAAATTATCACCAAATGCATTAGCATATTCAGGTAAATTATCAGTTACATTTTTCCAAGTACGTAATACAATTGCAGGTGCTAAACTTCTATCTTCACCACCTGATTTTTCAAATCTATTTTGATTTTGTCTTAATGAACGTTCTAAATCAGTATAAACATAAAGCATAAATACTTCATACCCTGCTTCCTTTAATTCATCTTTTAGCTTAAGAGTATTTCTTAATGATGCAGCCGTACCATCTAATATAAATGATTCTTTATTTAAAATTACACTTGCAACATCTCCTTTAAATTCTTTATTTGCAGCTGCCATAGATTTAGCTTGTTGGCTTCTTTCTTCTGGTGTTGCGTTTTTTAAATCTAAAGATACATTTGCTTTTTTAAGCATGTTAACAAAAATATTATCAATATTTAATACTTTTAAACCACCTAAATCTAAACCTTTTAATATATATCCTTTACCAGCACCTGGTGCCCCAGCTAATATAATTGCTTTTGGGGTTTCAGTTGCTTCTTTCAATAATGTTACTAATGATATCATAAAGTGAATATTTTGTTATAAATATCACAAATTTCGTTTAGCTGTAGTTCTAAATTCAGTAAATACTGGTTTGTGTCTTGGGTTTTCTAAATCAAATAATTTTTTAACTGTGTTAAAAATGTCAATATTTTCTTCTTGTGTACGTTTTGATTCATACATTTCCCATCCTTTACCTTGCATTGCACCTTCTTTAGGACCTCTTTTAGAAGATTTTAACCATAACACACCATAACGATCAGGAGTTTTACCATAACATTCTTCATAACATTTACCATAAACTGCAGTTTGTAAATCATATGTTGTTTGTAAATGGTTAGATGTTTTAAAATCAATAATCCATAGCTCACCACCAATTTCACATACCATATCACAAGTACCTGCTACTTTTAATTCATCTGAAAATATGTGTACTTCAGTTTCAATTAATTTTGGGTTGTAAGTTTCCCACCAATCAACAAATCTTAAAAACATTTGCCATACTAATGGGTTATACATTGGATTACCACTTGGTGATAAGAAATTTAATTCTTTCCCATTAAGATAATCTTCACACATTTCATGTACTAAAGTACCTTCTTCACCTGCTTTTTTAACTATCCAATCAGCACTATAACCAACTTTTTTTAACCATTCTTGGAAAAATTTGCCTTTTGGGTAATATTGTAGTACATAGGTAATTGATGGGTAATATTTCCCATTTCGTCTATAATACCTTGAATCTGGTAGTGTGATTTGCTTTGCATCCTCACTGATTTCTAAAATCCTATTATAGGACTTTTTAATATTCTTTTTACTCATACTAGTTGTAATTTTTTTTCCATTAAATCATATTGTGTTAATGGAAATGTACTTTGGATTAAATTTGTAAAATAGGTAAATCCCATTTCACTAGGGTCTTTCCCTTCGAGTTCTACTAAGTAGACTTCCTTTCCTTCATCCATAAACTGTTCAGCAAACTTTAGTGCTTGCTTTCTAGCATCAGAATCTAGAGCAATATATATTTTCTCTACTGTTGATCTTACTATTTTCATTAATAAATTTTGTTGTAAATTTTTACCTAATAAAGGTATAGCATTACGTTTAATTGCTATTGCATCAAAAGGTCCTTCACATAATACTAATGGTAAGTCCCAATTAATAAATAATTCAAATGGAATTATATCTCTTGATGTTTCTGGATTACGGTATTTAATATATGGATCTTTTTCAAATGATCTACCCGTAAAATAATTTAAATGACCATTCCCATCATATGAAGGAATAATAATCATATTTTGGTATCTACCAGATGTACAATATCCTAAATTATATTTAATTATATCATCATCAGTAATACCTCTATTTTTTAAATAAGATAAAGCACGTCTACCTTCAATATTTGATGTAGTAATATCTGAAAATTGTTTAAGTTCCTCAGGTAATTTTAATTGAATTTTAGTACTATCTTTAGCTTTGTATTCTTTTTCATTACCTATTAATTTAAACAATTCATCAAATTTTTCAGATGATGCTTTAACCATTTTAAATAAAGAGGAGATTCTAGTACCTTTTTTATTACACACCCAACAATGCCATGGGTTATAACCTTTTTTATTCTCGGAAAAATTTATTTCTAATTTAGGTTTATGGTGGTTGCAATAAGGACAAGTATGAGCTTGGTTGCCTCGTGCAGTACGTTTACCAGATCCTAGTACTGAATTTACTAGATTAATTAATAGTTCGTTTACCATGTTCCATCAATATACAAAACTAATTTTAGACATCAAAGCTATACTATTGGAAATCTTTAGTGTAAAATTTACCTAAAATATTATCATTCCAAAATTCATCTGGTTTTTCTAATACTTGATAAACCATTTGATATTTTGTTTCATAGTAAGTTAATAGTTTTTTGGTGGATGCTGATTCTAGTATTTCTCTTTCCCAATTTTCATCAGGTTCAGATTTTACAAGATCTAACATTTCTTTATTAGATCCCCAATATGTTTTCCAATCTGATTCTTTAACTGCTAGCTTATATGAAGGTCTTCTACCTATTACTCCTTTATATTCTAGTAAATCTTTTTTTGTAAGTTTTACTTTTCTTGTAAAGAATAATATTTTTTTACCTATATATCTTTTACCTGTAGGTAAATGAGTTATAGAGTATACAAATCCATAAGTATTATCAGGAAAGTCAGATACTGTATCTACTTCCTGATTTTGATATGTCCAATTGTTCATTATACGTCGAAATTGACTATTATTGTTGTATCCGTAAATTGTGAAATTGGGACTGGGAATGATAATTTTCCTACCGCTACTAATTCAGTGTTTTCATTATATAATCCAACACTAGTAACATATGGGGTGAAGTATGATGCTGTAACAAACGGATAATATTCAACATTTAAACTTCCAGTTCCACCTCCGTTAGTAAGTAACGATGGATTAGTTGAGTATCCAAACTCATTTTCTAAAATTGTACATTTATATTGTTGTTCAAATATTGTTAATGATGAAGAAAATTGAATTCTTAAATTATCTAGATCTGGGGTTGCACCTTGGGTTGTACCCAAAAATTTACCTAAACCTGCTAAAATACTACCATTATTACTTCCAGTAGTAAATACAGCTATACCTTGAGAATAAAATATTTGACCTACAATTAAACTTGTATTTAAATCTCCACCTGATGAGCTAATTGAACTACTTATAAGATTTCCTTCGCCATCATCTTCTATAAGAAGTCCAGTTGGAAAAGTACCTGATTTTGTATATTGGAGTTTAAAAGTATAAGGCATTATTTTTTCACCAAATAATTTTTGGGGTAATGAAAATGTAGAAATCACTCCCGCAGCACCAGAACCTGTAGGGAAAAATCTAGATTGGGTAAGTGTTGATTGTAAATAATTTTCAAATCTTGGTGCTATAATAGGACCATAAAAATAATCATCTTCCCTCATTGCCCCAGGAATTACACTTTGTGTTGTTGCAAAATCACCTGTACTTTGGGTTAAAAAATTTGTGTAATAAAGATGTTTAGCACTATTATAGATATTTCCTTGAGATGATGTAAAAACGAATCCCGTTGTTGCATCATAAGTAGATGTGCCTACAGTTTCATTTGCTCCATAATATACATTTATACCAAATTCAGAGGCAGTAATATTACTACCAGAAATATCAAATCCTTTATCTGCTATAAATGGCGTTACAGTAACGTCCTTGGTTGTAAATTGTTTGAATGCGCTCATTCATTAGAAGTCTAACTTAACTCTTACAAGTAATTCCTTAGTAAAATCTTTTAATAATGGTCTAGATAATTTAGCTACTGCTACTAATTCTTGATTATTATTATAAAGACCTACTGAAGTAATATACACTTGTGGGTCGTTAATAAATGAATCAAATAAAACAGCTCCTGTAGAACCTGAAATAAATGATGGGTTAGTTGAGTAATTAAATTCATCACTTCTTGCTCTAACAAATACAAAATCAGATGATAATTGTTCGTTTGAGTTTAAAGTCCAACCAGGGGATGTTGCTGCTGCTCCTCCTAAATTTAATCTATTAAATAATTTTTCTGGGTTGTTATCAGCCTGATTGGAATTTCGTGTAGTTGCTAAAGCAATACCCCCTTCAGCAAAAGTACCTTGTAATGCAGGTCCATTTAATAATACAGTTCCAATATCTGGTAAAAACCAACCATATGATCCTGAATTTACCGTCCAACCATTAGCATTTACTCCTGTAAAAACAGTTCCAGCTGAACCTGATACTAAATTATATATTCTACCTGCTTCTGAAAATACAGCTGCTCCACCTAATTTACTATCATCTGTAAGATATAACTCATCACTAGCTCCAGATCCTGATATACATAAAGTCATTACTCCTGGAAGTAATTCCTCTTTGTATCCTGATCTTTCAACAGGTAAAGCATAAAAATAAGATGCTGATTGATTACCAAATACAAATGAATTACCTTCATCTCCAATAATTAATGATCTATATTGACCATAATTTGTTCTTGATGGTGAAAATTGATTTACATTCGGATTATATAGTAAACTTCCACTACCATCTTGATCACAATAAGTAATTGCAAACTGAACTGATCCTGTTGCCGCAGGGCCGAAGAATACATTATAATAAAACTGTCCTGTTGTACTTGCTACCTGAACTGATGATGTGTAATACGCCGTTATTGTAGGTGAATTGTTTAACCAGACCGTATTGGTAACATTTTCATTACTAATAAGTAAATCTCTTGGGTCTAATGTTTGAAATGCTCCAGCCATAGTTTATTTTTTTATGATGTTTTAGTAATATTAATTGGAACTTGTAATCTTGCACCTGAATCTCTACCTACTATAGTTAATAAACTATATAATGTAGATGTAGCTGTTCCTACTGTACCAAATAAAGTATTAATTCCTGTTGCTACTAATGTAAGCGAAGTTCCAATTACTGTTTTTGATACATCTGTTCCGTTAGTTGTTGTTGAATTTAAAGTAAGTGCAGCATCTGTATCAATACCTGCTCCTACTATAGATTGAAATTGTGTTGCATTACTTAATGTAAATACATATCCTGATGATTCTACAACTGAATTATTACCTAAATAATTTAATGTTTGTGGATTAATTGTAGTTTGAGCTGTTTGAGCTAATTTAACTAAACCTAAACCAATGTCAAGTACTGGCATTTTAGCTGTGTCTCTAGGAAGAGTTGCTAATTTATACTTTAACATTTGTCCTTCATCAGGAAATGCTTCTAATAGGGGCATATTTTGAATAGCTTCTCCATAGTAAGCTGATCCTGATGGGTTGGTTGGATTATATAAAGTATAATCGATTTCATCATCAGATAAAGCAAATTGTGTTATATTAAAAGAACCATCTCCTCTTGCCAAGAGTTCCCTTCCTTTTGTTGTTAAGATAGCATCTACTGTTACTACCTGATTATTTAAATATCCCATATTAAATGTGTTTTAGTTATAAATATATAATTTTTTAGTTTCTACTCCAAGTTATAATTTAAATTTATTGATTTAAGTGATTATTTAACTGGATCTGGTAATTCTGAATCATCCCTAAATGCATTTTTCTGTTTTAGTTGGTTAATTAATGTTAAAGCATTTCTTTTTTGTTGAGGTGAAAAGTCATTTGGTATTAAGAACCCACCACCTGATCCTGTTGTTTCACCTATTCCAGTATTTATAGGTGCGGTTTGATAAACAATTACCCTATCATCAGCATTTACTCTTCTTCTAATTGTAAATGAACCTATTAATCCCCCAACTATATTATAGGTTGATGGGTCTGGGTATACATTAATTTTATTTCTAATGTTAGTAACACCTGCTGCTGTTGCCATAGGTTTAGCTTGAAAACATACCGTAGAGTTGCAATATGAACCAGAAAATTCTCCTTCTACAGGTGCCGTAGGTGGACCTTCGGAATCACCTGGGACTGACCCACTTATGGATGTCACAATAAATGTTACTGTTTCATAATTTTTTCCATCTGTTGCTGCTAGTTGTGTATTATTTACAAAAGTACATTCTATTTCATCATTCTTTTTTATTAAAAATGGTATAGCTCCTTCTGAGGCACGATAACCACCTAAATTACTACCTGTAAAGTTTTGACTCCAATAATAAATACCCTTTTCATTTAAACCTGGGTTTTCTGAAAATGATTGAGACAATGACTGAGGAATTCCTGGTATAATTCTATTTTCAGATTCTTGAACAACTATGGATCCAGTAAGAGATTGGCTTACACAATGATTCATACTATTTATTATAGCTAATCCAGGACCACTTACATATTGAACACCATTTCCATCATTTCTAAATGGTGCTGACATAAAACCACCAGATCCTCTTAAAAATAAACATTTACTCCCTGTCGCTAAATACCCATCATTTGTATTAATACCAAAAACTTTTAAAGATGCAGATACTTCAGTATAATTAGTTGCTGAACCTCCTCCATCAACCCAACTTGATGAATTAAACGACATAGTTGGTGTAAATGTTGGGTATCTAAATTGATCTATAGGTCCTTCTTCTCCTGTTGTTGAAGCTCCCACTGTTAACATTTCTAAAGCTCCTTGAAATATAACATTATCCCCAGTTTTTAATTTAGCATAATTTACACTAGCAAATTTTAAAGAATCGTATGTTACTGCTACTTTTCTATCTACTTCAAATGTACTTCTAACTTCAGTTAGTGCGTTTCCACTACCATCTACTTTAATTACTACTGGTGTTTGTGGTGCTTTTTCACCTTGAACACTTGATGAAGGTGATAAAATTAATGAATCAATTTCAAATGTATAAGTTCCAGGAAGATTTAAATTATTAAATGATGATTTGAAATGGGCAAAATAAATTGGGTTTTTATTAATTACTGCTTGATTAGCATAGCTATCATCCCCATTCCAAGCTGATTGTGATTCTGCACTTCCACTTAATGCATTTAAAAATGTAATACTTGATGTTGCAGGAGTATAATTATTGTAATCAGCACTTTGTAATCTACTACCTACATATCTAGGGTTAATTATTCTAGTTGTAGTATAATTACTATCTGGTATTTGAGCTTTCTCAGCTGTTCTACTAATAATAGGTAAAATATTTGATGGTATTGCTTCACCATCATCATATTCAACCTTCATAATGTAAGTGTTTTTAACACTTGAAGATGCATTATTAATTAATGGATTAAATGCTGTATTATAAAAACTAGTTTCATCTGGTGCTGTAGGATTAAATGATATAAATTGTGAATTAGCAAATGAAGATGAATATATACCATTTTGGGCTGTTGCTATTCCTGTAACTAAAAACATAGCCTCATTACTACCTTTGTTAGTTTCAATTTCATCTCCATTAGTATTTCCACTACCTCCATCTATTATAGTAAATGTAGCAATACCACCGGATCCAACAACTGTATCTACTCTAATTACAATACCTGAATCTACTCCTGTATTATTATTTATTGTTGTGTAAGTTTGTCCTACTGAGAATCCACCACCATCGTCATCTAAATTCATAGAACTTACAGCAGTTGAAACATATCCAGCTGCTGACCCACTTAATACTCTAGTACCATTCACACCCATTGAATTTGCAACATATGAATAACCAATCATTGAATTATCATTAGATGATATTACACCATTTAATTGATTTAAACTTTGTACAAATCTACTTCCCAAAACATTTGTACTATCTAAAAATGGTCTACCACTTTGACTAACATTTAAATTAAATGCAAAATCAACATTTTCATTTAACAATGTACTTTCATTATTAATAAGATTTCCTTGAGAATCTATACTATTTTTATTAAATACTAATGCTGATGGTACCCAATTTCCAATATCATGGAAATAAGATGATGTAAAAGATGTTCCCAATAAAAATAAACTACCTGTTCCTGGTCCATAAGATGCAGTTGCAATTGTATTTAAGAAGTTTTGTTGTTTAGTAGCAAATTTACTATAATTAAATGTTAATGCAACTCCTTTTTCAGTCCCCGTACCATTACTAACAAGATTTCTAAAACTAGTAGGAGTACCTGCATTTCCTGGTGCTGTTCCAGTACCTACTTCAGCTAATCTTATTGGTCTACCTTTATTAGATTCTGCACCCGGAAATTTATACATTACAAATTTTTCTGTTCCTGCAGGAGGATTAGTTTTTAGACCTGAAGGACTACCAAAATATCTTTCCACAATACGAGTTCTTCCAAAATACCCTGAGTGAAGTATACCTGAATTTAAATTTCCTAATAACCCTGTATCGAGAAACTCCCAACCACCTGTTGTAACAGGCATTTGAGACCATTTTATAAGTGGGTTAATTTGGTTAAAACCATATTCGAATGTATTAGTAGCAGTATCATAAACTGGTTGAGTCCAAGTTGAATACGCCATATTTTCATCTGGAGAGATATTTGGAAAGGGCACTGATAAATCTGATCTAAATTCTCCATTTACTAATGCTAAATCTGCACTTGATGGAGATGAAGGATTTCTAATTACCCTCATAGGCATTACCATAGCATATATAAAATGATTTACTCCTGTTAAGTCTGCTTGTTTAATAGCTATTGCTCCTGTATACTCTGTACTTAAATAAGGAGCAAAATCCGTTTCAATTTGTTCCATTGCTGATTGAGCTGAGTCATATTCAAATATTAACATCCTCATCCCAAACAGTTCAGTAGTTGAGATTGGATCTGCTAATCCATTGTCTTGATCTATTATTAAGTGGTAAGTTGTATCTGGTGGTGGGGCAAGTGCAAATGGATTATTTAATAATGATTGGGTAGTTGCTGTTATTACACTACCACTATATTCTCCATTATAAAGTTGTTCTTGAGTTCCATTCCATTCTAATACACTACCTGATATTGTTTCATTTTTTTCAAAATATCCTTGTTGTGAAACAGAATCTCCTATAAATTTACCTATACTCCCTGAATTTTCATCCTTTAAATCACCAAATCTAAGGAATGTATTTGTATAAACTTGGCCTTGATCACCCCCAATAAAATTAAAATACAATTGCTCCCCAGGGAAAAATTCCATATATGAAGATGTATACTCAATTGTAGAAACATTACCCACTGTTGTTAATGTTCTATTAAATATTACACCTCTTTCACTTGAAGTTATTTGAAATTTTAATGCTGGATCACTCCCATCTGCTACTCTGCTAAGATTCCATTGGACTTTAGATTTTATGTGTTTTGTTGTTTCTATAAAACAAGAACCTGGATTGTATTCTTCAGCATCATTAGGTGATTGAATGTAAGTATTATTAAGATCCATTGTAATTCTAGTTGCAGAGCCAGTCATTTGGAATCCAGCTTGTATAAAATTAAATAAATCTAATTCAGTAGAAGGTTCTGTAGCTACTGAAGAACTATAGAAAAAAGATCCTGAATTTGATAAAGGAATTAAAGATGTTGAACCCGTAATTGAAACCGCACCACTTGAAGTAAAATGTGTAAAATCTACTGGTGGAGATTTAAATGCATGTCCTCCTGTAAATGTTTGAATAGTTCCTGAGTAAGAGCCTAAAGGTATATTAGCATTTAATTCTAAATTTTGGAACACATTATGTACATTTAAAGTATTAGCACCCCACCTTGCAATTTCTCCTTCAGTACCATAATTAGCTACTCCATATAAACCAAATCCATATGTAGCTCCTGTGTCTGTAGATTGAGTAACAAATGAACCACTAGTACTAAAAGCTATTGTAGTATTAGGCGTTATTTGTATAGCTGGGCGACGATTACGCTCCAACATATGTTGTTTAATTATAACACCTGTAGTTACACTAGTACGAGCAGGTACATATGATTTAATTGCTTTGAATAATGAATTATCAAAATATTTTATTAATCTTAAATAATCCCAAACATTACCTTCAGTATATTTTTTGAAATAATCTTCTGCTGTTTCTCTTAATTTTGGATAATATGAATCTGATGATGTTACAAATCTTGGATCTGCAATAGCATCAGAAATTACTCCATAACCATATGTAGCTATAATATCATCATTTACCTCATCTTGAGGTGAAAATCCTACTTCTAAATTATTTGTGTCTTCAGTGTAACTTTGACTTATTAAATAGTTTTGATCTATACTTATTTGGGTTGATAAAACATTCCCATAAGCATCTCCACTTTCATCCTGTATTTTATTTGATACCCTATTTCTAATTCCTATTGCTGGTTGATCTAATTGATAAACCTCATAATTAGGTTTACTATAAGTTCTAGTACTTGTATTATCATATACTATCCAATCATAACTAGATGTTAATGAAAAATCTGCTGGGTTTATAAATGAAGCCGTTATTACAGATGGTGCTGATCCTGTTACTGCTGGGTGTGATGAAGATATTTCTGTTACATAATAATTACTTCCTGAGGATGTATATAATTGCTCTAATTCATTCCCTAAAGGTGCTCTAAAATTAACTATATCAAATGATGATTGTGATCCTGTAATTGAATTACCCTCAACTGATTCAGGGTTCATTACAAAATCATAAAATACCTCTTCACCAATTGCATGAGAATAATATCTAAATTCTTGAAATGATCCAGAAAATATTTTACCAGCACCATTAGTTATTGCTTGGAATCCATTTGTACCCCCAGATCCACTTTTTACAACACCTACATTTGATCCTGATACATAACCACCTATATAAACACCATCATTTACTCCTGTAGAGAATTTATTCCAAGATTCATTTAATGATTGTGAAGCTCCTGGAGTATTAAGACTTACACTTACTGATCCTGTCCACCCTATAGTATTACCATCCGCTCCATTATATTGATTATTAGCTGCGTATAGAGTATATGTTACATCCGCAGAATTATTACTAGCTGAAGCATGGGTATCTCTCTGTAATAAAACTGTCCACCACCCTCTATTAAAGAAAGGTAAGTATATTTTTTCTGATTGGATTGTACCACCTTCACTTTCAGAACCTGATAAAAAGAACGATAAATTTCCATATTCATAATAATCACTAAAACTAGATCCACTATATGAACCTGATGGTTGATTATCATATTGTAGTGATATAGCCCAATCAACAGCACTATTTTTAGTAGTATTAGATTTTTTAGCTAAAATTGATTGACTATAAAAAGTACCAGCATAACTAGAAGATGGGAAACCTGTAGTTTTAAATCTAACACCTACACCATCTGGTACTATAAATTCATTATCTCCTGCTTCATTTATGTCAGTTAAATAATTTCTATATAAAGGTTGCCATGGTACTAAAATAGAGGAACTTGCTAAATATTGTGTTGCTACAGGTGTATAAGCATAACTAAATCTATTATACCATAAATCATAATCATTACTGTTATCTCTATTTTTACCTCCAAACTCATTAATTCGAAGTATAGTATTAGGAATACCCCAAATATTAATTAATTGTCTTAAGCCAGATATAGTACCTTTCTTTTTAGTAAGGTAAGCCATATTATGGTAAAGACGTTTATAAATTTCTTTACTTACTTTATCAATAGCATAAGGAAATGCTGCTTCAGTAACGGATTCAACATAATCAGCAAATGAATATTCTGGGTCCCAATAATTAATGATAGAACCACTATTAACTGCTATATATTTAGTAATTAATTCACTTCCAGTTGGCGGGGTATAAACACCATCATTATAACCTGCTAAACCTATAAAATTATCTTGATTATCATAATTATTACCAAAAGTTTGAAATCCTAAACCTTCAATAGCATCAGCAGCTAAATCTAAAGGTAAACCAGAATCAGGATCATTTGTAGTATTATATCTTTCACTTAATGCTTTAGTATAAATCCAAACTTCATCAAAGGATTGGCCTACCATATTAGCAAATGTTAGATAATTTACATTATCTGAGTTATCTATAATGTATTGAGGTATAGTATAATATAACCAATTTTGGTTATTTTCATCATATATAGATGCTGAATTAATTATTCCTCCATAATATTGATTATTTTCAACATCACTACCTAACCATGTTAATACTTCAGCTGAACTTGTAGATAATAAATCATAAGGATAAGACGTGCCTGAACCTGTATTTTTAGGGTAAGCATATAAAGAAGAAGTATTATAATATAAATAAGTTTCATATCCATCAAAATTTTCAATTAGATTAGTTATATTAGTTTGCAAACTAGCTAAACTTTGGGATATTGCTGATACTCCTGGATTACTTGCTACTGTTGTTTGTATTGAAGTTATATCAGCTTCATATGCTTGGATTTGAGATACTTTTTCGTAAAAATTATTAACTCTTTCTTTTGCTGATGAAAAATTAACAAATTCACTATAGGTGTTATATGAATAATTAGGAGTAATTGCTACACCTTTTTGATTTAAAATATTTAAAACATTATTTAAAGAAGATGTTGCATTAGTATTTAATAAATCTTCTCTTGATTTTAATGTTGTTGAGTTATTAACTAAATCTTGTAATGAAATATTAATATTAGGCCCTTTAATATAATTAGCATTATCAATAAATAATTGTACATCTTCAACAAAATTAATTTTATAAGCTACACTTTCACCTACTTTAGTTACAACATATAGTTCATCTTTTGTACTAAATTGGGGTGGTAAAGCATCATATAATTTAATTAAGATAGTAGGATCGTCAGTATCTTCAGAAATAATATCTATATTAATAGCTATTTGATAATCATTATTAAATAAACTAATATAGAACTCATCAAAATTAGTTGCTGTTTCTAGTTGATTTTTTAAAGATAGATATCCTGAAAGTGCAACAGAAGAAGATATAAAATTAGATTTAATAGCTATTTCTGTTCTATCTCCGGATATTTCAGATATATAAAACGTTTCTTCAATACTTGACCCTAATTCATAATTTACAAAATTATATGATGTAAATACTTGCCCTGTGTCAAATCCTAAATTATAAGCATTTAATGCTGGGTCTAATGAAATAGCATTTGTTATAGATGATGTTGGAGGTTCTTCAACTGATCCTGATAGTAATTCATTACCTGGTTCTTTACCTGTGGTCCAATTTGTAAAATTATAATTAACACTTGATAAATTTTTATCAGCATCATATACAAAAAATTCTACTAGATTTTTTCCTGGTGTAAATGAACCTGTAATATTTTCACTCGGTATTATTTCTTGGTCTTGTAATTCAAAACCATCACTTGATAAAGTACTAGGATTAACGGGTGTACAAGAAGCACTAACAGGAATAATATTTTCATTATTATTAGTAACATCTGATACTTCCAGTTGTTGAACTGGATTAGATAGTTCAATTGAAGATGTGGTTACCATTATAGGAGAATAACCTAGTTCAATTTCTTTCTCTTTTCTGCTTTTTTCTTTTCTTAAAGACTCATTATATTTCATCCAATTCTTTATTTTAACCAGCTTGAGTTTGACTATCTATTGCTTCAGCTGATGCTGAATTTGAATTGAAATTAGCTATAACTTCTGCTATTTCTTGTCTTACTTCTAGATTTTCTGTTCTTAATTCTGCTATTTCTTCTAACAATGCTTCAATTTCTTCTTTTTGAGGGGTATAATTAATATATTCACCACTAGTTTTTACTAAATATAAATGTGAATTTATATCACCATCTTTAGGAATATCATAAAAAAACTTTTCATATAAGCTCCAAAAATCATCTAATGTAGCCAAACTTAAATCAAAAAATTGAGGATCTAATTCAGATTTTAATTGAGTAAAGTTAGTATTAACTGTCTCATTAAATTTAGCTTTATCAAATACTTGTCTTTTTAAATTTATATTTTTATTTGTACTCATCCTTTAGCTACTTTAAACATTATGTTTTCATCAAAAACTTTAGTAGTACCATCTATAGTTGTTTTTACTAAAATTGTATAATACCTTTCAGGTTCTAAACCATTACAATATAAATCAAAAAAGCTTGAAGTAGTATCCGAACTGATTCTTGTATAATCACTATCAAAATCAATTACGAATTCATTTGTTTCAGTATCTTTAACAGCATATAATGACTGGGATTCTGGTAGGTAATAATTTGTATTATATAATGAAGCAGTTAAAAATACTCTATCAGGGTATTTTGGCATTGCTGCAAATCTTAGTCTTGGTATACTTTGAGAATAATAAGTTCCTTGATTGTTGTATATAGAAATAAAACTTTCTACCTGAGGTAAAATAGTATTATTAGATGAACCTGTGTTAAACGTATAATCATTCCATCTAAATTCTAATTGTGGGGGATATATTGTATTAGTATCAATTGAAAAATATTTAAAAGTTGTAGTTGCATTTTTAGTATTAATAAATTCTACAGATCCTGTATTTTTTACTAAAAATCCTTCATTAGCAAAACCATTAGCATTATTTAAAGAATAACTATACCAGGTTTCAACTGTATTTTTTACATCTACTATTATATCTTTTGTATCTGAATATGTAAAAGTTTGAGATTGGGTTACTTCATTTAAAGGTGATGATAAATTTGAACCTGTATACCAATTTCCACCTCCTGTTACACTACCAGACCAGGAAGCTGTTACATAAATTGGAAATCCACTTGTAGGCCATAAAGTTGATCCTGAATAATCTACCCAATTCCAACTTGTACCATTTTCAACTTTTGGGATGTCATTATATTTTCCTGTTCCCATTCCCCAATTTCCTGATATTGGGTAAAATTCTAATTTTTGATCTAAATTTAAACCTGTTACTACAGCATGGAAATTTCTAAAATATGCTGTCCATTCAGATTTCCCAGTTCCTATTTTTGATGATATTACATTTGTAATTTCACTAGTTGCAAATTTTACAAGATATCTACTAACTTGAGGTTGTGAATTTTTTAAATATGTTGATGCTTCTAAAATTTCATCCCTACCAGTGTTTTGGTTTGGGAATTCAGTATATAATGTAGCATCTTTTTCAGGAAATATTTTATATATAGCCATATCTTATAATTTGTCTAGTTTTGATTTTTGTTCTATAACATAATCCATATAAGTGTTATCAGGGGTATAAGCTGAAAGGGTTTGGTTTTCAACGTCTTTACCCTCTCTATTTTTTAATGGTGTTCCATTACTTGGAGAGGGAGTAAAATTGTTTTTTTCACTTGGATATCGTTTTAATTGATATGTACCATCACTTCCAACTGTATTATATTGATTTATAGCATTAGTTCTATTTGGTCCACCCGTTCCTCCTTGTTTTGTCCCTGCTTCATCTGATGCAATATCTAATGCTGTTACTTTTAATGTTCCTAAATCTGAAACATCCCCACCAGGTTCAACTGTTACTAATGATGATTTTTGATTTCCTTCTTGTATGTAAGGTTCTGTTGGAGAATATTTAGCTGAGAATCCTCCATATTCAACACCATTTATTGTAACAGGATCAGTATTAATAGGACCTCCTAAAGGAGATTTGTTTTCTAAATCTAGATTAGTTTGGTTAAAGCTATTTGCTAATGATTTTACTTCCCTTGTTCCATCTTCTTTAGTTAGAAGAGGTTTTATATTTGGTATTGTATTATTTCCTGTTGGCATAATTTAAATTTTATAATGGTACTACTCTACCTTTAATGTCAGTATTAGGGTATTTGACTTCAAAAATCATAGGATCTATTGATGGATAAACTACATCATTAATAGTTGCTCCTGCTATATCATATGCATAAGAACTATACCCTAAGGCTTCTCCTGATAGATTATTAACTGATACATTTTTAACTGTTTGAACTCCTTCTACTTTATCTAATAAAACATATAAATCTGAAAATATTATAGGTTGATTAATTTGCCAATCATCTAATTTAAAATAATTACTTAATGAAGCTATACATTTAGTAATAGTTTCATTATTATTAAAGTTTGGTAATACTATTATATCAAATACTACTTCTATGTTTATAATAAAAGCATCTTTTAATTTAATAGAATCATTAATCATTCTATATTCTGCTAAATAGGTTGCTAAATTTCTTTTAATTAATTTTGAAGCTGTTCTTAAATTACTATTAGCATCATATGTTAAAACATATAAATCTAAAATTGTAGGTAATTCACCGGGTTGGTATTCTCCTATTTTTGCAGGGACTGCATAAGCTTTTGCTATTGTGCCTAAATTAGAAGGCATTGATAATGCTCTAATTAAATAATCTTCTTTAGTTACTGCTCTTAATTGGTTTTGAAAATTACCTACTGCATTTAATCTTAATTCTTCTACTGTATCTCCATCCTGACCACCATCAGCTGCTAAAGGATTATTTGATGATACAGAAGCAAATATCTGATTTGCTAAAGCTGTGTTTGCTAAATTTGGATTTATAAATCTAAAATTAGTATCATCTAAAACCGTTAATACACCTGCTTCTACATTTGAAGCAATACCTCCACCTGTTAAATATCTAAATGTTAATGTTGTATTATAAGGAGCAATTCCATAAGTATTTGTAAATATAAAATTTAAAGGTGAAAAAGCTGTTGTTAATTGATCTCTTTCAAATGGTAAACCTAAACCTACATTATCTGGGTTAGGAATAATATTTTCATCATTAGATTTAGTTGAACCTGCTCCAAATTGGATTTGTAATGAACCTGAGTCTAAAAATCTAGTTACAAACCTTCTTTGAACTTGTTTTAGTTGTAATAAGTATGGAGCATCTTCTTCTAAATTATAGGTTGGGTCATTAGTATTTGTGTTTCTAATGGAATTAAATACGTTTTCTTGCGCCATATTTGGTACTTCATACCAAGTATTGTTATCTGTATCTACGCAGTCTAATACGCCTATAATGTTAGATGCCTGTATTGTTCTAGTATCAAATCTTTCAGCTGCTGTAAATGTAAACTCTTGGGTTTGTATAGTAGCTGATATAGCCTTTCTTGTCTTTTTTAATAAATAATATGTTGGATCTGTTCCTGATATTTGATATACTGATACTGTTGTTGGATCTAAAGATCCTGATGCCGAAAAATCTATTACATCTTCAATTAAAAATTGTTGGGTTGCATTTAAATTAGATGTTATTGAAGTATTTTCTGGAATTATCATAGCATAATCATAATCAGGTACCCATTCTCCGCTTACTTGAATTGCAGGGACTTGTTGGTAAAAATCAATATCAACACTAGCAGCTGTTGTTACTTTAGGTTCATAACCTAATAAGTAAGCCATTTGGTATAAATTTTCTTGCTGTCTAGCTTTTTGAATAAATGTTTCTTGTATTTGATTATCTAAATAAAATGATAATACATCACCTACATAAGAAGCCATTTCCATAAATAGCATACCTGTAGATGTATCTGTAAAATCATTGTATGTGTTAGGAAAGTAAGTTTTAGAATAGTTAATTAAAGCATTTCTAAATTGGTTAAAATCCCTATCAATATATCTTATGTCTCTTTTTAAATCGGCCATTATTGTAGTAATATGTTTATTTCATCAGTTATACCAAAATTTTGAATAGTATACGTTAAAGTAAAATTTATTGTATTATCATCTGGTTGGTTATTAAATTGTATTTCGGCAATTGTAACTTGTGGGAAAAAAAGAGTAATATCATTTTGTATTCTTTCTTTAAGTTCATCTGTAGTTCTATCTAATATATTTTCAAATACTAAAGCTCTTAAATTAGCTCCAAAATTAGGATTAAATACTCTTTCACCTAAATTAGTTAATAAATAATTAATTAAATTAGATTTTGTTTGTTCTCTAGTAGTAAATGTGGGGTTAAAAACAGCAGGACCATTAAAAGGAAGAGAAAACCCTACCGCTTTTCTAGCGATTGAATCAATTGGGTATTTACTCTGTATTATTCTTGCCATTATTATTTTTTCATTAATCCTGCTATCATTGACATATCAACTTCACCTGATGGTAATGTACCATTACTTGAATCATAACCTGCTTGAGGTCTAAATCCTTGAGGAACATTATTAGTAGTAAAGGATGCTGCTGTATCACCTAATATATTTTTATATGCTGCTCTTTTCTCTTCAGCACTCATCTGAGGTTGTTGAGGAATATTTGATTCTACAACAGGTTGATATGGTGCAGATGTTATTGTTGCAACTTTAGGAGTCTTAACAGCTTCCAATAAAATTTCTTTCAATTCTTCTTGAATTGCTTCTTTTACCGCTTCTTTAATTAGCGTTTTTAATTGTGATGACTTCATTTTTTATTATAAATATTATGTTTATTAATTTTTATTGCTCCAATCGCAAATAAGTTTTACCGTTTGCGGTTGTGTTGATACTATATTGATGTAATACTCGTAATTTAAATGTATATTCCCCAGGTTCATTATAAGTAAATCTTCTAACATATTCTTCATCATATGCTGTTGCATAAGTTATAGCTAGATCTGGGTAGGTGTAATTATTAAGTGATTTCAATATATCTGGGGTAAATTCTACTCTTGCTTCTGCTGGTTGGTTTTGATTTCCACTACCAAAACTAAAATTAGTTCCTGTATCTACTACTATTTCTATAGATTGAGAAGGGTTAGTAGTTACAACTTTACCTGCTATCGCATTTAAAACCCCATTATTTATATTTGTTGGGAGAATTATTTTTTTAGTTTCTGTTCCATTTTCTTCTAAATTCTCTGCAATAAATTGAATTGGAACTAATGGTGCTGGTGGAGGTAATGGGGCAGTATTTGAGGTTGAATTTGAACTAATATTTTCACCTAATGTATTTTCTCCTATTCCTTGATAGTTAAATTCAAAGTTTGCATTTAGATCAAATGTTCCTGAGGAATTATATTCTGGATTATTTTGTTTATACCAGTTAGTATCTAATTGTTCTATAACAAATTTAACCTCATCAATTAATACAGCTACTGAAGTACTATATGAATATTTTTTCCCATATATGTTATATACAGTTATTCCTTTAAAAGGATTACCATCATATTTATTTACATTTTCAGCTCTAATCCTTCTTTGGGGAAAAGTAAAATCATTATTTGGGTTATATTCTATTGTTAATTTCCAATCTTTATACGGAAAGCCTGATTTTTTGTAAAATAAAGGATCATTAGAATTTGGATCTAATCTATCAAGTAATAATTTATCATCTGCTTCATTTAACCCAGTATCAACACTAGCTCCTGATGATGCTGCTACATTTCCTATTTCATTCATTAATTCATTTAAAGCACTTGCGGCATCTGATAATGTCCATGATATAGGTACAGTTTCAGGTATTGGAGGAATATTTAAATTAGGTTCAATTTGAGAAGCATAATAATTACCTTGATAAGTAACATGATTACCTATATTATATTCTACATTATCTTTCCATTCTAAATTATCTAATAATGCTTCAATACATACATTTAAAACTCCATCTAAAGATGATAATTTAGTTAATACAACTTCAGCTGAACTAGTAATTGTTTTTGCTACTGGTGGGACTATTTTAAGAGATGCTTTTGCTCCTTTTACTAAATCCCCTAAAGTATCTAATGAATCAGCTAGTAATGTAATAACATTAACAGGAATACCAACACCTGGGGGAACTGATGTTGGTAGTGGAATTGCTTTAATAACTTTAACTGCTGTTCCTACAGTTGTAACAATTGTTTTAGTAGTATCAACTACTGAATTGACTCTTGAAAATTCTCCTAATACATTTTGTAATGCAGACTGTATTTGGTTCTTTTGTTTAACTATTTGTAACAGTTGATTTTTTGGTGGGCATGCCTCTGAAAACTTTTCAATTAAGTTATCAACTGCTAATTCAAATTTAGCAGTGTTTTTTATAGCTCTGGTAGTAGATTTTACTAATAATTTTCCTAATGCCGACATTGTTATTTAGATTTACTAACCTTTGATTTATATTGAGTTATTTTATTTAACATATTTTGGGCTTTTACTAGTGTTTGAGTTGCAGGTCCAGGAATAGCACCATTAATTGCAAAAGGTGGTCCTGATCCTATAGGAGTACCTAAAGCACCACACAATGATATTAAAGATGATAATAATTTTTGAAAGTCATCTAAAAATTTATTACCTAAAATAATAGGTTCTGTTGCTCCTTTATCACCTAAATATATTTCTTTAGATGCTATAATTGTTTTAGGTGTATCTACATTAAAACTATTTATTGAGTTTAAATTAATTGTATCGGAAGATGAAAGTAAAATATTATCATTTTTTGAATTAAATAATAATCTACCAGAGTTAATAATTACTTGTTCTCCTATAAATTTTGGGGGTGCTTCAGGTGATGAATCATATGATTTATAGTTTTTACTAGCTACTTCAATTGGAATCTCTTGTGTTGAAGTTAAATAAATACTAGATAAATCTGTATTTATATCTTCAACTTGTGGTACCCACGGTTCATTACTATCTTCATGTTGACCATTTTTTAAAATTGTTATTGGGTCTCCATCTTCTCCAGATTTTGACCATGGATTAGGAATCTGCGCTCCTTGTAAGGTTGATCCAAATCTAAATGATTGCCCCCACCTACCTTGGTATATTAAATCTCCTGCATATGGTTGTAAATTTCTTACTTCTAATTTTTCTTGAAAATCATCCCCTAAATCAATTTCAGTACCACCATCAGTTACTCTTCTTACGGCACCTGCTTCTGTTTGTTGATAATCTGCTTGTTGAGAATCTGGATTTGCATCCCCAAATATTGGGTCTGGTATAGCATTGTGATGAGTACTATTCCATATATTAATAGCTTGAAAATAATAATATGCTAATTCATTTACATCAGCTTGAACATTACTATTAGGTAAAGCCATTATGTAAACTAATTCATTATGTAGTGGTATATTTGAATTGTTAGGAAATAAAGGTCTAGCAAAATTATCAGTAGTAAATTGAGGGTTAGCATTTGGTTGATTTAATCTATCAAAGAAAATACAACCAATAGAACTCCATTCTCCAAAGTTTTTAAACACTTTACTTTGGGTCTTATCATCTACCATTGCAAATTTTACCCTTGCAGGAAAAATATTTGCTCTAGATGGTGTTGCTGTTGATATAGCAGCAAATGATGCTAGAGTTTTTGCTAATCTTGGCATATTTATATTTATTTATCTAATTGAAGTTTATCCATTTCAGCTAAAAGTTGTTGTTTTTCTTCATCTGTAATGCCTAATGTATCACCATCTCCTTCATTTTGAAGTACTCTTTGTACTATAGTTGCCATCTTTATTAATGCATCATCATTTTTAACTCCAATTTCCATATATTCTTTAATAAGTGGTACTATAAGAGTAGCATCACCTATTTCTTGAACTAATGGTTTTAATTCAGATATTAAAGCTACTACTTGAGCGTCTCTCTTTTTTTGGTTTTGGTAAATTTCTTCCAATATATCGGAAAATGATTTTTTACCAAAAACTAATGAATCTAATTGTCCCATAATTTTTGGTTATAAATATATATTTTTAAAACTATTTTGGAGGAAAATATCCGTGGTCTAAATAAAATAAATATTTTTCTTTAAAAATGCCATATAACTTATTTGCTATTTTAGTTATTTTTGGGGTTTTTACATCAACCATTTCACGTATGTAAATATATAATGCTTTTTTATTAAAAACATCTATAGCATCTCTTTTTCTAAATAATTCTAAGATTGCATCAGCTATAGTAGCATCATTTCCTTTAGGGAATAATTCATATATTCTATCGGTACAATATTTTACATATTGATCTACAAATAAAGATAAACGATCTTCATATTTATAATCTTTAGGTATTTTAGAATTTGTATAGTTACTAAATTCTTCAACATTAATTACATGAGAAACATCATCCTCTACTCTTTTAGATGTAATAAAAGCAGGATCTGTAGTATCTAATTGTGAATAATGATTTAAATCTGATATAGAAATATTTTTAATTTTCTTTCCGTAATTTTTTTGGTTGTAAACTATTAACCATCTTTTAACTATAGTACCAAAATAAGAATATGCTTTAGCCCCATTAGTAGGATCAAATTTATGTATTTTAGACAATAAAAAAGTTATTATCTCATGTTGAAGATCTTCTAAATTTTCAACTCCATCAGTATAATAGAACTTAAATGTATGGATAATATTTTCTGTTAATTTATAAAAGGCCCAATGTATTTTTTCTTGATATAAATTACTTCGTTCATCGGGATCAGAAGAGCGATTGTAACTAACAATCGCGGCTTCTGTTTCTTTTGAAAAATATACTCTACTTTGTTTTTGTGCTTTATGCTTTCTTATTATTTCATCCATTATTTAAATTTTTTCAATTGAAATTCATTTAGAATTTCTTGTACTTTTTTAATTTGTTTGAAGAAAAAACCTATCTCATCATCGGATTCAAATGAACCTTTAATATCTATTTTTTTGATTTTAATATCGGCTGCCTCAATTACTCTAGATATTTGATCTAGATATGTAAGATAACCAACAACAATATCTTCTGCTTTTTCGTTTTTTCTAAGTAAATTAAGAGTTGTAAACCCTAAAAGAAGTACAATTATTGAAAGAAGTATAATAACTATGGTTGAACCTGTTATAATCATAATTTATCGAATATGTTTTTTAAACCTTCACTTTGAATAGAACCTAAAGCTTTGTTTTTAACATTAGATTTTTTGCTATTGTTGTTTAATGTAAAATTCTTTTCTTGCCCATCCAAGTTATTTTTAAACTTAGGTAACCATTCAACTTCAAATTCTATTCTTGCGGCCATCATATCTGCTTGGTGTAATATAAAAGGTAATGAAGTTCTAGGTTTAGTTTCTGGCATATATGATTTTAAATATTTTTCATTTGCTGAATCATATAAACCATCATGTGTTTGAATAGCTATCATTTCATTAAATGTATATTTAACGTCATGTTGTTGGAGTAAAAATAAACCTCTATCTGGGACAGCAGCAAAAGCAATAGCTTTATTGTGCATATAATCTTCTCCCAATTTATCTTTTCTCCATTTATCAGTCTGAGGTAAATAAGATTCATGAGTATCATCCCCCATTTTACCTAAATCATGGTTGATAGCAGAAAATACTAATTCCTCAACTGTAAAAGTAGTAATATCTGCACCTTCTTCTTCCCATAATTTATATTGTTTAAGAGCACATCTAACTACTCTATTTACATGATCGATATATCCACCTGGGAATGCATTATGGTACTCTTTTTTATGTGAAGCAGGCATCATTACAAGACGATCTTGAAATTTAGTATAAAATGCTAATAATTGTGTTTGCCTATCACCCTTAATATATTTTTTTATATTAGAATGAAATTCTTCCCAATTTGATTGGATTTGTTCTGCTGATAGTTTCATAACTTTTATTTTAATTTTAACCGTTTCTTAATTCTTGAGTTTCTCTTTCAATTAGAGTTTCAAGATCTTCAACTGTTTCATATAGATCTTTAAGACTATTTCTAAAATCTTGCTGGGTTGATTGACCTCTAGCTACCATAAGGTCTAAATTTTTTACTTTTGATTTGATTTGAGTAAACCTTTTGTCTACTAGTGTTTTATTTCTGAAATCCATGACTTTTGTTTAATTAATTAATATGATATAATATACGAATAATTATTCCCCTATCCACCCTTATTCCTACATCCCTTATTTCCCTAATCATTCCTAATTTTTCAAAATTCCCGTATTTCCAAGGTACCGGAGGGAAATAGGGTAACCAAGCTTAGATTTAAATTTCTTGAGAGATTTTTAATATTTTTAAGATTTGGGCACACTTTTCATATTCTTCTTTTTCTTGGAAATGCTGAATGCCTAATTCTAAGGATGTATCTAAATAATCATCACTGTAATTTTGAATAGCTTTAACATGCTCTTTATTATTAAGATCTAGTTTTTTTAAGTAAAACCAAGCCCTTCCAAATGTTACATACCTACCAGCTTCAGCAATATCTTGTATGTCAAATTCATTATTTGTTTTTTTAAAAAATGTTAAGATTTTTTTATTAAAGTTTATATGGTTTAATATTATTTTTTTCCACATACCTAAATAATATGTAGGGGATTCTTTAAAATCAATATGAACATCATTGTTTTCAATAACATCCTTAGGGGGAAATAAATTAAACAGATTATCTAGATTAAGCATTTTTATCACTTATAATTTTTTCAAAAGCATATCTCCACTTATCTCTAATATCCTTACTTTGATGTTTTTCTTGATATTGCATCTTTTGTAATTGAGAATCAAACTTACCTCTTAGACCTCTCTCATCCAGTGATTGTGTCATTTCAATAAAAAAATCTTCATAATGTCCCATATAATCTTGAATATATGGTATAAATATACTAAATCCAAATGATTCTTAAAGAAATAGTGAACCAGACAGGATTCGAACCTGTGACCGTCTGCTTAGAAGGCAGATGCTCTATCCAACTGAGCTACTGGTCCTAATGTATATAATTAATTTTATATTAAAGTTATATAGTGTTATATAACATGGTAAGTATTGTATTAAATCGCGTAATTTCGCGTTATAATGCAATATCGCTATTCAAAATAGTGTAAGATTATTTTAAATCTTTATTAGATTGTTTTTGATTATAGAAGTAATCTTCTGCTTCTTTTTGTTCTTGAAATAGTTTAATTTTTTCATCTTCGGATAAACTATTCCACCATTCATCATGTAGAGATTGCATTTCTTCCATTGTAATTGGTTTTGAATTTTCTGACATATTTTAATTTTTTTAAATTAGACATCCCAATCCCCACATGCTATTTGCATAGCTAGTAATGGAGATATACTGGGTATTGAGTTAATTGTTTCTAGTGCTGAGTATACTACTTCAACTGTCTTTCCTGCTCTACTAGCTTGATCAAGACAACTAGCAAAATCTAAAATCTCTTCAGATGTTGCTTTTTCTAAAAAACGTTTTTGAACAATATTCATAATTATGATCTTGAATAATTACCCGTAAACTCATAATGAAGTCCTTTTACAGGATGATTAATATTATTTCCTGTGTTGATAAACTCTTCACTTAATTTTTTAGAAATTGTTTGAGCTTTTAAAGCAGTAATATATAATCTATTATTAATTAGGATACTGTTTTTGGAATTTACATTTATTTTTGACATAACTTTTATTTATTTTTAATTATTAATATGGGGTGAATATACGAACAATATTTGGCTTCTCCAAATTTTCCACCGGGAGTCTTAAATAACTCTTTTGAATATTGCTTGTTCTTTTAATTTAGCTTCAATTACAATATCTGGCTCTAACCCATAAGTTTGAATTTTTTCGTAGATAATATCTGAGTGTGCTTGTGGTCTAATTGATTCATCTAATTGTTCTTTCCTTCTACTTTCAGAATAATGGCAACATTGAGCAATACCATCAGGCCAAGTAGAAGATGCTACAATCAATGCTTCTTCTTCAGTTAAACCACCAGTATTAAATTTATGGTGAAAATAATCAAATGTAATAGGTATACCAATTTTTAAATGGACACCATTCAATAAATCTTTAACAGAATATTCATTTGGGCTATCATCATTTTCGATTACTAGCCGTTTTTTAGTGTTAGTATCCAATAATTCAAAATTATCACAGAAACGTATTAATGTAGATTCTTTGTCGTTATATGCGCCTCCAACATGGATATTAATTTTATTATATGGAGAAGGTTCATACCCCATCATATCAAATTGTAGGCTATGGAAATTAAGTTCCCTAATAGTTTTTTCAACAACCTTTTTTGTAGGTGAAGCTAAACAATTATATGGACCTGGATGCATTGTAAGACGCTGGCCTGCATCCTTTGCAATGGTTCCAATTTCTAACATTAAATCACAAATTTCTTTATAATCTTTAAGATCTTTAATATTATATTCATCGGACCATGGAAATATTTGAGAAGAGAGTCTAAATAATTTAATACCCATCTCGTTATTCCATTGAATAATAGTTTTTAAATCTTTAACATTTAATAAAGATAAATCTGACACATAATCAATACCTTTAGCATCGAATGTTTTTCTACGCATTGTGCGATTTGTCATTATTCCATTGCTACTTAAAGCAGTATTGATACAAGCATAACCTAAATTCATAACCTTTATTTTATATTAATATACGAACAATATTTGGGGAAACCAAATTTATAATATAATAACTTTAATCTGATCTCTTATTATTTCACTTTCACCTACATCGGTGTTAAATGTAGTTTCTATAAATAAATTAATTGTATCACCAATCATCTCATTATCTAAAAATATATTTTGTTTTGGGTTATAGTTATATTTTGAGTATGTTCCTACTATAGAAGAAGCATAAGGACATTCAAAACAAAAATGTTTAGGAATTTGATAGCCTACAATATTTAATGGGGGGTTGATATTAGCTAAATCAATCATAGTATATATGTGAGGACCAATTGAAATGGGTGTATTTAAAGTTTGATCATTAAACCAACCTAAATAAGAATACATCGGGGTTTGATACTGGATAGTATCCATAATAACCCAATAATCAGAGTCAAATTTTGCTTCAATTAATGGAACATCATTTAAAACATATTGATCATTTAATGTAGATAAATTACCTTCTATTTGAAAATAATCTAAATCATCCCAAGTAATTTCATAATAACCATTATTTAAATTAATAGGTTGATTTTTATATAATACTCTATATTGAGTTTCACAATCTCCCATACATGGAGTTTGGTTAATTTCTTCTTTAGTACAAGAAGATAAAACAAGTAATATTAATAATAATCTATACATAACTTTCTCCTATTTCATTAATTATTTCTTTTGCTTCTTCCAAATCAACTTGAAAAAATTCACGTTGTTTAGTCAAACGATACTCATTTAACCTTTCATGAATATCTTTTTCTAACTCTAAACCATTCCAACAACTATAAGCATACTCAACTTCATAAGGTAAAGCAACACCTGTTGCATTAGATAATTGTCTTGCTCTTTCTTCGGGAGTATTACTTGTATAACCAATTTTAAAAATCCCGGGTTGTGAAGGATTAGATAAAACATATACCCAAGAATCATGATCTCCATCACGATTAGTATATGAAAGTTTTTTACGACTTGTAAAATATGTGACATCTTCCCAATCACCACCTTTAGAAGAGGGGGTTAAAGTAAAGAAAGAAGCATCTTCAATACCTTTAGAAGGGAAGTATTGTTCGGATTCTTTTAAATTTAATCTTTGTAGTGACATAACCTTTATTTTATTATTATGGGGTGAATATACGAACGATTTTTTGCTTCTCCAAATTTATTTATAAAGGCGGTCTCGAAACTTCTCTCTTCGACAATATAGCATCTATAAATACGTATATATTAAACGTCTTCCATTTTAAGTGAAAAATTACCGGTAGACTTTACATAGTAAGGATTAGTTTCAGTACCAGTAGCAGCATCCATTAAACATCTAGAATCACTAAATTTAACACCTAAGTTATGGTATTTGGATTCGGCATTTGGTCCATTACACATAATAGTTAATCCTAAAGCAATAGGAATATCTTTTTCAAATTCTTCAACATATATTTTCTCTATGAAACCGTTGTTGTCAAAATCAACACAAAAATTTGCATCTTGTCCAAAAGGAGGACCAACAACGTTTCCAAAAGAATCAGTGCAAATTAATTCAGTATTTTCAGGGTCAGGATTCCAACTCATTTGTCGAGTACCAGCAAATCTATCATATGAAATTGAAGGATCATATCCAATAACTTCTAATCCTAAGGCGTTGGCCGGTAGGAGAAGATCATAACGAGTGGGCCATGGTTTACCACTTCCTTTACTCATTAAGTAATTACCATTAGCATCAATTACTTTTTTATATAAAATACCTTGTGTTATAGGAGAGCTATCATTAGAAGCTTGCTTGATAGGTATTGCAATTGAATTACGCATATTATTTGCAATTGTTGCTTTTGTGGGCCACTCACCATCATCACCAACAAAAAAGTAATTCTTGCCTATATCAACAGAACTATCAAGATTAGAGTTAGCGGTTGAGTTTCCTTGTAAAATAAGATATCCCGCAGGATATTGATTATTAGAGTCGAGTGTGTTGGTAAATGTGAGTTGTACGGTCGTAGTTAAAGTAGGACCTAATTGTCCCTGACCGTGCATTTCTGCTGCTGTGAAGTTGGTTATTGCCATGCTGGAATATTTTTATTATAAATATCACGTTTTGTGGGTTCCGTTTATAATATCCGAAGAACTTAACTCACCATAGCGTTTTACATATATAATTTCCTTAATATGCTCACTACCTATTATTTCCTTATCTTTATAGTCATCCCCAATTAACATATATTTGGGTGAATGTTCTTTAATTATATTAATTAATTCATCATCCGTTGAAAAGGATACTACCGCATCTATATATTTAATAGCCCTTAAAAATTCTACCCTATGTTGTAAGTTATTTATAGGACGGTCCTCTCCCTTCATCGACTGAATTCTATCATCCGTATCTATCCCCACTATCACCGGAAGACCCATCTGTCTTGCTCGTTGGAAGAGTTTGATATGCCCCATATGGAGCACATCAAAACAACCATTAATCCAAACTATATTTTTATGAGGCATACTCTAATGCTACATTAAATAACTCTTTGTTGATTAACATATCTTGCTTGAAATTTTTAATTTCTCTAGCTTTTCTATGTTTAGTACCTATTGTGTAATCAAAATCACCTGTAATAACCTTTTCTTGTACTAAATTAAATACACTCCAAAGATCACTACCTGAATCTTCTTTCCTAACTGGTGTAAGAAATTCATCCATATCAACTTTAATTCTTTTCATTTCATCATCTGAAAATCTAGTATTTAAAGCATCTTTAGCAAATTGAAGAATCGCATCTTGCTCCATTTCTGTAGCTTTCATTTTATTCATCGATTCAACTGTTAATGGTAATTTTTCAACCATTTCTTTAATTTTAACTTGAAGATCTTCAAATGAATAACCCATATGTCTCATTTTAACTGCTTCAAACTGAGTATCTGCAATTACTAATCCATTTGAACAAACTAATCTAAATAAACCTGCTTGAAATTGGAATGAATTTTTTCCATCATGAGAATTAGTTAATATAATTTGTGGGTAAACTGTATCACCATCTTCACCATTAATAACAACATCATCATTTCTGAATACTAGTAAATGCTTTTGAAATCCTTTAGTTGATTTTTTTCTTGCTTTTACCTC